>BNJS01000374.1_pt1 | contig 150016 bp, 200 predicted proteins | sample 8540461 | NCBI WGS metagenome assembly BNJS01 (sample SAMD00202454, study PRJDB9452) | human saliva metagenome | isolation source: human saliva | place: Japan | reverse complement strand
CAGTGCTTTTTACAAATGATATTTCAACACAAAACTTAGAATTACACTCTCTACATTTAAAGCGTTGTTTTTAATCTTAGATATGTAGGACATTCTGACATCTTTAATAAAGCTACTTTTTAATGAATCTCCAAATCCATTTTTCACTATATTATTTCCTTCTTTCTTACAGCCACAGTTTGTACAACACTTTGGTTCATATGATAAAGTTCCATAGAATATGAATGTATCTTGACCATCTACATTGATTAGTCAAGTTTATCCTCCATAGTTATAGTTTGGTCTTTTATTAATAGTAAATTTGTGATAAAATTATTCATGACAAATATCCTTTCTCTAGTTAATTATTTTTGTACACCTTAATTATATTGGATATTTGTTCTTTTTGTAGATAGATTGAAATCCGGGGCCGAATTTTTTTCCATGCCCCCGGATTTAGTATACTAAACCTTATTTTTGAACTATGTAAGAATGTCTCATAATCGATGTATAAGATAATTTTTATAATTTCTACTGCAAACCCCATAGTCACATGATATAATAGTAAGGTATGTAAAATAAAATGATAAGGTGATAGAATGAATAAATTAAAAACAATTATTAAATGATATTTAATTATGGGGATATTGAACTTTACTCCGAATTCTTTTTCAGATGGAGGAGATTTTTATGATGTGGAAGCTGCGATAGAAGGTGTTCGTAAGATGGTAGATGAAGGTGCGGATATTATTGATATCGGTGCTGAATCGACTCGTCCAGGTTCTACTGTAGTTAGCGAGGAAGACGAACTTGCTAGATTACAAAGTGTATTTCCAACTTTAAGAAAAGCATTCCCTGATGTGTGTTTTAGTGTCGATACGTATAAGCCTAATGTAGCTGAATACATGATTGAAGCTGGTGTCGATGTGCTTAATGATGTAAATGGTGCTAAAGGAAGTACTATGGCAGAAGTAGCTGCTAAACATGATATTCCAATCTTCATTATGCACAATGGTGGTGTAGAAGAAGGGAAAGAGATTGAACAAGTTGTACGTGAACTAGGCGAGAGTGTTGATATTTGTTTAAATGCTGGTGTGAAGAAAGAAAACATAATCGTCGATCCAGGAATGGGATTCGGTAAAACTGCAGAAGCTAATTTAGAAATCACACGTAAACTAGAATTACTTAATTCATTAGGTTGTGAAATCTTATATGCGGTAAGTAGAAAGAGAACTACAGATTATGTGCTAGGTGGTAATAGTAATCCGAAAGATAGAGATATAGTAAGTGCTACTTTATCATTAGAAGCGGTGAAACGAGGAGCTAGGAATGGTACGTGTTCATAATGTAAAAGTTATGAAAGAAGCCCTCAATAACATATGAAATAATTAATGGCTAATCTAACAGAAGGAGGTTAAAAATGAAGAATACATTTGTTTATAATAATCATCTAGAAGCGATGAAAGTTCTTAGTACGCTTGAGAGTGAATTAGAAATTTGCGATGAATTTATTTTCAGCGTGGCGTTTATTTCTAGAAAGTGGTTTAACTAGTTTACTTCAAACTTTGAAGAATTTAGAAGAAAAACATCCGTGGAAAAATTTTAACGACGAATTATTTATATTTTAATACTCCTAAAGTGCTAGAGAAATTGTCTCAATCTTTAAAAATATTTCTCTAAAGGTTTATGATTGTGTAGAAAAATAAACACGGCTTCCATACTAAAGGTTATTTGTTTTGAGACGAGGGTGACTCATGGAGAAGTACTGATGGGAAAGTTCGAACTTAACGAGTGCTGCACTTACGATAAATAAAGAATGGAATACTTTTTGTTGAGGGTGATAGGATTCTAACGGATAACATTCTATATGAGTTTAATAGCTTATGGAAGAAGGCCAAGTCTTACTCTGAAATAAAAGATAAGTATTTTGAAGAATTCGCTAGTAATCAGATTGAGACTGTTACTAAGAAAATTATTTCCGAGGAAATTAAACCGAATAAGATGCAAAGGAGTTTTATAGAAAAATTTTCGAAAAACTTCGTAATCAAGATAATAAAGGGGCTTCTTTATTCTGTGACAGGAACTGGTAAGACATTTGCGGCTGCTTTTGCGATGAAGAGTATAGGTGCCAAGAGATTGTTGTTTATAGTCCATAGAGAACAGATTGCTCGTCAGGCGCTGGAGACATTCAAGACTATTTTTGGAACTAGTCGCAGCTATGGTTTACTTACAGGTAAAGAGAAAAATATAGAAGCGGATTTTTGTCACAGTTCAAACTATGTCTAAAGAAGATGTTTTAAGAGTTTTAATGATACTCATTTTATGAAATTATAATAGATGAGGTACATAGGGCAGGAGCTGACAGTTATCTTAGATTGATGGATTATTTCAAACCGACATTTTATCTAGGCATGACGGCAAGTCCCGATAGAACAGATAGTTTTTAATATTTATGAATTGTTTAACAATAATATTGTTTATGAAGTTCGCTTAAAAGAAGCGATGGAAAAAATTCATTATTATGTCCGTTTCATTACTTTGGTATTAGTGATCTCAGAAGTCGATGGTAAGGTTATTGATGAGCTGAGCGATTTTTTTCAAATCTAGTGTCTCAGTGAACGTGTCGAGCACGTTATAAGTAAGATTAATTATTATGGATATTCAGGAGATAGGGTAAAAGGTCTAGTTTTCTGTTCAGTCAAAACAAAAGCTAAGGTGCTTGAGTGAAGAATTTAATAGACGTGGTTATAATACTACTAGCTTAACAGGTGAAGATAGTCAGGAGCGCCGTGAACAGGAGATTGCTAGGGTTGGTTACGCGAATGATGGTGATATGTTAGACTATATATTTACCGTAGACATTTTCAATGAAGGCGTAGACATTCCTGAGGTTAATCAGGTAATTATGTTAAGACCTACGCAAAGTTCTATTATCTTTATTCAACAGCTAGGTCGTGGCTTACGAAAATCTGCGAATAAGGAGTTCGTGGTAATAATAGATTTTATAGCCAATTATAAAAATAACTTTTTAATCCCTGTGGCTCTATCTGGAGACAATAGTTATGATAAAGATACTGTAAGGAAATTTTTATCTCAAGGGACTAGGTATATTCCGGGGATGTCGACTATTCATTTTGATGAAATCTCTAAACAAAGAATTTATAGTGCGATAGATAATGTGAAGTTAAATACGTGGTTATTTGTTAGCTGATGAGTATAATAAGCTGAAAATAAGCTGGAAGAATACCTGCTTATTCAGACTTTGAGGACTATGACGCTATTGATGTTAGAAAGATTTTCGAGGTAGCTGGAAGTTATTATTCATTTTTAACTAAGAAGGAAAAACAGTTTGAATATAGTGGAAAACTGACAAAGACCGCAGAGAATATGTTAAATTTTCGTCTCTACTAATTTAATCCTTGAGTAAAAAGATAGAAGAACTTATAATTTTACGTTTGTTATTAGAGGATAAGAAGCGTGAGTGTTCTTACATCTTTGAAGAAATTATGTTGAAAGACTATAATAAATTTATCGCAGATTATGAGCTGGATGTTAGTAGAAAGATACTTACTAACAACTTCGTAACTAGTAGTGTCACTAAGAAGAAGTTTCATGATTGTATATTTTTAGATGAGAATGCTAAGCTGAGATAAAAAAATATCTAAGGAGTTTGAAGAACAACTGCAGTCTGAGATTTTTATGAATTGTTACAAGATTTGGTAGACTATGGAATTTACAGATATAATAAATATTATAAAGATAATTTATACAAAGATACTAATTTTGTATTGTATGAAAAATATAGTTTTGAGGATATTTGTAAATTATTCTCATGGGGAATAAACTATGTGCCACTCGTTATAGGTGGTTATAAATACGATGAAAGAACGAAGACTTTACCTGTGTTTATTAACTATGATATTGATGAAAATTCATTTAACCGGAGATTATACTACATAGGATTTTACCGGATAATGGATTTACTTCGATGTCGAAGCTGAGAAGGAATTTAGAATCAAAAAAGAGTGCGACTATTTCTATAATAATGAAACGAAAAATCTATCTATTTATGAGGAAAAAAATAAAGATGATAAAGATGGAGCATCGAATATTTTATTTCCTAGGGTGAGATGAAGACAGCAGGAGAACCTAAATTAGTAGCTAGAGAAAGAAGCGGAGATACTGTAATTCAGTTCTTTTATAAAATACAGACTCCAATTCGTGAAGATATGTACGAGTATTTCACTAGAGACAGAATATAAAATATAATAGATTAAAGAGTAATTAAGATGAATTTGAGTTTATGGGAATTAGGACTTTCATTTAGTTGCTCTATTAATCGTGAGGAATTTAAAGTTTTATGATAAATATTTTAAATTTTTCAAAAAGAATATATAATATATTGAAAATTTGATGCTGCTAATGTAAAATAGAGCTTAATATAGGAGGTGTTATTCGATGAATATTTTTCTTGAAAAATAAACTCTATAGGTTATTCACTATTTCATCGGCGTTTGGGAATGCTGGTAGAACGTTATTTGATATTGCGTTTATTATTTATGCGACGAATTTACCGAATCCAGAATTAGCCGTAAGTATAGTTTCGATAGCTACGACATTGCCTTATATTATTTCATTTATCTTAGGATATTTTGCAGATCAGACAAAAGATAAGTACAACAGAATATTATCGACAAGATTTTATCAGTTTTTATTATTTTCATTATTCGCTTTCGTGTGCATTTACGGAGTCCAATGGTGGATTTTTATTGTATTAGTATTTGTAAATGTAGTTGCAGATATACTAGGTGGTTATAATGGCTATTTATCAATGTCGATTAATACTAGATTAGTACGTAAAGAACAACTAAGTGAAGCATTAGCATTTATTAGTTCTATAAACAATACAATCTCACTTGGTGGAAAGGCTGTTGGAGTATTCGTTTTAGGACTCTTAAGTTATAACTATTCATATTTTGGAATGTTGAATGCAGCGTTATTCTTGATAGCATTTTTAATACTGACAAAGTACAAAAATTGATGAAAGAGAAGATTGAGTAGTTTTAAAGTAGATAATAAAGAAAAAGGTAAGTGCTACAAAAAGATTTTTAAAAGATACTAGTTGAAAAACTTTAAAAATACTTCGTGAGATAAAGAAAATTTATAACTTTGTTATACTATTTTTAGGGATGAATTTTTACTCATCTGCGATGTTCGCTTTACTTCTAGTGATTTTAGTATGAGACCTTACTATTTGGGAATGTAGCCTATACTATTACTTTATTAGAAATAGTGGAAGTAGTTAGTACAATTATCGGAGGAGTCTGACCAAATTAGTTTTTATAAAAATATGAGTTTAAGAAATAATGCCATATTAGAAATAATTTTTATTCATTATTTATGGTAGGAAATCTATTGATACTCCAAAATAAATTTATACTTTTTATTTTAACTGTAATAATAGGTTATTTTGCAGGAATATCAGAATCCAAAAACTAGATGCATTGATTTTACAATCAGTTCCTGAGGGAAAACAAACGTCAATATATAGTATTTTTAGTACCGTTATTACTATTTCAGTACCAATAGGAACAACAGTAATATTATTTTTCGCTAACACTATTAGTGCATCATTTGCATTATATAGTTTATTACTGTTATTAATTATAGTTTTGATGTATTCATTTAAAGTTAAACAATAAAAAACAATCCCCTTAGATTTTTCTAAGGGGATGCTTCTATTCATTACTTCATGGATGAAAAGAAGTATGAGTTTAATGTTCTGAGATTATGAATGAATAGCTTATTGATTTTCTACGAATTTTTTCTCATCAAATCCGAACCAAGCTGCTTCCATGATACCTTCCATATCTTTGATTAGAGCTAATCTTGGGTTGGCTGGAGTACATTGGTCTTCGTAAGCATCCATTGCTAAAGTAGGTAGAGCTGCTTTGAATGCTTCGTAGTCAACACCATGATCTCTGAAGCACATTGGAGTTCCAACACGTTTACCAAGTTCGAATACTGCTTGAGCATAAGAATCAACTGCTTGTTCAGGAGTATCAGCTTTTAGTCCTAGCATACGAGCGATGTCTTGGAATCTTTCATCAGCTTGATAGTGTTCGTATTTAGGCCATAGAGATACTTTACCTGGGCGAGTACCGTTGTATTTGATTACGTATGGTAATAATGTTGCGTTAGTTTCACCGTGGATAGTGTGGAATTTTACCACCGATTTTTGATGGGCCATTGAGTGAGAAATTCCTAAGAATGCATTTTCATGAAAGCCATACCAGCTAAGCAAGAAGCGTTGTGCATTTTTCTGAAGCGTCTTTGTCGAAATTCTTTAACAGATTTTTCTAAGTTTTCGAATACAAGTTTGATTGCACGAAGTGCTAATCCATCAGTATAATCGTTAGCAAGGATAGAAGTATAAGCTTCCAGTTGCGTGTGTTAATACGTCCATACCTGTTGCAGCTGTTGGTCTAGCTGGTACTGCTTTGAACTAGTACTGGGTCAACGATTGCTACGTGGAGTGATAGCATAGTCAGCTAACGGATATTTTTTATCATTTTCTTTGTCAGAGATTACTGCAAATGGTGTAACTTCACTACCTGTACCAGAAGTTGTTGGAACAGCGATGAATTTAGCTTTTTGTCCTAAGTGAGGGAATTTTACAGTACGTTTTCTGATATCTGCGAATTTTCTGACAAGTTCTTTGAAGTCTGCATCTGGTCTTCGTAGAATAACCACATGATTTTAGCTGCGTCCATTGGAGAACCACCACCTAGTGCTACGATAGCGTTAGGTTTGAAAGTATTCATGATTTCTAATCCACGTCTTACAGTTGTGATATCAGGGTTAGGTTCTACTCCAGCGAATACTTCGTATTGAACTTTATTTTTACGACGGTTTAATTGATCGATGATGCGTCCTGCAAAACCAAGTTTAACCATTGATTCGTCAGTTACGATCATTACTCTTTCTAAACCCTCCATTTCACTCTAAGTATTTGATAGCGTTTGGTCTGAAAGTAAACTTTGGAGGTAATTTGAACCATTGCATGTTGTTGTTTCTACGTCCGATTAATTTGATGTTTAGTAAGTTAACAGCATTTACGTTACCAGATACTGAGTTACGTCCATAGCTACCACATCCAAGAGTTAGAGATGGGATAAATGCGTTAGTAAACATCCCCGATTCCTCCGGAATGTAGAAGGTGAGTTCCAAAACTACACGACAAGCACTGAACTACTTTACCAAATTCTTCAGCAACTTCTTCGTTTTGAGTGTGGATTGCTGCAGTGTGTCCTAGACCATTGAATTCAACCATTTGTCTAGCTTTTTCAATACCATCTTTTGTGTTGCTAGATTTTAATACAGCTAATACTGGAGATAGTTTTTCACGAGTAAGTGGTTCTTTAACACCAACTTCACTACATTCAGCAGCTAAGATTACTGTTCCTTTAGGAACCTCGAATCCAGCTAATTTAGCGATTTCTGTAGCTGGTTTACCAACGATTACAGAGTTTAATTTAGCTCCGGCACGAGTTTTTCAGAGTTTGCTTCAACACCGAATAATAGTTTTCTAATTTAGCTTTTTCTTCTTTAGTCACGAAGTGTACTCTGTGAGATTTCATAAGTTTAACGAATTCATCGTATAATTCTTTATCAACAATCGCAGCTTGTTCACTGGCACAAATCATACCATTGTCGAATGCTTTACTTAATACGATATCGTTAACAGCTTGTTTAAGTTTAGCTTCTTTGTGTACATAAGCGGGTACGTTACCAGCACCAACACCTAGAGCAGGTTTACCACAAGAGTAAGCTGCACGAACCATTGCGTTACCACCAGTAGCAAGGATTGTAGCTACACCATCGTGGTTCATTAAAGCGTGTGTTCCTTCCATAGATGGTTTTTCGATAAATTGGATACAGTTTTCAGGAGCCCCTGCTTTAACTGCTGCATCACGAACGATACGAGCTGCTTGTTTAGAACATTCATTTGCAGATGGGTGGAAACTGAAAATTATTGGGTTACGAGTTTTTAAACAGATTAGAGATTTGAATACTGTTGTTGATGTTGGGTTAGTCGTTGGTACAACACCACAAACAACACCAACTGGTTCAGCTATTGCTGTAAGTCCATCAACGTCATCTTTGTCGATTACTCCAACAGTTTTAAGATCGCGCATGTAGTTTACAATGTATTCACATGCATAAAGATTTTTAATCGCTTTGTCTTCAACAATCCCACGACCAGTTTCTTCAACTGCTGCAACAGCTAGCGGTCCGTGTGCTTCAAGAGCTGCAACGGCTGCTGCTTGAACTATTGCATCAATTTTCTCTTGATCTTCGATCTTTTTGAATTCATCTAAAGCAACTAATGCTTTTGATACTAACGTATTTACTTCTTCAACTGGATCTACAGTTTGTAATTTTTCTTTAGACATGATTTTTACTCCTTTTAATTCAGGGATTTATAACAGAAATAATGAGAATATCTGTAAAGTATAATAGTGGATAATTATCATTTAATTTTTGTTATAAACACCTCTTATTTGTTTACATTTATATTTTACACCTATATTCAACCATTGTAAATATCTGTTATACAACTAAAAACTTAGATAAAATATATATTTTTATATAAAATTTGAACGTACAAATTAATGATTCGCGGTTTTTAAAATTCAAAAAATATATTTCTGTTATATAAATAAATTACTTTGATAATAATTGTTTTCAATATTATTTTTACATTATATAAAAATAATTGATATATAACAGATTATGGAGAGTGTTATTGTTTTTGGATAGTTAAATATAATATTAAAAATAAAGTTTATAATATTGATAATAACTATCGATTAAAAGAATGGTAGGTTTTTGTATTATAATAGAAGAAAAAGAATAACAAAGTATATTTATCTTAGTCTAACTAAGAGGTAATTGAGTTGGAGAGGAGATAGAATGTAATTTTTCAGTAATTATTTAATATGAATTATATTTATGATCTCTTATATTTATTAACGATTATTAAATTAAAAATATTTAAAAATATATAGTTATTAGTTGATTTTTATTTTTAGAATTGATATAATAACCGTTAGAGTAATTTTATTACTCCTTACTCTTTAGTAAACTAGAGAGTCGCAAAGACCAAAAGGAGGTAACACACACATGAGAAAATATGAAGTAATGTTTGCTGTTCAACCACGTATCGATGAAGAAGCTAAAAAAGCTGTGGTTGATAGATTCGTAAATATTCTTTCAGAAGGTGCAGAAGCAGTAGAAGTTAAAGATTTAGGTAAAAAACGCCTAGCTTATGAAATCGAAGACTTCAGTGATGCTTACTACTATGTAGTAGAATTAACTTCAGCAACAGATGCGTCTACAAAAGAATTCGATCGTTTAGCAAAAATTAGCGATGACATCATCCGTCACATGGTAGTAAGATTAGAAAAATAAGGGGTGAAATACTATGGTAAATCGTGTAGTATTAGTAGGTAGATTAACTAAAGATCCAGAACTGAGATATTCTAGTTCGAATATTCCAATGCTTTATTTCTCAGTAGCTGTAAACAGAACATTCACTGACCAAAATGGTCAAAGACAAGCAGACTTTATTAACTGTGTAGCTTTTAGAAAGCAAGCAGAAAATATGGCACGTTTTTTAGGACGTGGTAGTCTGATTTCTGTTGAAGGTAGAATACAGACGAGAAATTATCAAGGTAAAGATGGAAACACAGTTTATGTTACTGAAGTAGTAGCGGAAACTGTTCAATTCCTTGAATCAAAAACAGCTCACATAGTAGACAAAACAATGGTTTTGACTCTATGAGTTTTAATCAACCTCAATCACAACCAGCGTATAATAACAATAATCAAAATTATTATAACAGCAATACTAATCAAAACTTTGGACAAGCTAATTCAGCTATGCAAGATTTTATTAATGATAGTTCATCATTCTCTGACTTTGGGGAAAAACTTCCCAAGTAATCTAGATGATGACTTCCATGCAGGATGTAGTAAATCCGTTTAAAGAAGACTAAAATTACATAGGAGGACATGCACAATGGCAGTAAATAACAATCGTCGTAACAACATGCGTCGTCGTAAAAAAGTATGTTATTTCACTAAAAATAACGTAGAATTTATCGACTATAAAGATGTAGAATTACTTATTCATCTCTGAACGTGGAAAAATCTTACCACGTCGTGCAACAGGTACTTCAAGCTAAGTACTCAAAGAATGTTAACTACAGCAATTAAAAAGAGCTAGACACATGGCACTTTTTACCATACGTAGTAGACGAAAAATAAGAATAAGAGTGAAAAAGATGAGCTTAGGGCTTGTCTTTTTGTGCTTTGATATAATAAGAGAGAAATATAGTAAAATTATCGGTTATGATAGGGGAATAGGGATGGAATTAAAAAGATTAGATGAAAACTAAAGTATTAAAGGATCCAGTGCATAGTTATATTCATATTCATTGTGAAGTGATTTGGAATTGTCTTGATAGTGAAAAATTCCAAAGATTGCGTCGTATTAGACAATTAGGGGGAGATTTTCAAGTATATCCAACAGCTGAACATTCAAGATTTTCTCACTCGTTAGGGGTATATGAAATTGTAAGAAGGATGGTAACTGAGGTTAAGACGCTATGCGCTGAGTTAACTGAATATGAAAAAGTGTGCGTGATGCTTGCTGGGTTATTACATGATGTTGGACATGGTCCGTTTTCTCATGCTTTTGAACATGTAACTAATCATAGTCATGAGGAATATACAGCAAAAATAATATTGGGGGACACTGAACTTAATTCTATTTTACGAGCAGTATCTAAAAAAATGCCTGAAGATATAGTTTCTATTATTCAACATACTCATGAAAATGATATATTGAATCAGATTGTTTCTGGGCAACTCGATGCTGATAGAATGGATTATCTACTACGTGATTCTTACTTTACAGCTACGAGTTATGGACAATTTGACTTAGAAAGAATATTGCGTACGATGCGTGTTAGAAAAACAAGTGAAGGTAGGAAGGTGATTGTAGTAAAACATACAGGTATCCATAGTGTAGAAGATTATATTATGGCGAGGTACCAAATGTACTGGCAAGTTTACTATCACCCTGTAGCTAGAAGTTATGAAGCAGTGTTTATTCAACTATTTAATAGATTGAAAGATATTTTTAAAGACAATAAAGATTATTTTGAAGATATGAAAGTGCTAATTCCATTTTTAGAAAAAGCTGAAGTTAGTGAAGAAGAGTATTACAGATTGGATGAGAATTCTTTATTATACTGTTGTGCTCTTATCCAAGATAAAGATGATGTAATAGCTATGAGATTTAGCGAAAAAGATTGCAAAAATAGAAAACTTTTTGAGTATGTAGATTATAATGAAGAGAATTTAGCTCAAATACAAAATATGCTACGTGAGAATGGGTATGATGAACAATACTATTTAAGGATAGAGAATATAGAAGCGAGTGTCTATAGCCCGTATAAAAGGTAGAAAAATTTTAATTGAGAATTAGATGGACAGATAGTAGCTCTTGAAAAAGCGAGTACTATCGTTGAATCTATAACAAAAGGTCAGACTAAAAGAGGGAACTATATTTTTCCCGAGATAAAAATTTAAGGTAATGTAGATGTGTTTTAAAAAGATAAAAATAGGAACACTTCTATATTGCCTTGTTTTTATATAGGGTTAAAAGATAAGGATTTTTAATTTTTTTAATTTAATTGTCAGAAAAATAAAAATATTTTTAACTTACTATTGATTTTAGTTTTCGGAAATGTTATAACTCATAATTACATTATAAAAAAACAAAAATAAATTAACAACAAAGGAGAGATGTAAAAATGTTTGAATTAGCAAATGTAGCGAGACCAGGGGTAAGTGAATATATTTCAGGAAGTGGGGCATTGTCTGCACTTGATAATAGATTAGAAGGGTTTAAAACTCCTTTGATTGTTACTGGAGAAAAATCTTACGCGGCGTTTACGAAGTTTTATAAAGGAAATAGAGAATTTAGAGTAGCGAAATATGATGGATCGGCATCTTTTGAAGATATGCAACGTATTGCAGATGAATTTGGTGAAGGTGTTGACGTAGTTCTTGGAGTAGGTGGGGGTCGTGTTATCGACACTGCCAAAGGTGTAGCACAAAACCTAAACGTTGAGTACATGACAGTACCAACTGTAATCGCAACTTGTGCACCTTATGCACCTGTAGCTGCGGTTTATCACCCAGACCACACATTTAGAGAAGTTGCATACTTTAAACGTACTGCATATGCTTGTGTGGCAGACTTAGATTTATTATTAGAATCACCAAAAGAATATTTCGTAGCAGGTATCGGTGATACTTTAGCGAAATGGTATGAAGCAGTAGTTTTAGTTGAAAGAAACAATAAATTTAACGATCCTTTTGTAAGAATGGGATTAGAAGCAGCTAAAATCACTCGTGATGTACTTTTACGTGATGCTAATGGTGCATTAGAAGCTATGGAAAAAGGTGAAGTAACAGAAAGTTTCAAAAATGCTGTAGACACAGTATTCGCAATCTCAGGATGTGTTGGATGCTTTGGTGTTCACTATGGACGTATGGCGGGAGCTCACGCAGTTCATAATGGTATGAGTTTAGTTAAAGAAACACACTCTGTGTTACACGGTACAAAAAGATATCATATGGTATCTTAGTTCAATTACTTGTTGAAGGTAAGAGAGATGAAGTTGAGAAACTTGTTCCATTCTATAAAAGACAATAACTTAGCTTATAACTTAGCTTGTGTTAATGTAACTGAAGATGTAGAAGAAAAATGAAGAAAATTGCAGAGATTTGCAGCTAGTGAAAAAGAAACATTTAAAACTTGCAGTTGATGTTTGTACACCAGAAGTTGTATTTAATGCGATGAAAGAATTAGAAGAATTAACAAAAATAATAAAATGTTAAAAGACCTCGGATGATTTAATTTGAGGTCTTAATCTTTATGTTTTATAAGTTGTTTTTTAATACTGGAACTAACATCGCGTTGCTAATGTTTTTGTGCGGTATCGTCCTGAAGTAGATAATTAGCGATTTCTGCAACCGAATAAAAATTGCGACTGCTGGTCCTTGGGCAGTAATTACATTTTTATCAACGATTACTGCTTTTTCGTTATTATATGTTTTACAGTTAATTTCTTTATCGAATCCTGGGTAAGAAGTCACTTCTTTGTCTTCTAGTATACCAGCTCTACTTAAAACGATAGGTGCTGCACAGATAGCTGCAACAAGTTTTCCTGCGTTATACATTTCTTGGTAGAATGTGATTATTTTGTCGTTGTCACGAAGTAGTGTACTTCCGGGCATTCCACCAGGGATTACTATAGCATCATAGTCAAGGATATTGTCGATATCGTTAATTTTTTTATCTACTATTATTTTCACATCATGTGAGCTTGTTATGTGATCTTCGTTGTTGGCAGAAATCAGATCAACATGTATATTTGCACGACGTAATATATCTAGAGGTGCGATAAATTCTAGCTCCTCATTTCCATTTTCAACGAATAAAGCAACTTTTTTAGTCATAAAAAATCCTCCTAATGGGTATTGTGTGTAGTTATAGAAAAGGTATTTTGTAAGTTTATATTTTCTCTCCTTACTATTTTTTGTGTAGATTGCGACACCTCCATATCTTTTGTTGTACAAAAAGGATATTCCGGTTAAGAAATAGCCTGTAGTCTTTTTTCTTCGCAGTAAAACACTATTGTGTTTTACTTAGCTACTATAAAATAGTAAGGAAAATAAAAACCAATTGGATGCAATAAAATTAGTCTACTCTTAAAATATTCTTTTAAAATACTCTATAGTAGTGAGATCAAAATTGCTATGCAATTTTTGTAAGGAGTAAATGAGGTAATAGGCTCATTTGCTAGGAGTGACTCAAAAATCGTGATTTCGGAGAAATCGATTTTATCGAGTCACCTCCGCACAGTTTATTAGATATCTAAAAAAGTTTTTATAAAGTGAATTTAGATATCAATAAACCACTGCGTTTATGAGTTTTCATGTATACTATTTTTAAAAATCTAGTACTTTTGGGTCAGCTCCGTCCTTCACCACTATAAGAGTATGAAAAATACAAGAGAAATTGTATACCTATTTTATTTCTTTATTTTAATTTTATTGTATTTAGCAAGAAAAATCAACCACCTACGGAAGATGGTTGATTAAGTTTAAAACTCATTGTTAATTATTTAGAAATTTCTAGTACTCCGTATCCAGTGTCGCGACGTTTGTATACTACTGAAATTTCATTTGTGTTGCTGTCTAAGAATGCGAAGAAATCGTGTCCTAGAAGTTCCATTTGGAATACAGCTTCTTCTCTTGTCATTGGTTCTACTTTAAGTTGTTTAACTTTACCGAAATCTAATGCAGTTTCTTCAGTTTCTTCTAACTCGCTAGTAAGAAGATTTTCTTCAACAAATCCTTTTTCGCGTCCTTTTCTGTTGATTTTAGTTTTGTGTTTTCTCATTTGACGTTCAAGTTTGTCTACAACTAAATCAACAGCTGCGTATAAGTCTTCGTTAGTTTCCTCTGCACGAAGTGTTACACCTTTAAGTGGCACAGTGATTTCAATTTTTTTCTTATTATTTTTGTATACTTTAGCATTAGCATAAACGTTTGCTTCTAAACTGTCAGCAAAGTATTTTTCTAATTTAGAAACTTTGTTTTCAACATACTCTCTAATTGCTTGAGTAATCTCTAAATTTTCTCCTCGTACTTGATATCTTAACATTTTAAAGCACTCCTTTCATAAAGTAGCCTAGCTACTTTATAGGGGGTTCCCCCTCTTTTTATAGTTTTATTATACCACTTTTTGATAACGTTAGCAATATAGTTTGCATAAAAATGTCACTTTTATAAAATGGATATTTATTTTGCTTTTATAAATATATTTTTGTTAAAAATAAAATTAAATACAGCAATTATGGAAGTTAGAAAAGAATTGTAGAAAGCTTAAAATGTTAACTAAATGAGTAAAAAAATAATCTGAAAAATTTAATAAATATTTATAGCTGAGGAGGGAGAAAAATGTTTTTTTAGGAGTACTGTGAATTTATAGAAGCACTTTTATATAATTTATTATTCAAAAATGAATGATTATGAGAAAAATTAATTATAGAAGAATCAAAGAGAGTTATGATAGTTTTGGGAAAAGAAACGATGACTTTGAAGAAATTTATGATGAGATAACTATAGGGAGCAGTCTATACTATGAAAGAAAGTGATTTAACTTTTTAAGAAAGTACAATGGGCTGCTTTTTGTCTATTTCTATATTACTCAATTTGAAAAATTAAATTACACTGTTTGGATAATTGTCCTTATATCCAGAAGATATATTCAGTAGAGTTGGCCGGGGATAAATATCATTGTTTACAATGCGACAACAGGGATCAAAAATTTATTTTTTTAGTTTTGAAAATAATAGTATGAAGACTACGTATTGTAGGAGGTGTATTTCTTTTGGAAGAAGTGATGATAATTTTGTAAAAATTCATATTAATATTCCAGTATCGAAAATAGAAGAACCTAAACGACCAAGTGTAAAACTGAGTGATGTCCAGGAGATAGCGAGTGAAAGATTGGTAGAGAATACTAGAAAAGATCTAAGTACACTAGTCTGGGCTGTTTGTGGTGCAGGAAAGACTGAAATAGTTTATGAGGTAATTTATCAAGCGATTCTAGAAAATAAAACTATTTGCTTAGCTATTCCAAGGAGAGATGTAGTTAAAGAATTATTTGAAAGATTTTCTCGCGATTTTAGTGGTTATCCTATAAGTGTATTACACGGAGAGGAGAAGGTGTTAGAAGAATCAAATTTTTATATAATGACTACTCACCAGCTTGTGAAGTATTACAATTATTTTGATATAGTGATAATTGATGAGGTGGATGCTTTTCCGTATTCAGGAGATGAATGTTTAGAAAATGGTGCGAAAACAAGTTTGAAAAATAATGGGGTATTTGTGTTTTTATCGGCTACGCCTTCAAATAAAATTAAAGCTAGTGTCGATGAAGTTATTAAAAATACCTATAAGATACCATAGATATTTATTACCCGTGCCGAAAATTAAAAATTGAAAAAGAGCGAGGTATTTGATTTTACGAAAAATCAAAATTTATAGAGAAATTTATAAAAGACAGGTTAGTGAAAAACAGACGAATCTTAATATTTGTCCCTGAAATAGGAATGTGTGAGACGACTGTACTTTATTTAAAAAGGGGCTTGGCAGATAATATTATTATAGATTTTTGTCTATAGTGAAGATGAAAATAGAAGCGAGAAGATCAAGAAGTTTTATAATAGAAAAATAGATATTCTTGTAACTACTACAATATTGGAACGAGGTGTGACTTTTTGATTATCTAGATGTGATAATTTTCGATGCAAAACATATAAATTTCACAAAATCAGCATTGATCCAAATTTCTGGGAGAGTAGGGAAGAAAAAGATTATGATAATAGTGGGGATATAGTATTTTTATCGGATAAAAATTAGCGGGGAGATGAAAGCGGCGATTAAAGAGATTGAATATATGAATAACTTTGGCTAAATATAGAAAGTTAAATAGGAGGTAGATTATGAATTGTAGTTTTTGTGGATCAGAAATTAGGAGTAAGTTAGGTTTCGATACAATTTTTAAAAACAAAGGAAAAAAATTTTCAACTGTGTGCTGAATGTAAGGGACATCTTGATATAAATGTGTTAGAAGTAGGAGAATACACGCTCTATTATTTCTCAGATTATGAGTTTGTAAAGGATGATATTTATTCAATAAAAATATTTTTGGAGATGTAGCGTGTGCGCTGAAGTTTAAAAAAATTTATTTAAACAATTTTTATCTTTAAATAAGTTTGATTTGATAACGATTGTACCCTAAGCTAATGAGATTCGGGAGATTATACGAGGTTTTGATCATATTGAACAGCTATGCAGAATATGCGATATTAATTTTGAGAAGGTATTAGGCTGTGAATATAGAGAAAAAGCAGAGCGAAACTTCATAAAAGAGAAGGAGAATAAATATTATATTCTACCTACTGTTTCTAAAATGGAAAAGGTTGGGAGTTTATTAATTATAGATGATATATTTACAAGTGGGAATACCCTACTAGGTTGTGCTAAAACTATAAGAGAACTTTTATCCAAAGATAAATATAAGTTTTTTTGACATTATCGAAAGTGATATAATAAATAATCTGAGTATTTTTTTACTTAACAAATATAGATATTTGTGGTATAATGTTAAAGTTGATTTTAAATGTTGTTTTTGAAAAGGTTAAGTTCAACATTTTATAAAAATGATTACTCAAATTATATAGTTAGGAGATGGTTAAAACAAAAATTTTTATTTTTCACTTATAATGATTGTATTAATTTTTAATTCTTGTAATTTTCTTATCGAAAAATTTGAATTAAATAAAAAAATCAAATTATTATATTTTTGGATATTAGTTTTATTTTGGTCGGCGATAAGTATTATTAGAGCTTATAGGAAGCTATACGCTATAACGCCGATTGATCAAGGTGGACTTTCATTAACCCCGGTACTTGCTGCTCAGATTGCTGCAGGTTGTGGCCTTATGAGTTTAATTGTAAGGTTACCTATGTTTTTAGCGAGTGATATATTTAAAAAGACGTAAAAAATATTTGTGCAAATTTCACTATTTTTACTAATAGTGACTTCATTTTTAGTTGCATTTAATGGTAATTACGTAACTTTATACTTATCTTCATTATCGTTAGGTATAAGTGCAACTATGCTTGCATTATTTAATGTTATCTTCTCAGAGACATTTTCTAAAGATAAAGCGGCTGTTTCGGTTTCTATATTATCTGTAGCTCCATTATTAGCTGAATTTATTGCAGCACCTATACAATATGTTTTTACAATGAACACATATAAACACTTTGATTATATGTGGATAGTTACAGGTGCTATTGCAATAGTAACGTTTATATTATCGTTTATGATGAAAGATTATCGTCCTGTTGATAGTGATTTTTCATTCGACAAGGTAAAAGTGGTAATTAAACATAAGAGTTTTATTTATATTTGTTTATTAGCGTTGTTACTCTCATTTATTAAATTCTCAACGAGTGGAGCTAACATGATTGCTTATGGTAAAACAGAGTTAAATATGACGCCTATTATGCTTGCGTATATGGACGCTGTTTTTGCAGTACCTCAGCTTATTGCGGGTGTTCTTGTAGGGGTATATTTTACAAGAAAATGTGGTATACAAAAAACCTTGTTATTTTTGCTAGGGTGTTCATTGGCATTCTATGTAATAGCATTATATGTTAACAATCCGTATGTTATTTATGTTAGTTATATCTTAAAATGGATTAGGATATGGTGGCGCCTATAATGCATTAATTTCTTTAGCTATGCAATATTTTTGATAGAGAGTACCGTAATATAAGTATGGGAATCTATCAAGCGTTCTTCGCGTTAGGTATTTATTACGGAGATTATGTTTATGTGTGGATAGCTAAGCACGTTGAAAATGGATTGTTTGGTTTCACACAAAGTAAATCTATTTTCCTTATTGTTATAGGGATAACTTTAATAAGTATGCTTATGGTTAAGGTGAAAGTTAGAGATAATTAAAAAGAGCGATTCGAAAAATTGTGATTTTTAGAAATCATTTTTCGTGTCGCCTCTTTTTGTTTAGGAGAGTTTAAAATTTTATGGTGGTGTATTAGTGTATAAATTCTTTTATGAAAGTGATTGGGAGTATTTAATGAATAAAAAATAACAAAAGCAATAGAATCAATCTCTATAAAACGGTATTCTTGAATCGTTCTTTTTCACTTTAAATTTGCGCATTACGATATCTTTTGTTTTATAAAGTTTACATATATTTTTAATTTTTATCGAGATAATTATAATATAAAAAACATATATTTTTCAGTTTTTACTTTTAAATTCCTTCGAAAGTGCTAATATATATATATATATCGAACCGTATTCTATATAAATAAATTATTATTAATATATTATCATCTTAATTTTATATATAAAAATATTTTATATTTTTATCAATGTTATAAGATTGTATAGCTAATCAAAAATGAAGGAATCGGGATTAAATACGATTTAGTTACTGTATGTTGTAAAATCATAGTGGTTAGTATATCGATTATATAACTTTATTTAAAAGAAATTTAAGGAGGGGATTATTTTGGTAGGAAAAAAATAATCAATATATATATAAAGCAAGGGACAAAAAAGTAGAAACCTACTCAATTAAAAAAATTTAAAGTAGGGATAGCTTCTGTTGCCATTGGGTGTAGTGTGTTCTTTGGTGCAGGTGCAGTAGCTATGGCAGGAGAACAAACAGGTGCGCCAGTACCAACGGGAGAAAGCAATACAACTGTAGTACCCAAAGGCGAAGAAAGAGCAATAACAGGGAATCAATCAGCGATAATAGCTCAATCTAATCCGACGCCGGCTAAAGAAGAAAAAAATAGAGCAAGAAAAAACCAAAAGCTACTGTTAATAAAGCGAAATTAGAAACGTTAATAAAAGAAGTAGAAGGATTAAACTTAGAAAAATATACAGAAGAATCTGTAAAAAGGATTAAAAACAGAATTAGCTAAAGCGAAAGAAGTCTTTGAAATAGCGCAAAATAAAGAAGAAGTTGAAGTTGCGTGGAGAACGTTATTTACTTATAAAAATAGCAAATTAGTAGTGAAAAAAACTCCAAAATTATCAGAAGATAACACTCCTACACCAGATACAACAAATGGTAAAGAAACAGTAGGAATAAAAGCAGAAAATATTGAACCAAATGGTACAAATATTGCAGGACATAATCATAGTATGAACGCGACTACTCAGCCTGAAGGTAGTGGGTTTAGAGATGCAAGTACAGAATTAACAGATATTGAATGGGGAATTAAGAGTGGTTTTGGTGATTCTTACAGAACTAATGATAGAAGAGTATTTGTAGTACGTAATGATGATTCAACTTTCAAAGTGCCTATTAAAATTGTCTCTGGTAGTAATAATATTACTGAGTTAACGGCAACTAGTACTTCTGGTACAGCGTTGACATTGACTCCGAAAGGTGTTGGAAGTAAAAATGCTGTGTTAACTGTATCAGGAAGATTTTCTGATTCAAAAAAAGGCAGTGATGTTATCAATGTAACTGTAAAAACAGGTAGCGGGCAAAAAACATTTCAAGTCGGAGTATATCATCCATTTCAAAAACCAACTATTGAAGTTCCAAGTAATGTACCGCCAGGAACAACAATAAATGACTATTTAAAAGATAAAGCAGAAAAGAAACCTACTATTAATGTAACGATTCCTGTAGCTCCAAAGATTCCAACCGGTGCAGGAATGAAAGTTTATTTAATAGGTTCATATGATTCTAATGATTATACAGGTGATGATCAAAACCAAAACCCACACGGTTATGATATATTAGCTACAAAAACTGTAATAGAAGGAAATACTACTGTTACGATAGAAGAAGGCGACTATAAAAAAGGTTTGATTGCTGGAGAAATTCGAGCATTAACAGTTATTGAATTATCTAGTGAGCTTTCAGGAAGAACACCAGATACAAACCCGGGTATACGTGGTTCGTATTATAGTGATCCGGTAATTGCAGCAAAACCAGCACCTGCAGTAGATAAGAGCGGAGCAATAAACGCAATAACAACAGAAGCAGAGAAACAAAATGGAGTAATAGATAGTAAACAAAATGTATTTACTTCTAATGAAGTAACTGCATTTAAAGCAATGGTTACCAATGCAGCCCAAACAGCGAAAGATAATATTAATAAGACAGATACTGATACTGATACTAAGGTTAACGCTGAGCGAGATAAAGGGATTTTAGCATTAGATAAAATAGGTGCAATAGTAGAAGTAGAGGCGGCTAAAAAAGTCAAAGATGCAGCAATTGAAAATAATACAAACATCACTGACAAAGCAGCAGCCAAAGCAGCAACCAAAGCCGCAGCGGATGCAGCGAAAGCAGAGATTAATAAGGATACAACAAACACAGCTGACAAAGTAACAGAAGAAAAAGCGAAAGGACTTCTAGGAATAGAAAAAGCCGGAGCAATCGCAGAAATCGATGCAGCCAAAGCAGCAAAAGATACAGCAATTGAAAATAATGTGAACATCACTGACAAAGCAGCAGCCAAAGCAGCAACAAAAGCCGCAGCGGATGCAGCGAAAGCGAGATTAACAAAACAGAAACAAACACAGCTGACAAAGTAACAGAAGAAAAAGCAAAAGGACTTCTAGGAATAGAAAAGCTGGAGCAATTGCAGAAATCGATGCAGCGAAAGCGCGAAAGATACAGCAATTGAAGGTAATGCGAACATCACTGACAAAGCAGCAGCGAAAGCAGCAACAAAAGCCGCAGCAGACGCAGCGAAAGCAGAGATTAATAAGGATACAACAAACACAGTTGACAAAGTAACAACAGAAAAAGCAAAAGGACTTCTAGGAATGAGAAAGCCGGAGCAATCGTAGAAATCGATGCAGCCAAAGCAGCAAAGATACAGCAATTGAAGGTAATGCGAACATCACTGACAAAGCAGCAGCGAAAGCAGCAACAAAAGCTGCAGCAGACGCAGCGAAAGCAGAGATTAATAAGGATACAACAAACACAGTTGACAAAGTAACAACAGAAAAAGCAAAAGGACTTCTAGGAATAGAAAAAGCCGGAGCAATTGCAGAAATCGATGCAGCGAAAGCAGCGAAAGATACAGCAATTGAAGGTAATGCGAACATCACTGACAAAGCAGCAGCGAAAAGCAGCAACAAAAGCTGCAGACGGACGCAGCGAAAGCAGAGATTAATAAGGATACAACAAACACAGCAGCTTTAGTAACAACAGAAAAAGAAAAAGGACTTCTAGGAATAGAAAAAGCCGGAGCAATCGCAGAAATCGATGCAGCAAAAGCCGCAAAAGATACAGCAATTGAAAATAATGTGAACATCACTGACAAAGCAGCAGCCAAAGCAGCAACAAAAGCCGCAGCGGATGCAGCGAAAGCAGAGATTAACAAAACAGAAACAAACACAGCTGACAAAGTAACAACAGAAAAAGAAAAAGGAATCCTTGGAATAGAAAAAGCCGGAGCAATTGCAGAAATCGATGCAGCAAAAGCCGCAAAAGATACAGCAATTGAAAATAATGTGAACATCACTGACAAAGCAGCAGCCAAAGCAGCAACAAAAGCCGCAGCGGATGCAGCGAAAGCAGAGATTAACAAAACAGAAACAAACACAGCTGACAAAGTAACAGAAGAAAAAGCAAAAGGACTTCTAGGAATAGAAAAAGCTGGAGCAATTGCAGAAATCGATGCAGCGAAAGCAGCGAAAGATACAGCAATTGAAGGTAATGCGAACATCACTGACAAAGCAGCAGCGAAAGCAGCAACAAAAGCCGCAGCAGACGCAGCGAAAGCAGAGATTAATAAGGATACAACAAACACAGTTGACAAAGTAACAACAGAAAAAGCAAAAGGACTTCTAGGAATAGAAAAAGCCGGAGCAATCGCAGAAATCGATGCAGCCAAAGCAGCAAAAGATACAGCAATTGAAGGTAATGCGAACATCACTGACAAAGCAGCAGCGAAAGCAGCAACAAAAGCCGCAGCAGACGCAGCGAAAGCAGAGATTAATAAGGATACAACAAACACAGCAGCTTTTGAGTAACAACAGAAAAGAAAAGGACTTCTAGGAATGAGAAAAGCTGGAGCAATCGCAGAAATCGATGCAGCCAAAGCAGCGAAAGATACAGCAATTGAAAATAATGTGAACATCACTGACAAAGCAGCAGCCAAAGCAGCAACAAAAGCTGCAGCAGACGCAGCGAAAGCAGAGATTAATAAGGATACAACAAACACAGCTGACAAAGTAACAACAGAAAAAGAAAAAGGACTTCTAGGAATAGAAAAAGCCGGAGCAATCGCAGAAATCGACGCAGCGAAAGCAGCAAAAGATACAGCAATTGAAAAGAACGACGGATTAACAACAGAAGAAAAATCAGAAGTTAAGAAACAAACGCAAAAAGAAGCAACAGATGCAATAGTAAATATCAACAAAGCAACAACAAGTGCAGATGTAACAACAGCAAAAGACGCAGGTATTAAAGCAATAAATGCAGTAGAAATACCAACAAAAACTGTAAAATCAAATGCCATTGCAGAAGTAAAAAGAGCGTTAGAAGTTAAGATTAGATCTGTAGATTCAAATGAAGAATTTACAACTAACGAGAAAAATTCTTAAAGAAAAAAAGCTGAAAAAGCAGCAATGTTGGCTATACTAGAAATAAAAAGCAGCAACAACGAATGCAATCGTAGAAACAGCGAAAAATACAGGTATAGAAACAATAAATTCAGTAGAGGCGAGATTAGCCGCTAAGTTGGAAGTTCCTGAACTTATTGTTACTAAATGGGAAGATGAAGTAGGAAACGAATTAAAACCAGCAGGTGCTAAAGCACCGTTAGTGCTAGGTGAAGCAAATGAAGCATTTGAACATGGAGAAGTTACAGGGTATAAATTTGTTACAACTAAAGTTGATGATAAAAGGGGAGTGGTGACGCATATTTTCAGAAAACTTCCGGAAAAAGGTCTGTTATTCCCTGAAATGACAAAAGCACCTAATTTAACTAAAGTTGAGGAAAGTAAATTTCCTGCAATAGAAAATAGTAGCAAGAAAGCAAGTTTACCAAATACAGGAGAGGGTGCAACTAATACTGGATTAGCTGGGTTAGGATTATCAATATTAGGTGGATTATTAATAGCAGCAAGACAACGAAGAAATAAGAGATAATAATGTATGTTATTAGCTTAATGAACGATTTTTCCGAATAGTAAATTATTCTAATGTAAATGAATTTGGGGGTATAGAAAAGATTCAATCCCAAATTCATTATATAATTATATCTAAGCAGAGAGGTAATAGCTCCAAAATTTTGATAAATTTTGGAGCTATTACCAATTTTGATAGATTTTTTTATTTTATAATATTACGAGTATAGCAAGGAGTTACCCGCCGATTAAATCTCCACGAATATAACCAGTGTAGTTTCCATAATCAACATAAGCCCAAGATTCACCATCTGAGTTAGTTTCAAGTGATCTTATTGTGACAGCAGCTCCACCTTTTATTGATGTTATTATTCTACTAGTATCATTCTTGTCACTTCTAGGTTAACGCCGACAGCTGGTTTTACATAAGCTGTACGCCCGCTAATACTATGACTTCTCTCGTTTGAAGATCTAGAAGAACTTTCTTTAACAATAATAGTTTCTTTTTCTTTAGTTTTCTCATTTAAAACCATTAACAGTGAATGTACGTTTAAATTCACCTGTTGTTTTAAGTTTTTAATTTGTTTACTGTATTTTTATTTAATGAAATAGTTACTTCTACTTTGTCACCATTTTTTAAATTGCTTTGTTTATCGAATGAAATATCTGGATTTGATAGTAGATTTGAAATTTCAGTATTTGAGTTAGCAACTTCAGGAACTTTTTTGATGTCAACTTCAGGTTTTCCTTCTCCTTCAGCACCGTAAGTTACGAAGTTTACTTCATATGTAGCTAAGTCGATAACATTTTCTTTTTTTAAGAATTTGTTGTATCCGAAGTATAATCCCGCAACTAGTACTACAAAAGTGATTATTGCTGTTAGTAAAACTGGCAGAATACTTTTCTTTTTCTCTTTGGGTTCTTCCATATACATAGGGAGGAACGTTGTAATTTTGTTGTTGATTGTTATAATCTTGAGGTTGTTCGAAATTTTGATACTGTGTATTTTGATATTGTGTATTTTGATACTGAGTGTTTTGATATTGTTGATCGTATCCTTGATTATTGTATTGAGTATTATCCATATTTGGATCGTAATTATAGTTAGAATCAAAATTTTGATTGTTGAAGTTTTGGTTGTTTGGATCTTGACTATTTCTATTCATGTAATTCTCCTTTGTTGATAATATTTTAGTTTGCATAGTCTCCACCTGGAGCGTTTAGATATTCTTCAAGTGAAATATTTTTTTCATGAATTGTTTTAGCTGCCTCTTCTCCAACATAGCGGATGTGCCAACTTTCTTCCATGTATCCAGTTTTATCTACGAATTCTGGTTTATATCTAACGATATATCCATATTTATGCGCGTTATTTGCTAACCATTCAGCAGCCTTTTTACTGCTTTCGTTAGTCCCTTCTGATCCCAGTAGTTGACCCTGATTGTCAATAAGGTCGAAGACTAAACCAGTTTGGTGTTCACTGTATCCAGGACGTGCTGAGAATCTATCTGCTTCTTGCTTTCCATGAGCAGCCACATAATTATTGTAAAGACCAGCTTGAGTATCGTAAGCTCTGAAGCCTGATACCTGATTAGAAACATTAAGACCTAATGCTTGTGCATCAGCAATAAGTTTGTTGACTTTTTGTCGTGCAGTAGGATCTTCTCCAGGATTATAGTTAGCAGGTAATGGATGTTTTTTATTAGCTAAAATAATACCGTTGATAACCGTAGGTTTAGTAACTGTTTCTGGAGTTTTATCCATAGTTGATGATTCATTTTCACCGTTTTTATTTTTATCGTTCTCTTTAGTAGTGGAAGTTTTAGAATCTTGTTTTTGATTAGATGAATTAGGAGTTGTTGCCTTATCATCTTTAGTTAAATAATAAAATCCACCCTAAAAGCGACAGTTAAAACTACTAGAGTAACTGTAACGATAGTAATAATATATTTTTTTCATAAAAATACCTCTTTCTTTAAGTATAATAACTGCATTCAATTCATAATATTAATACAAAAATATAAATACAAAAATTAAATGTATCTCTTACTTTAAATATGATAAGTTGAATAGTGGTTTTTGTCAATTATAAACAGTGTTTAAATATAAAAATTTATAAAAATATGAGACAAAAAGAATGCGATAGATGTTTAATTATATTTATATGAAATTTTTCGTTTTATAAAAATTTATAGTGACAGTACACGGAGGTTATCTTGAAAATGAAAATAGAAATGCTGTAAGGTTATGAAATAGAGTATTTTTTTGATTTAAAAATGTTTAGAAAAAGTAGTAGACTGAAATATGAATTACTTCTGGGTGAACAGGATAATACCATATGTATAAAATTGAATACATAGGGCTAATGTTTTCCTAGGCAGCAATTCTAATGTTTTTATTTTTCTTTAAAAACTCTGAAATTTGGTATAATAATCAAAAGATACCTATATAGTTTAATTACTTATGAGGGGTATTATAAAAATAAAAAGGAGTGTTAATTTGGATAATAACATTTCAGATCATTTGAGTAAAGAAATTGAAAAATTAATGGCGAATAAATTTTTTTCTTTAGAATGCCTAGCAATTTAAAAATATTTTGCATATTCAGCTAATTATTTAGTGTTTATATTATTAGGTGCACTATTGAATATTGAAATTATTGCGGCATTTATTTCTGTGTTCCCACTTACATATGTACTTGGGGCGAGAGGGTTGAAATCATTCCTGCCATTGATAATTTCTGGAGGAATTATGTTATCAGTATTAGCTTCTCCAGTTATGATGTTTTGGTTTGGAATTCATATGGTTGTCATATATAATATACAGAACGATATATTTGCGTGCTTCTAAATTATTCCTGGCAGTAGCTATAACAGCGATATTATTTCTAGTTATAGCTATATATGTATTTTTATCTATAAAATTTGGTCATATAACTATTGATAGTAAAGAAATTTTTAGAGTTTATTAATAACTATGTTAATTCTATGATAGAAATGAATCAGAATGTTGATAAGAATCTAGTTTTAGAGAGTTTTTCGAATATGCAAAAAACATTTCCAGTGACATTATTTATAATGTTATTTGTATACAGTTTATGCCTAGTACAATATACACTTTCTTTATTGGCTAGAGAGTATGTCATTATTCCTGCTTTTTCCAAAATTTAGTCGTATAATGTTAAGTCCGAGAAGTGGCTATATTTACATAGGTGTTTCTTTTGATTACTCTACTAATGGAAATGCAATCAACTGGTAATACATATAGTTTTTTTGGAATATTTTACTACAAAAATATATCAGGGTGTATTAGCATTAGCATTTATATTAAATGGTTTATTCACTGCGTTTTTCTTTATTGAACAAAGAACAAAAGAATAAATCTACGATTACGAAAACCTATCGTGTTCATGTTAATGTTAGTTTTCAGTCCCTATCTTTGAATTACTTGGATTTGTTGATAGTATATTTTAAGTTAAGAGAAGGATATATCATTATGAAGAGGGGGAGATAAGTATGAATGGAAAAAGAAATATGAATTGATAATTTTAACTATTTTTCTAATAGGAGCAATACTTTGCAGGAATATTTGATATTTTCAGTTTAGTTAGTTATTTATTAATAGGTCTTTTAATCTTCAACCTATATTCTTCAGAAGAAAAAAATCTGTGAACAGATGGAAAGATATATTAGTAAACTTACTAATAGAATCAAAAGATTCTTCGGAAAAAGGAATTAACAAGTTTCTATTGGAATAATTGTAATAGATAAAGATAAAAACATTGAATGGGCGAATAACTTTATTTATAAAAAAACATTAAAGTTGAAGAGATAAAAGGTTTAAACATCCTTGAACTTATGCCTGAAATCTTAGAATTATTCGAACTGGAAACACCTGTAGATAATCAGTTTGAAATTTTTGGTAAATACTATAAAGTTAATTATCAAAAAGATAGTGGTTATATCTACTTTGATATTACAGAAAGTAAAGTAGTAATGCAAAGGTTTAGAGATACTAGACCTATTATTCTAAATCTAAGTCTTGATAACTATGAAGATGTCTATGATTCATTAGACGACGAAGTAGCGAGTAGACTGGATGCTACTATAGTTATCACTTTGACAGATTGGGCTAAAAAGAATAGTATTTATCTAAAAAGAATCGATGAAGACAGATTTATCGGACTTCTAAATGTAAAAGATTTAAAGAAAATAGAAAAAGAGAAATTCCAAATTTTAGATACAATTAGAAATCTAAAAGAGGAGTTTGATGCACCGATTACTTTAAGTATAGGTGTAGGTATGGGGACGGATTTCCTTACCAGAACTAGGAGAACTTGCGAAGAGTTCACTTGATTTAGCTTTAGGGCGTGGAGGAGATCAGGTTGCTATGAAAGATGTTGATGGTACGATTAGATTTTACGGTGGTAAAACAAACCCACAAGAAAAACGTACTAGAATTAAGGCACGTGTTGTATCTAATGCGTTAGCTGATATTGTAAGTGATAGTGATAAAATAATCGTAATGGGGCATAAACGTCCTGACTTCGATGCTGTTGGAGCTTGTGTAGGTATTTATACATTTTCTAAAATAGTAGGTAAAGAATGTTACATTATTTTAAATGATAGTGACCGTGATGAAACTATTCAAAAAGTAATGTTTGAAATTGATAACTCAGATGAGCAATTGTCAAGAGTCTTTGTTGATAGTGATGAAGCTTGGGAACTTATGACGCCACAAACAACATTAATCGTTGTAGATACTTCTGATGCATCACGTGTTATTGATGCTGCGATACTATCTAAGGCGAATAGAAAAGTTATTATTGATCATCATAGACGTGGTGAGGATATAATTACTAATCCGCTGTTAACTTACATTGAACCTTATGCTTCATCTGCATCGGAATTAATCGCAGAATTGATAGAGTATCAAACTAAGTTAGAAAAAATTACTCCAGTAGCGGCGACAATTATGCTTGGAGGAATTGTTGTTGATACTCAAAACTTCTCAATAAGAACCGGTTCTAGAACTTTTGATGCGGCTGCATATTTACGTAGTAATGGAGCAGATCCTACAAAAGTAAAAACAATTCTAAAAGAACCATTTGAGAACTTTATGAATAGGGTAGAAATCATTAATAACTCTATTCAAAAATCACCAGAGATTATCATGGCAAAAGCCCCTGAAGATAAATATTATACTAATGTAATGCTTGCCCAAAGTGCAGACTTACTTTTAACTCTTAAAGGAATTGAATGTAGTTTCTCTATAGGATATTTAGAAGAAGGAAAAGTAGGTATTTCAGCAAGATCATTAGGAAATATAAATGTTCAATTAATTATGGAGGAGCTTGGTGGTGGAGGTCATCTTGCCAACGCAGCAACTCAAATAGAGGGAATCAATTTAGACGAAGCTTTAGACCGACTAAATGATGCCATCGATAAAATATTATCATAAAATAAAAACATAGATAAAAGGAGAAATTGTAATGAAAGTTATATTTTTAGAAGATGTTAAAGGGAAAGGTAAAAAAGGAGATGTTAAGGAAATTGCTGATGGATATGCAAAATTCTTAATAACTAATAAAAAAGCTGTAGCAGCAACTAACGCTAATATGGCAACACTTAAAGGTCAACAAAAACGTGTTGAAAAAGACAAACAAGAAGAATTAGTTCAAGCTAACTTACTTGCAAAACAATTAGAAGGTCTTGAAGTGACAATTAAAGTTAAATCTGGAGAAGGTGGAAGATTATTTGGATCAGTTTCTTCTAAACAAATTGTTGAAGAACTTAAGAAACAACATGATCTTAAAGTTGATAAGAAAAAAATCGACTTACCACACGGTATCCAATCGTTAGGATATACAAATGTTAAAATTAAACTACACAACCAAGTAGAAGGAACTATTAAAGTTCACGTGGTGGAGCAATAGTAAATAATTTGAAGGTGACAATATGAAATATCATATAGATTCTGTTGTAATGGCAGAACAATCGTTATTAGGGGCTCTGATGCAGGAGCCAGAGAAATTAATAGAAGTTAAAGCGACGGTTGATCCGGAAGATTTTTATGACGAACGAAATAAAGATATTTATAGTGCTATTTTACGTTTAGATGAAATGGAAATAATACCTGACACCACTACGATTTTCGAAGAAATAAATAATAGTGGGGCATTCAGAACAGTGGATGCCTCATTATACATAGTGGACTTGTATGATATTACTCCAAGTTCTCGTAATATTATGCACTATGCGAACTTAGTAAAGAGATATTCAATATATAGAGAAATTCGAGCAGCACTTTTAAGTAGTACTGAAGAGATGAATCAAGGGAATGCTGACATAGACTCTTTAACTGCTACATTATTTGATCAAGTTGAACGTGCGATGGAACGAGCGAAAACATCTCAGTTTAAAAATATGAAAGATGTTACTGATGAAGTTTTTAAAGAAATTTTGGCTCGTATGGCTGGAGAAGGTCAGAATGTAGCTGTACCTACCGGATATGGTGCGCTAGACAAGCTTGTAGGATTTGGTAAAGGGGATTTAATTATCCTTGCAGCTCGTCCTGCGATGGGGAAAACAGCATTTGCGCTTAATATTGCACTTAATATTGCTGGGAAAAATCCTCGTTTAGAAGAAGAGAAGAGAACAGTTGCACTATTCTCATTAGAGATGGGAGCGGACCAGCTTGTATCTAGGATGATTTGTAGTGAAGGAATGATAGATTCTGAAAAAATTAAAAAAGGTGATTTAGATAATGACGATCTAATGAAACTTGAAACAGCGGTTCATTTCTTAAATCAAAAAAATGTCTTTATTGAAGATAGTGCTTTTATCAAAGTAAATGAAGTAAAAAGCAAAATGTAAGTTATTAAAAAGCTGAACATGGTTTAGATCTTGTTGTTATCGATTATCTTCAACTTCTTCAAGGAAGTAAGCGAACTGATAACAGACAACAAGAGGTATCTGAGATTTCTCGTAGCTTAAAACAAATGGCTAGGGAATTAGAATGTCCTGTTATCGCATTATCTCAGCTATCTCGTAGTGTTGAATCTAGACAAGATAAACGCCCTATGATGAGTGACCTTAGGGAATCTGGGAGTATTGAGCAAGATGCGGATATAGTTTCATTCTTATACCGTGGTGACTATTATAGAAGTGAGGATGCAGATGAAAATGAAGTTCAGGGAACAAGTGATGTTTCAACTATTGAAGTAATTATCGCTAAAAATAGGCATGGACAAACAGGTACTGCAGAACTTGCATTTATGAAACGATATAATAAATTCGTATCGAAAACTTATGCTGAATAGGAGGGAAAGTAATGACAAATAGAGATAATAATTCTCAGAATAATGAGTTTAATAGTGAATTAAATGGTTATTATGATCAAAATGGAAACTATATTCCTTTTGGTTATTATGATGAAAATGGAAATTATGTTTCAAACGGTTATTATGACCAAGATGGAAACTTTATTCCAAAATGGCTATTATGACCCAAATGGAAACTATATTTCAAATGGTTATTACGACCTAAATGGCAATTTTATTCAAAACGATGGAAATAATCAAAATAATAATGAATTTACGCCTGCGGGTTACTACGATCAAAATGGATTCTTTATAGTAACTGGTTATTATAATCAAGATGGTAATTACGTTGAGACTGATCAATCTAATTTTAATCAAGGAGTAAATAATCAGTATGATCAGTTTAATAATGATGATCAAAATAATGATTTCCTAGGAAATGGTAATTATGCTAATGTGAATCAAGGAAAATAGAGAGGCACAAGTCGAGACAACTAAAAAGATAAGCCTAAGAAGAAATCATCTAAAAATAGGATTTATAGTTGCATTGCTTTTTTAGTGTGTGTAATTGCTGCAGGAGTTTATTATTTTAAATTCTACAAGAAAGATGATAAGGTAGTTCATCTGGATCAATATAAGGTTGAATTAGCGGCATTTGGTACTAATAGACAAGGTAAGGTGAATGTTGATATTGTAGATATTCCAGAAGTAAAAGATGCTGATGATAATATTAAGAAATTCTTGAAAAACCTGAGATTAAATATAATCCTACAGAAAACTTAGAGAATGGAAGTAAGGTAGATGTAGAGATAACTCTTAATAAAGAGGAAGCTCAGAAAAAAAGGATTAAAAAGTTAGTGGAACGTTTAAACGTACTCTAACTGTTACTGGGTTATCTGAAGAAAAGACTGAGAAAAAAGAAGAATCTAAAACTACAGGTACTGCATATTGGAATAAGAATAAAGGTGAAAAACTTTATCAATTTGTGAAAAGTTGGGAAAAATCTCTAAACCAAAGTTATAAAGAATATACACCTGATAATAGAGTTAATTTTTATGGATTAAAACTTCCAGGTGAAACAGAAACTGTTGGGAATGCACGTCTTGTATTAGAAGGTGATAAGTTAGTTAATATGAAGTGGTCGCCTGAAGGAAATTATAAAGATGTTTATAATATAGTTGCTGTATTTTCTGATGTAGATAAACCAGCCAATTCAATACTACATCTATATTATTTCACTATTTTAAATGGTGAACCCTATAGTATTGATAACTGAACAAAATCAAGGGAATGACAAAGGATACCTGTACTTCAGAAGAACTGCTAATGTGGACCTGCAAAAAGGGTTTGAAAAATATAGTTAAGAGTTCATAATAATAGCTAGGGGAAGATAGCGAAAGTGTTATTTGTCTCTGGTTTTTACAAAAAAATATTATAATAAAGTTTTGGAGGAAAAATATGAATTTTAAAAAAATAAAAAGATTGATATCAACAGTGATTGTTGTTGTCTTAGTAGTATTTTCACTAATTAAAGGTACTATAACATCAAGTAATAGTAATAAAAAAGATGAGTCGGAATTAAATGGTTACTTAACAGAGTTTTTACAGGAGCAAAGTATTACTAAATTAACTCTTAAAAAAGGAGATAGTAGCCAAGTAATTCAAAAGATTTCAATTGAAGGTGAAATTAATGCTGAGATGACGAACACTTATTCAAGAGGATCTGTGTTAAATCAAATCAAAGAAGCTAAAAATAATCCTAATGTTAAAGCTATATTATTATCGGTAAACTCACCTGGTGGTGGAGTTTATGAAACTGCTGAATTATATAATGCTTTAAAAAATAGTGGTAAAGATGTTTATGTTTCAATGAAGAAAATGGCTGCTTCGGGTGGATATTATGTATCTACGCCAGCTAAGAAAATCTTTGTGAATACTGAAACAACCACTGGTTCTTTAGGGGTAATCATGAGTTATGTATCTGCTCAAAAATTCTTAAATGATCATGGAATTAAACAAGAAACTGTTCGTTCAGGAGATCAAAAAGCAGTTGGAGGATTAACAGAAGACTTACCAGAATCTACTAGAAAAATCTTACAAGAACAAAATAAAGAAGCGTATGAGAGATTTGTAAAGCTATAGCTGAGGGTAGACACTTAAGTGAAGATGAAGTTAAGAAACTTGCTGATGGAAGAACTTATACAGGGACACAAGCAGTAGCGAATAAACTAGCTGATAAAATTGGTACGGAAGATGAGCTTATTGATTTAATAAAAGAAGAAAAAGGATTATCTAATCCAACTGTAATTGAATTAAGAGCTGATAAAACTGCAGAAAGTTTAATTTCTAGATTTGTTAAAAGCTACAACAAAAAGTTTTATCTCTGAATTGAATAGTGAAGTAAATTCAAACAAAGTTGAACGTAGTTACTTAGGATAAGGAGGTTTTTTTATATGAATAATGAATTAAATAATAATACACCTTCATATGATTCTAATTTGAATGAAACCTCTATAGAACTAGAAAATGATACGATACAAAATGAAGAATCTACTAGAGAACACGAAGATCCTAAAGAAACAGAAGAAAGAGTAGATAAAAAAGAAAAAGATTTTTCATTGCCAACTTCATTAGAAGATTATTTAATGCTTTCTAAAAAATTTCTATGCAGGTTTCTGACTAGATTTGTTGCATATGTAATCGATATGATTGTTATTTATGCTATATCTAGTTTATTGAATACTTTTAGTTTTGGACTCTTGAATAAGCAATTAGATTTTTCCTATCTTAGGTGAAGAATCTCTGAGTTATGTTATTGTTATGTTCACTTATTTTATCTCAATGACTTACTTCTTTTCACAAACTTTAGGTAAGATGATTATGAAGATAAAAGTAGAAACTAATAAAGGTGATAAGTTAGGTCTTATGGATATAGTTTACCGTGAACTAGTTGGTAGACTATTAACGATATTTTTAGTGTATATCCCGTATCTAGCTGTTGCTTTTACTAATAAGAAAAAAGGACTTCATGACTATATTGCTGACACTGTAGTAGTCAAAGAAGATTTTTCTAAACTTCGTCGTCAGATGAATGAAAAATTAGAAAGTAAAAATTAAATAATATTGTAAGTGGTGACTCAAAAATCATGATTTTATAGAAATTGATTTTGTCGAGTTATCCCCTTTAAAACGCTCTATGATAGCTTTTTACGATAGCTTTTACTCTATATCATAATGATACCTGTTATTGATTATTTAAAAATATTGTTGACAATAATTTTAGATGGTAGTATACTTAATTTATAAAAACGACTACAAATGTAGACAACAAAAATATTTAAGAGAAGGTGTGATTAATATATGGTAAAAATGAAACATATTTAATTGAAGGGATGAGCTGTGCTTCTTGTGCAGCGCATATTGAAGAGAGTTTAAAACAAGTTGATAATTTATCAGATATCAATGTAAACTTTGCAACAAGTAAACTTACTCTTTCTAGAGGAGAAGGAATAGATAGAACTGAAGTAGAAAAGATTGTAGAAAAATCGGGGTATAAGCTTACTTATGTTTCTAGTATTGAAGAGAGAACTTTCATATTAGAAGGAATGAGTTGTGCAACGTGCGCGAAAAATATAGAAGATGCGATTTCATCTTTAGATGGAACTGAAAAAGCAGTCGTTAATTTTGCTACTGAAAAAATGGTTGTAAAATTTGATAAAGAAAAATTAAGTGTAGCTGAGATTGAGAGAAAAGTAGAAGAAGCGGGCTATAAAGCAAGATTAGAAATAGATAATTCGGTTGATAATCAAGCTGAAAAAAAACAACAAGAAATTGATGGTATTTGGAAAAGATTTATTTATTCAGCTATATTTACAGTGCCTGTGTTGTATATAGCGATGGCTGAGATGGTAGGATTACCTATGTTGGAAAGTTTAAGTCCAATGGGAAATCCAAAATTATTTTCAACTGTACAGTTTATTCTGGTGTTACCTGTTTTGTATTTTGGTAGAAAATTCTTTAGTGTAGGAATTAGAGCTATTCTTAGAAGAAAACCTAATATGGATTCTTTAGTAGCGTTAGGAGCAGGGGCAGCATTCTTATATAGTGTTTATTCAACCGTATTGGTATATTTAGGTGATGAACATGCAGCTATGAATTTGTACTATGAATCTGCAGCGGTAATCTTAACATTGATTACACTAGGTAAATACTTTGAAGGAGTATCAAAAAGTCGTACTACAAATGCTATAAGTAAATTGGTCGGATTAGTACCGAAAACAGCTAATTTAATAAAAGATGGTGAAGAACATGTTGTAGCAGTAGATGAAATATCTACAGGTGATATACTACTTGTTCGTCCTGGTGAAAAAGTACCTCTTGATGGAGTCGTGATTGAAGGTCGTTCGACTGTAGATGAATCAATGTTAACAGGGGAAAGTATCCCAGTAGAAAAAGAAATAAATAGTAAAGTTGTCGGAGCTAGTATTAATAAAACAGGTGTTTTTAAAATGAAAGTTACTAAAGTGGGTAAAGACACTACTTTATCACAGATTATTAAACTTGTTGAAGATGCTCAAAATTCTAAAGCTCCGATCGCAAAACTTGCTGATAAAATTTCAGGAGTATTTGTTCCTATTGTTATTGTTTTAGCACTAATAGCTGGAATTTTATGGTACTTTGTTGGAGATGCATCTTGGAGTTTTTCTCTAAAAATTATTATCGCAGTGCTTGTTATTGCTTGTCCTTGTGCCTTAGGTTTAGCTACACCGACAGCTATAATGGTAGGTACAGGTAAGGGAGCTGAACACGGTATTTTAATAAAAAGTTCAGAAGCTTTGCAGTTAGCTAAAGAAGTTGATACTGTTGTTTTTGATAAAACTGGAACATTGACAGAAGGTAAAATTTCAGTAACTAATGTAGTGACATTTAACGATTTAAAAGAAGAAGTTCTATTGCAACTTGCAGCGAGTGTAGAATATCTTTCAGAACACCCATTAGGTCTAGCTATAGTAGATGAAGCTAAAATAGAAATTTAGATTTGTTAGAAGTTAAAGATTTTAGTTCATTAACAGGATTAGGTATTTCATCAATGGTTGATGGAAAGTCAGTACTTATCGGTAATGAAAAACTAATGTTGGAAAATAATATTGTTACAAAAGATTCAGTTGAAAAAGCAGAGAAATATGCTTCAGAAGGGAAAACACCATTATTCATAGCTGTAGACTCTGAACTAGCTGGAATTATAGCTGTTGCCGATCAAATAAAAGCAAGTAGTTTAGAAACTGTTGAAAAATTACATAGCTTAGGGTTAGAGGTAGTTATGTTGACTGGTGACAATAAAAAAACTGCTGAGGTAATTGCAGAACAATTATCGATAGACAAAGTTGTTAGTGAAGTTTTACCAGAAGATAAAGCAAATGAAATCAAAAAACTTCAAGCTCAAGGTAAAAAGGTAGCAATGGTCGGTGATGGTATTAATGATGCACCAGCACTAGTACAAGCAGAAGTCGGAATAGCAGTAGGAACAGGAACTGATGTAGCAATCGATGCGGCAGATATAGTATTGATGAAACCTGACTTAAATTCTGTTGTTAATGCTAGTAGTTTTAAGTAAAAACTATAAACTAAATATTAAAAGAAAATCTATTCTGGGCATTCTTCTATAATGTTATAGGTATTCCTTTTGTGATGGGAGTATTCTACATATTCGGAGGACCATTGTTAAATCCGATGTTGGCAGGAGCTGCAATGAGTTTTTAGTTCTATATCTGTAGTTCTAAAATGCTTTTAAGATTAAAAAGAGTAAAAATTAAATTAATAAAAAGAAAGAAGGATTAATCATGAAAAATGAATATAGTATCGAAGGTGTAAAAATGTGGTGGTTGTGTTGTGCAGTTAAAGAAAAATTATCAAAACTAGATAATGTTGATAATATAGAAGTTAATATTCAAGAAAAACGGTCGATAGTTGAAGGAGAAGTATCAAAAGAAGATCTTCAAGCTGCATTAGAAGGAACAAATTTTAAAATAGATTAGCAAAAATTGGGATTGATTCGACAAATTTGGTTATTTTGATATCGTGATTTGGAGCAAGTCCTATTAATAAAACACCTTAGAATTAGTTATAATCCCTAATTCTAAGGTATTTTTGTTTTTATTTGTCGTAACCTAAAATAGCCTATTGCGATAGCTTTAGGTCCTGCATGAGATCCAATTACGGGAGAAACGATTTCTGTTTCAACTTCGATTTCTCCGAAAGTTTTTAATCGAAGATAATGTTTTTCTAATAATCCATCATTTGTATAAAGAACAAATAAGCTTTTTGGATTTTCTTTTTATTTCTTCACACATTTTTGAAAGAACTTTTATTCATTCCTCTATGTTTTCCACTTACTGAAAGTAGACCATCTTTAATGGTTATAATAGGAAGAATATTTAGTAGGTTTGACAAAACGAACTGAGCTTTCGTAAGTCTACCACCTGCGTATAAATATTGCATAGTCTCGACTGTAACAAGAACATTGTGTTGCTGTGAAAGTTCTGTATATCTTTTTTCTATATTTTCAAATGTTAAACTTCCATCTTCGAATTCTTTGATAATTTTTTCGATTGCTATTCCTACCATTCTTGCTATTTGAAGAGTATCTATTATTTTAATTTCAATCCCATCAATAAGTTCTTTAGCTTGTACAAAAGAAGAGTATGTTCCTGATAATTTAGAAGAAACGCTGAAAGCGACGATACGCTCAACACCTTGTTGCTTTAATTCTTCATAGACACTTAGTATTTTACCTACAGCTGGTTGGCTTGTGCTAGGTTTTTGTCCATTATTTATCCTCTCGTAAAATTCATCAGGAGTAATAGTTACGTTATCCTCAAAAATTTCATCGTCAAGACGAACCTCTACTGGGATAACTGTAATTGGATTGTTATTCGCAAAATTTTTATTAATTTGTAATGCTGAATCGCACACAAAAGCTGTTTTCATAAATTTTAACCTCATGTTTTATTTTAAATTCAAAAATTATTGTAGCTTTTACTACGTTTTTATATGATACACTAAAAATAAAATTTTTCAAATAAAAAGTGAAATAAAAATTCACTTTTATATATAGATAAAGTATTAAAAGTTGAATAAAAATAACATGTTAATGTTTTAATAGTATTGAAATTAATTTAGAAAGTTACATACTTTTATCTCTAATTATATTTATATTTGTTGATGGAGATATTTAATAGCTATCTAAAAATGATAAAAAGTACTACTAAACCTATAATAAAAATGAATACTTAAGCTAGATTAATTTATGTTATAATGATATTAATACAAATAGATAGAAATAGGAGGGATAAATATGATTTTAGAAAATATTTCAGGACCCCAGGACCTTAAAAAATTAACAATAGAAGAATTACAAACTCTTGCTGATGAAACAAGAACGGTATTATTAGAAAAAATTAGTTCTCACGGAGGTCACAGTGGACCGAATTTAGGAATGGTAGAGATGACAGTTGCCTTACATCATGTATTCGATTCACCTGTAGATAAGATAATTTTTGATGTATCGCATCAAACTTATATTCATAAAATGCTAACAGGACGCCAAAAGGCATTTATAGATCCAAAACATTATGATGATGTTTCTGGATATACGAATCCAAAAGAAAGTGAGCATGATCTTTTTACTATTGGACATACCTCAACCTCATTATCGTTAGCAAGTGGGATTTTACATGCTAGAGATTTAAAGAATGAAAAAAGTAATGTTGTAGCGATTATTGGAGATGGTGCGCTATCTGGTGGAATGGCTTATGAAGGATTAAATACAATAGCTACACTTGGAACTAATGCAATAATTATTATAAATGATAACGATCAGTCGATTGCTAAAAATCCTAAAGGTGGTATATATACTGCATTAGAAAGTTTACGTAAGACTAAAGGGCAGGCGACAAACAATATTTTTAAAGCGTTAGGATATGACTATTATTATTTAGAAGATGGTAATAACTTAGAGGAGCTAATTTCACTGTTTAAAGAAGTAAAAGATATAGATCATCCAGTAGTATTGCATATTTATACAGAAAAAGGGAAAGGTTTTGAACCTGCAGAACGAAATCATGAAAAATTCCATGCAGGAGGACCATTTAGCTTAGAGACAGGGGAGTATATTAAAAAAGGTGCTGTTACTTCAACGTACAATGGGATTACTTCTGAGTATTTAACTAAGAAATTAAAAGAAGATCCACTAGCTGTCGTTATCAATGCAGGGACACCAGGAATAGTATTTAATAGAAAGCTAAGAGAGGAATTGGGTAGTCAATTTATAGATGTCGGTATTGTGGAAGAACAAGCTGTAACGATGACAACGGGACTAGCGAAAAATGGAGCAAAACCAGTGTGGGCTGTATTATCAACGTTCTTACAGAGAACATATGACCAGCTTTCTCATGATATGGCATTAAACAATCAAGCAGGGGTAGTATTAGTATACAGTGCTTCTATAAATTCAATGAATGATGAAAGTCACTTAGGATTTTTTGATATTCCATTTATATCGCACATACCAAACTTCATATACTTAGCTCCTACTAATAAAGAAGAGCACTTGGCGATGCTAGAATGGGCAATTAACCAAAATGAGCATCCAGTTGCTATACGTGTTCCTGTGGGAAGTGTTGTAGAAACTGGGAAAGAAGATAAAACAGATTATTCTATTTTAAATAAAAATAAAGTAGAAAAATTTGGAGAGCAGGTTGCAATATTTGGAGTAGGTAATTTTTATAACTTAGCAGAGGAAGTTTCTGAAAAATTGAAATCAGAATACAATATAGATGCAACATTAATAAATCCTAGATTTTTAACTGGTCTGGATAAAGAATTACTAAACTCTTTAAAAAGAAAAATCATAAATTGGTTGTAACGGTTGAAGATGGTATAGTAGAAGGTGGATATGGTCAAACTGTAGCGAGCTATTTAGGAAATTCTGAATTAAAAAGTACAAAACTACGGGATAAGTAAAAAATTCTATGATAGATATAATGTAGAAGAATTAATGAAAGAAAATGGCTTAACTGTAGAAAAATATAGTTAAAAATATTATAGAAAGCCTATAAAATAAGTAAAAAGCATCCTCAATTTTTTTAAGGGTGCTTTTTCTATTTAAAACTATATTATATAAATTATATTGTTTAGAAATATATGTAGTTAAAGTCATGAGAGTAGGGTTTTATAAAAAAATTAAAGCGTTTTTTTCTTTTTTTAAGAGAAAAATAACTGTATTAATTTTTGAAACGCTAACATTATAATAAATGTAGGTGGTGAAGCAAATGGAGATTTTTTTAATTATGATAATAGAAGTTTGAGACTACTGAATATACTAGAATCTAACTTTTTAGTTCAGGATCAATACTTATTAGATGTATTAAAGGTAAGTTCAAAAAAACTATTAGTAATGAAATAAAAATCTTTAAATGAATTATTTTGAAGACTGTGCATACATAGAAAATAAAAAATTCAAATTATAGTCTTTTTATTACAAAGTTAGAAGAATACTTAAAGAGAAAAAGATCTATATATGAAGCTAGTGTTAATTTTGATTCTAGTAAGGTAAGGCTAGTATATATATTTAAGACATTAGTTTCATCGGGTGAAAAGTACACTAATAGACGATTTAGCTTTTGAAATGATAGTTAGTAGAACAACTTTAAATTCCGATATAAAAAAATTAAATGATATTATAAGTAGTTATAATCTTGTTATAAAAGGAAAACCTAATACAGGTATTAAAGTAGTTGGTCTAGAAAAAGATATTAGAATTTTTATCTTAGAAAATATTTTTAATTATATGTACAAGGAAGATATTTTTGATAAAGATGATAATATGTTTTTGATGAAACATTTGAAAAGTACAAAATTGATAAACAGGCAAAAGCTGAATTTTTCAGATACTTAACAGTGTCTTTAGATCGATTTGCTAATGGCTTTTTATCTAAACTTTGAAGAAAAGCAATATGAAGAGTTATTAAAACAACTATGCACAACCTTTTATTAAAGAGATAAGTGATTATATAGAGAATAAATATAAGATATGCTTAACTACTGATGAAATCAAATTTTTAGCGATTTGCTTTTGCTACGATGAGAGTTCCTACAAAAAATAAATAAAATAAGAGAAAAATCTAAAAATATACTGAAAGAGTATACAAAAACTTGTTCAGGAAATTTTAGAAACAGTTGTTTACGAGTATGGACTTGAATTTGATACTTCGGATATAATTGAAGAATTTATCTATCACATATACTTTTAATGGAACGATTAAAAATACGGTGTTAGATATAACAACAATATGAAAGAGAAAAATTAAAGAACAATATCCGGTATCATATAAAAATTGCTAAAACCGCCAGTAAAAGTAATTAACAATAAGTATAACTTATAGTTTCAGAAGATGAAATTAGTTATCTAGCAATATATTTTGAAAACATTATTGAAGAAAATAAAAGTTCAATCTGAAAAATCTAAGTATCTTGTTGGTAACTAATTCAGGACCAGCATATAGCAAACTTATGATAAATGAAATAGAAAAGTATAATAGTAAATTCACAAGTGTCGGCATACACCACTTTTGAAAAAGTTGATTATAGTAAATTTAATATTATAATTTCTACTGAAGATATAAAGTTTGAAACAGAAACGCCGGTTATTTATCAAAACGAAATTTTAGATAAGATGTACTTGAAAAAGAAATTAATTTTTCTACAATATGTTAATAAAAATGAATAATCCTAGTATTCGAGGGATGGAATCAGTATTGCTAAGCTCGATGAGAGAAGAGACATTTTTCAAAATGTGATAGCAAAAACATATGCTGAAAAATATTGATTTTATGGTAGAAGAGTTAATAAAACAGCATTTAGTAGATGATAAGTTTTTAAAGAGAATCAGAGAAAGAGATCGTCTATGATTTTTGAGAAAAATGTAGCATTTCCACATACGATAAATAAACTGGGAGATGATTTAATAATTGCTCTAGGGTAAGTGAAAAAGGATTTAAGGATAATAAAAGACTTAAAAACTAATATTTATGGCGTGTGTACCTGAAGGAGAAAAAATGGGTTGATTTTAGCTAAAACCTATGATGAATTAATTTCTATTATTAAAGATGAAAAAAATTAATTATAGACATATCTAAAAATAGATAATTATGACTTATTAGTAAAATTACTTTATAAAAAAATACTAATTTATATAGATAGCAATTAGGAGGACATATGAATTTAATAGTTTTAGGAATACTCTTTATTTTAGCGTTTATTTTACAGTATGCTCTAACTTATGTTCAGTTAAATAGTTTCAAACGAAGTTATAGTAAACTTAGACGAATAGGTAGAGTAGTAATAGGAAGAAAAAAAGGTGCTGCACGTGCGGGAGCAATTGTTATGCTAGCTATAGACGATAATGATAAGGTTATCACTGGAGAAGCTATGCAAGGAGTAACAGTACTTGCTAGATTTTAAAAAACTTGAATACTTTAATGGTCTTAAAGTAGGGACTATAAGTAGAGAGGATTGTAGAGCGATAAAATTATCATCGTCTTTTAACTAGTGCAGTACTCGATGGAGTTGTTAATTATAAAACAATTTCTGCTGGTGGACAGATTGAAATGGAACAAAGTCCATTTGAGAAATTAGCAAAAATTAAAAATTAAATTAAATATTATAAGGAGGACAATATGGATTATATTGTTAAATTAGCATCAGGCTTTTTACAGGTTTATTTGACGAAGGTGCAAAAAGTATTCGTAAGTTGGGTTGGAGGAATCGTACCGAAAGTATTATTACTTCTTGTATTTATGAATGCATTAGTTGCTTTTATTGGACCACACAGAGTAGAAAAATTTGCTAAAGTGTGTTCTAAAAATGTAATTTTAGCTTACGGAATTTTACCATTCGTTTCTGCATTTATGTTAGCAAACCCTATGGCATTGTCTATGGGGAAATTCTTACCAGAACGTATGAAACCTAGTTATTATGCATCTGCATCATATCACTGTCATACAAACAGTGGGATATTTCCACACATTAACGTTGGTGAAATTTTCATCTACTTAGGTATTGCAAATGGAATTACTCAATTAGGATTAGACGTTACACCATTAGCAATTAGATACCTTCTTGTAGGGTTAGTAATGAACTTCTTTGCTGGATGGGTTACAGATTTCACAACAAAAAAATAGTTATGAAAACAACAAAAAAATTGAATTAAGTAATGAATTAAAAGCGTAGGATTAGGAGAAATAATTATGACATACGGAACAATTAAAATAGAAAAAGGTAGTGGTGGTTTCGGTGGACCTTTAGTAGTAACTCCAAAACCAGGAAAAGATAAAATTTTATATATCACAGGTGGTGGAGCTGAACCTGAAATCGTAGAAAAGATTGTAAAATTAACAGGAGCAACTGCAGTAAATGGATTTAAAACATCAGTGCCAGATGAAGAAATTTTCTTAGCAATTATTGACTGTGGTGGAACATTACGTTGCGGTATTTATCCACAAAAAAGAATTCCAACAGTTAACATTATGCCGGTAGGACCAAGTGGACCACTTGCAAAGTTTATTAAAGAAGATATCTATGTTTCTGCAGTAGGATTAGATCAAATCTCTTCTGCTGAAGGTAGTGAAGAAGTAGTAGTTGAGAAAACTCAAGAAGAGCCAAAACGTGAATTTAAATACAGTGCGGATAAAAAAGTTTCTCAAAGTTTAGCGGAAAATTCAAAATCATCTGTTATTCAGAAAATTGGTATGGGTGCTGGTAAAGTAGTTCACACATTATATCAAGCTGCAAGAGATGCGGTTCAATCGATGATAACAACAATTTTACCATTTATGGCATTTGTTGCGATGTTAATAGGGGTTATCCAAGGATCAGGATTTGGTAACTGGTTTGCTAAATTATTAACTCCGCTAGCAGGGAACATCTTTGGATTAGTAGCTTAGGATTTGTATGTTCTATCCCATTATTATCAGCGTTACTTGGCCCTGGAGCAGTAATTGCACAAATTATCGGTACATTAATAGGGGTTGAAATTGGAAAAGGAACTATTCCTCCACAATTAGCATTACCTGCATTATTCGCAATCAACACACAATGTGCTTGTGACTTTATCCCAGTTGGTTTAGGTCTTGCAGAAGCTGAACCAGAAACAGTAGAAGTGGGGGTAGTGTCAGTACTTTACTCAAGATTTATTATTGGGGTACCAAGGGTTATCGTAGCTTGGTTAGCAAGCTTTGGAATGTACTAATTATATATATTTAATAGGAAGCGGTTATCGCTTCCTACATAAACGACAAAGTCGACCGTAAAAAATGAAATAAAAGATTAATAAAGGAAGAATGAGTATGATAATTTATGAAAATACAGTAAAAAGTAAAGGTAGTCTTGTAGGTGAATTTGGGGATGGTATGTTTATCCTTTTTGGAGATAATGCACCCGATATGTTAAAAGATTATTGCTATGGAGTTGATGTAGTACCTACTAATGAAACTATAGAAGTTGGTCAAACGTTAATGGTAGATGAAGAAGAATTTGAAATTCTTGGTGTTGGTGATGTAGCAGAGAAAAATTTAGTAGATTTAGGGCACTTAACAGTTCATTTTTCAGGAGATTTAGATAGTTTGCTTCCTGGTGCAATTGTGGTAGAAAACAAAAGTTGTCCTAAGATTGATATAAATACAAAAAAATTACAATAAAAAAATAATGTAAGGAGAAAAAATCATGAGTTGGTTAAATTTAGAAGGAAAAACAGTAGTAGTAACAGGTGGAGCATCAGGAATTGGTGCGGCGGTAGTTGATGAGTTCTTAAATCAAGGATGTAATGTTGTAGTAAGTGACCTTACAGAAAAAGAATCTGATAACGATAAATTGCTATATGTAAAATGTGATGTTACTAATAGAAGTAATGTTAAAGAAGTTGTGGCTAAAACTGTAGAAAAATTTGGAACAATTGATATTCTCGTAAATAATGCAGGAATTAATATTCCTCGTTTATTAGTGGATAAAAATGCCCCTGAAGGAAAATATGAGTTTAGTGACGAAGTATATGATAAGATTATGGATATTAATGTAAAAGGTTTATTTATTTTCTCTCAAGAAGTTGGACGTATACTAGTTGCTAAAGGTAGTGGTGTAATAGTAAACATGTCTTCAGAATCTGGATTAGAAGGATCAGAAGGTCAAAGTATTTATGCAGCAAGTAAAAATGCTGTAAACTCACTTACACGTTCTTGGGCAAAAGAGCTAGGTAAATTAGGAGTTAGAGTAGTAGGTGTAGCTCCTGGTATATTAGAAGCTACAGGACTTAGAACATTAGCTTACGAAGAAGCCTTAGCTTATACTCGTGGTGTAACAGTAGAACAAATTCGTGCGGGGTATACAAGTACAAAAACCACTCCACTAGGAAGAGATGGGAAATTATCAGAAGTTGCGGATTTAGTTGCATACGTAGCAAGTGATAGAGCAAGTTATGTTCATGGTGTTACGTATAATGTAGCGGTGGAAAAACAAGAGGTTAATAGATGAAATAGGGGAGATTCCCCTATTTTTTGTAATTTGTGATTTTTTATTATTTCTATTATAATGATTGTAAAGAACAAAAAATGAGGTTGATAATATGAATATAAAAGCTGTGTTATTTGATATGGATGGACTAATGGTTGATACGGAAAGCTTAGCAACTGAAGCATTTATTCATAGTGCCAAAAAGCAAGGATATGATATGACAAAAGAAGAAACACTTTTGGTATTGGGATTTACTACGAAAAGTATTTATGAGTTTTGGGAGAATTATTTCAAAAATTCTGATGTTAGTGGAAAACAACTAGTAGATGATCATTATAAATATATAGAAAATATTTTTATTTACTACAGGGCCAAGGAAAAATGCCATATATCGAAGAGTTATTAAAAATATTTGAAAGAAAGTAATTATAAAGTTGCTGTTGCTTCTTCATCAAATATGGATCATATAATTAACAATATGGAAAAAACAGGATTGAAGAAATATATAGATGAGTTTGCTAGTGGAGCTGAGGTTGAAAATGGTAAGCCAGCACCAGATGTATTCTTATTGGCTGCAGAACGTCTAGGGGTTAAAACCAGAAGAGTGTTTAGTTTTAGAAGATTCAAAAAGCGGGAGTATTAGCAGGTAGTTCGGCAGGAGCTAAGGTTATTATGGTTCCTGATATGTTTAAACCAGATGAAGAGTGTAAAGAAAGAACTTATAGAATTGTTGGGAATCTAGGAGAGGTTATAAGTATTTTAGAGGAGAAAAATAATGAAAATTTTAATAGATAGTGCAGACGTAGAAAAAATTAAAGAAATATCGAAATATAGAGAGATAACAGGGATAACGACTAATCCAACAATATTATCAAAAGTAGAAGGGGATATTAGAAAATATTTTAAAAAGAATTAAAGAAATTTACTTATAGTAAATATGAAATTCATATACAAACAACAGAAAGTGAAGTTGAAGGAATATTAAGTGAAGCAAGAGTACTACGAAAGTTTTTTGGAGAAACATTTTATATAAAAATTCCTGTAACAAAGGCTGGTTTAGAAGCTATTAAACTTTGTTCAAGAGAAGGGATTAAGGTCACTGCTACAGCAATTCTAAGTCCTATGCAAGCATTGGCAGCAGCTATGAATGGAGCAAGTTATGTAGCGCCGTATGTAAATAGAATGGAAAATGTCGGGCAAGACGCAACAGAAACAATTTCTGTAATAAGTGATTTATTAATAGGTTATCCTACAGAGATTTTGGCTGCAAGTTTTAAAAATATAAAACAGATTCAAGAAGTCTTGCTTCAAGGAGCTGAAGCGGCAACTATATCTCCTGAATTAATAGAAACAAGCGTTTGGCATCCTTATACAGATAAGTCTGTTATAGATTTTTGGAATTGATTGGAAAAAAATAAGTTTGATGATAAAAATTATTGATATGATATAATAATTAATAAGAATAAAAATATGTTTAGAATTGGAGATTAGTATGGATAACATAAATAATGTAAAAAGGCATGACAGATAAACAGCTTATGGAGTATAAAAAATACTTCTAATGTTAGTTTTAGAGAGTTAGAAAAATAGTGAGACGCTAGAAGAAGCAAAAATAAAAATAGAAAAAGTTAATAAAATATGTTTAAAATCAACTCAATGAATAACTAAAAATACTAAGTTATTAGCTTTAGTAGTGGAGTTATAATGATATTGAGTTGATTTTAATATAAGGAGAATAAAATGATTGGTCTTGTTTTTGATGTTGATGATACTCTATATGAACAGATAGTTCCATTTGAAAATGCGTTTAGGAGTTTGTTCGATATAGATATTGATATGGAGAAATTTTATCTTTTAAGTAGATATTATAGTGATGTGAAATTTGAAGCTTCTAGAAATGGTGAGATGACTATGGATGAGTATCATATTTATCGAATCCAAGAAGCGGGAAAAGATTTAGGTGTATACCTAACTGATGAACAAGCCCTTAGTATGCAAAGGGAATATAAGAAAAAATCAACAAAACTAGAAATGTCTGAGACAACGATAAGTATTTTAGAACTAGCTAAAAAGAATAATGTGAAATTAGGTGTCATAACTAATGGTCCTAGCGACCATCAATGGGCTAAAGTGAATGCTTTAGGTGTTGAAAAATGGATTCCTAGAGAAAATATTATTGTTTCAGGTGATTTAGGAATAAACAAACCGGATGTTAGAATATTTGATGCCATGCAAGAAAAAAGTTACAGCTAGAGCTGAATCTTTATATTATATCGGAGATTCTTTAGAAAATGATATAGTCGGAGCAAATAATATAGGCTGGAAAGCAATTTGGATTAATCGTTATAATAAAAGAATATTCTCAAGGTGCTAAAGTGTATAAAAAGTTAAAAACAATTGTGAATTGTTTGAAATTATTAAAGAAATAATTGAAAAATAAGACAAAAAGTATTTTTAGGATACAGATTTTTTTATGGTAAAATTAGTTATATTCAATAAAATATTTATTTTTAGATACTTATACACAGGAGGAAAAAGGTATGAAATTAGTATTTTTTTAATTTAAGAGAAGATGAAAAAGAGTGCTTTAGAAAGTTGGAGAAAATGCTCATCCTGAAGTTGAAATTGACGTTTATACAGAAGAACTTTCATCTGCTAATAAATATTTATTAGAAGGAAAAACAAGTGTAGTTTTAGCGCAAAATAAACCTTTTGAGAGCGATGTATATGAATATGCTCACGAACAAGGGATTAAAGTATTTGCTACTCGTTCTGCAGGATTTTGATATTTATGACTTAGAGTTAATGAATAAATTTGGTATTAAAATGACAAACGTACCATCATATTCACCTAATGCAATTGCTGAGCATGTACTAACAACAGCACTTCGAATTAGTAGAAATACTAACAAAATCCAACGTAATTTAGAAAGACACAATTTTTCTTGGAATCCAGGGATTTTATCTCGTGAACTTAGAACTTTAACAGTAGGAGTTGTCGGTACTGGAAGAATCGGTACTCAAGCTGCCAGATTATTCAATGGTTTAGGATCTCAAAAGTTCTAGGATATGATGTTTACAAAAATGAAGCGGCAAAAGAAGTTTTAACTTATGTTGATAATTTGGATGATTTAATTGCAAAATTCTGATGTAATAACTATTCATATGCCAGCTATTAAAGAATACAACCACATGGTAAATGATGAATTTATCGCTAAAATGAAAGATAACTCGATTTTATTAAATGCTGCTCGTGGTATGTTAGTTGATACTAAGGCTGTGTTACGTGCTTTAGATAGTGGAAAACTTCTTGGAGCGGGATTAGATGTATATGAAAATGAAAGCAAATATGTTCCTAAAAACTTTGAAGGAAAAGAATTCGATGATGAGTTATTACAAACTCTAATTGATCGTGATGATGTAATTTATACACCACATACAGCGTTTTATACAGAAACCGCAATTCAGAACCTTGTAGATGGTGGATTAGAAGCCGCGGTAGATGTAATTACAACTGGAACATCAGCGAATGCTGTAAATTAATAATAGAAATAAAGGGAGCGACTCAAAAATCGTGATTTCGTCGAAATCGATTTTGTCGAGTTGCTCCGTACAGTTTATGAGTTCTCATATGAACCTTGTTAAATTTTAGGATTTTTGGGTCAGCCCCTTTTTTAGTTGTAAAGACCATATGAATATTAAAAATCGATATTACAGGATTAATATATTGTTTATGGATGTTTAAAAAGATGAAGTGCCTTATATGAATGTTAGAATAAAAGGGTAAGTAAATTTCATTTGACATTTACCATTAAATCTATAAAATTAAATATAATAAACTAATAAATTTCGGTTAACATAAAGAGTGTATAGAGTTTTATTCACAGCCCCACACTCTCAGATTTCTCGATTTATATAACGAAAAGAATCCCTTGGAAAAATAATCATCTCCAAAGGATTCTTCAATAGAGTAAAAGAAAAAGATTCGACATTGTCAAATCTTAAAATTTTTAATTTATTATTTTTAGTAAATCACGGATTTCTTTTAAGAAGTTCTTCTTTAGCATCAACTTCTGGTGCTTTTTCTTCAGCTTCTTCTTTAGACATTTTATCTTTAGCTGTGTTGATAGCTTTAACGAAAATGAAGATTGCGATTGCTGTAATTAAGAAATCAATTGTGATTTGAATGAAGTTTCCGTATTTAATATTATTCCAAGCTAAGTTAGTGAAGTCTGGTTTAGCAGGGAAAAAGTAATCCAATTAATGGCATCATAATATCAGTTACTAATGAACTAACGATTTTTCCGAAAGCAGCCCCATGATAACCCCTGATAGCTAGGTCTAATACATTTCCTTTAAATGCAAATTTTTTTAAATTCGTTTAACATAAAAATAATCTCCTTTTAAAAATTTAATACTAAAGTATATTATATCAAAATATCAATAAAATCAAGGATAAGAACTCACTTTTATGAAAAACAAAAAGAAAATGTATTTTCAATTTTTAATTGTCATATTATTTTGGGTTTGACCTAAAAAGTCCTAAATTTTAAAAAGTGTATATGATAACTCATAGACGTAGTGGTTTATTGATATCCAAATTCGCTTTTATAAAAGCTTTTTTTAGATATCTAATAAATTGTGCGGGGATAACTCGACAAAATCAATTTCTACGAAATCACGTTTTTGAATTATTCCCTGTATTTGTAATTAGTATCTAAATTACCGAATAAACAAGAAAACTAACCGAATATTCATTATCTATAGATTTTTAAATATTTATTATATAAAAATATAATTATGAAAGGAGCTAAAGATATGAAAGTTGAATTAAATATAGATAAGAAATTTGGAGAAACAATAGTTACTATATCAACAAATAAAGTGAATGATGAAATTCAAAAATTTAGTGAATTATATAGAAAAATAAGGAAGATTACTTTATAGGAGTTTTAGATGGGAAAGTACGTTTATTAAATACGGAGGATATTATAAGGGTATATGTTGAAGATAGAAAAAGTATATGTAGTTACAGTTGAAGGTAGATTTATTGTTAGAAAAATTATATGAAGTGCAGAGTACATTAACTAAGGATTTTATAAAAATATCTCAAAGTGAAATAGCTAATATTAAATATATTCATAGCTTAGATTTAGGATTGAGAGGAACAATAGTTATAAATTATAAAAAAATTCGGATATAAGTTATGTATCACGTAGAATGTTAAAAAGAATTTAAGATGAAATTAGGATTATAGGAGGTATTAAAATGAAATTATTTCAAAAAAATTGTAATATTTATGTTGTTAGGGATAGGAGCAGGGAATATTATTAATATAATATTCGGTATTTTTGTGTGGTCAGTTTTATCCTGGTATGCCATTGTATATCCAGAGTTTTGATAATTTAAATATGGCAGTATTAATTCAAACCTTAGTATATGCTATTTTAGGTATATTACAAGGATTAGCTGGTAAAGTATTTCAAAAGTAAGTTAAATGATAATATAGTAATTGTATTTGTATCTCATTATTTTCTTATTATGTTACCACTTGTGTTAGCGGGTTATTATTTGAAATGGTTTAGTAGCTTTTACTACTTTAATTTTAATGCTGATTACAGCTACTGTGGTTTATATTTTTAATAGGAATAGTTCGATATTTTAGTATTAAAAATAGTATAAGTGAGATAAATATAAAATTAAGAGATAATAGATAAGATTTCGTTAGTAATAAAGGAGGAGCAACACGAATTAATGATTTTGTGTTGCTCCTCTAAATCTTTTTATTAATTGTATAATACTTTTTAAAGGATATTTTTGTTACAATTAAAAATATTATTTTTTTCTTCTTCAACTTTATCTTTCTTTAGGAATTTGTTAAGTAGGTTCGAAGCTTTAGCTTTGTTTTCTTCTACTTTTTCAGAAAGATTTTCTATTTTTTGATCAGTATTTTTTTTAAATCCAGTAACGTTAGATTTCATATTATCAACAGATGATTGTAATCCGTTGATTGATGATGCTAATCCTTCAGCTGAGTTGAATAGTGGATCTAATTTTTCAGATTTAACTTGTAAGATCTTCAGCTAGGATGTTTGTGTTTTGTAATAAAATATTAGTTTCTGCCATAATTGGCTCTAAGTTACCTTCAACTTTTTTAACTGTTTCATTTAAATCTTTAGCAAGAGCAAGAGCATCTTCAGCGATGTTAGTAACATCTTCTACACATTCAGTGGCAACAACTACAGATCTTCTAACAGTTTTAAGTGTAATAGCAGTACTAATACATAGGATTAAAACACCTACCCCTGCTAAAAAGATTCCAGCATATGCTAAAATTAACCAGTTTATATCTAACATAAAATTTTCCTCCTTGGGTTGTTATAATCAATTATATTTTTGAGTTTATTATAAATACAACCAATTATTTTGATTTTTGTTCTATAAATTTGTGACAAAGTTTATTGATATTTCCTGCTCCCATAAATAGGAATACACTATTGTCGAAGTTTAATTTATCGAAATCTTCTTCGCTATTTATAATTTGAGCACCTTTAGTTACTTTTTGTAAGTCCTCAATACCTACGATTTTTTCTTTTTCACGTACTGAAGCAAAGATTGGACAAAGGAATACTTTATCTGCAGTTTCTAAACTTTCAGCAAATTCATTTAGGAATTTAGCTGTACGTGTGTATGTATGTGGTTGGAAAATTGCAATAACTTCTTTATCTGCATATTTTCTACGTGCACTATTAATTGTTGCTTTAATTTCACTAGGGTGATGTGCGTAATCATCTACAACTACACTATTTCCAAGTTTGTGTTCGCTGAATCTTCTTTCAGCAGGTTTATACATATCGAGTGATTCTTGGATTTTTTCTACGCTAATACCATTTATATCAGCTAGAGCAATAGCTGATGTTGCATTAGAAATATCATGTAATCCAAATACTGCCATAGTGAATGTTCCTAGTAGGTCTGAGTTTTTATAAATATCGAATTTGCTGTGCTCAGGTGTTGTTTGAACATTTTTGATTTGATAATCATTTCCATCGTTAAAGCCATATTTTATAGTTTTTGCATTTGTGGGTTTAAGTTGTGAAGCTAAACAATCATCTCCACATATAACTACTGTATTTTTAACTTGATTTACAAAACTTTGGAATGCATCAAACATATCGTGTTCATCATTAAAGTAATCTGGATGGTCAAAGTCGATATTTGTTACAACTGCATAATCAGGATAATATGAAAGGAAGTGTCTGTAATATTCACACGCTTCAGCTATCATAAATTCTGAATTTTTTTCACCGTGACCAGTTCCATCACCAATTAGGTAAGACGTAACATGACTGTGTTTAAATATATTACTTGCCATTGTCGTAGTTGTTGTTTTACCATGTGCTCCAGTTATAGCGATTGAAGGAATTTCAGAAAGAAGTTTACCAAGGAATTGAGAGTAAGTATAAGTTTTTAAACCTAATTCTTTAGCTTTTCTGTATTCAACATGTGTTTCATCGAAGGCATTTCCTAGAATTACTTCATAACCTTCTTTAATGTTTTCAGCCCCATAGTGGTACATTGGGATGTTTCTTTGTTCTAATTTTTCTTGTGTAAAAAAGTATGTTTCTTCATCAGATCCTTGTACTTCATTACCCATATCATAAGCAATTTGTGCAAGAGAGCTCATTCCAGAACCTTTAATACCTATAAAATGATATTTACTCATTATAATATCTCCTAAGTTGTCTTTAATAAAAATAAAAAAATTTCTTTAATATTTTTCATAAGCAACTCAATTTTACAACAAAACTGATAAAAATTCAATAAATAGGAGTTTTTTTCTATCGTGATATTTTCAAAAATTTTCTATATTTTTCATTTTTTAACTAATAATTATTTATATAAATTATAGACAATTTAAAAGAGGACAATTTAAGAGTATGTTTTCAAAAATTGCCTCTCTTAGAATCAATTTAATAAATATTTTTTAGAAATAATCTTATTTTCTATTTTTCTTCTTCCAAAGTATTAGTGCACCACTTAATACTAGTCCGATAGCAGCTAATGAAGCTAAATTATTATTTGATAGTCCAGTTTTAGCTAAGTGTTTTCCTAGTTTTGAATTGTTGATATTTGATGAAGTTTGTTTAGGTTTATTAGATACTATTGCGAATTTACTGAAGTGATCTATTTCAAATGTTACAACACCATCTTTTGTAGTAGAGTCTATTAATTTTAACTCTCCGTTATCTTTTATGTGATAAACATCTACATCTTTTTCATCTTCTTTTAAGACAATGGCCACTGTACGTTTTGCATTTGAATTAACTACATGATTGTCTTTGTCTAGAAGTTTTAAATCTAATATTCTTATTTGATTGTCTGCAGGTAAGTTTAATTTTTCTAGAACTGAATTTGCTAAAGGCTTTATCTTCTACAGTAGTTGCAGAAAGTTTTGCTGCAGTTGTTTTATCAGTTAAAGTAACTTTAACCCCTAAAGCATCATTTGAGAATATATTGTTTATTATATCTTCAGATGGAGTCACGTTGTTGTTTGTGTTAGTGTTTTCTGCATTTGAATTATTATTAGGTTTATTATCTGGAGTAGGTTTATTTTCAGGTTTGTTATTTCCTGTGTTTTCGTTGTTTCCAGGTTTTACTTCAGTAGAACTGTTATTAGTATTATTTGAAGAGTTATTTGCATTATCATTAGCAGTGCTATTATTAGAATTATCGCTAGGTTTTTGTATTATCTACAGTTCCATTATTGTTTGAATTATTATTAGGTTTATTATCTGGAGTAGGTTTATTTTCAGGTTTGTTATTTCCTGTGTTTTCGTTGTTTCCAGGTTTTACTTCAGTAGAACTGTTATTAGTATTATTTGAAGAGTTATTTGCATTATCATTAGCAGTGCTATTATTAGAATTATCGCTAGGTTTTGTATTATCTACAGTTCCGTTATTGTCTGAATTATTATCAGGTTTATTATCTGGAGTAGGTTTATCTTCAGGTTTGTTATTTCCTGGGACAGTTTCTTTATCATTTTTATGTTTAGTATACTCTTCTAATGCTTTATCTATGTTAGATTTTTCTTCTAAAATTTTATCTATAGATTTTTCTTCATCATATACTTTTTGAGCTTTTTCAGTAGCTTCTTTTAGTTTAGCGTATGCTTCTTTATTGATTCCTTCTTTATCTTTGTCATCGTTAACTAGGATTTTAGCTGTTTCTAAAGGTAAAAGGAGATTTGCTTTTTCAGTAGCAAGTTTTTTAGCAACTTCATCATTATCATTTTCAATTGGTTTGTTAACTTCGCTGTCTAGTTGGAGTGTCGACTTTGTCGTTAGGTTTGTTAACTTCACTGTTAGTTGGAGTATCAACTTTATCGTTAGGTTTGTTAACTTCACTATTAGATGGAGTATCAACTTTATCGTTAGGTTTGTTAACTTCGCTATTAGATGGAGTGTCAACTTTGTCGTTAGGTTTGTTGGCATCATTGTTAGATGGAGTGTCAACTTTGTCGTTAGGTTTGTTAGCGTCACTATTAGATGGAGTATCAACTTTATCGCTAGGTTTATTAGTTTCATTATTATTAGATGCATCAGTGTTGTCACTTGGTTTATTTACTTCAGGAGCAGGTGCTTCTTTTAATCCATTGACTGCATCTTCGATTTCTTTTAATAAACTAGAACGAGTGTCTTCTAGATTTCTTGTTTCTTTAGCTTTGTTTATGAATTCAGTTGCTTTAGTAATAGCTGTAGTTAAATTATTTTTTGACTCATCTGAATAGTTACTTGCAGCTAGTTTGTCTTGAGCTGATTTAACAGCTGTGTCTAGTTTTGAAGTATCATATCTAAGAAGGTTATAGTATGTTTGAACATCGTTAAATAATTTCAAGATTTCATTAGATTTAGGGTTGTTGTGCACTAGGTCTTCTAGTTTATCTATTTTTCCTTGAAGATAGTTATCTACAGCGTTGATGCTTTCTTCACTATAGTTTTTACTATCTTTATCAGAATTGAAGTTTGCTACAGCTTCAGCGTTTGAAGTTCTTAACTGAATAAGTAAATCATATTGATTTTTTTAAATCTGATAGTTCAGTAAATGCAGTAGAGATTTCTTCTGTGCTGGCAATATTATTTTTTTCAATACATTTTGTGCAGCATTGATTTTTGTTACCGAAGTTTTTTTAATTACTGCCATGTCTTGGCTTACATTTGCATTTTTAAATACATTATTCCAACTATCATAGTATTTACTTGTTGTAGCTTCGAATAGTGCGTTTAGTTGTTTTTTATCTGCAGTGATAACAGCATTTTCTTTAGGATATTTTACAGATAATACAGCTATATTTTCATGTTTGTCAGTACCGAATAATGTACTGCTTGCAAAAGTGTTAAGTTTTATTGTAGATGGTTTTCCTTCGATAGGTATTCTAATTTTTGAAGGATATTTATAAGAATTAGTTACATTATTGTAAGTAACATCAGCAGTATCTTCTTTTAATACTTGAACATCTTTTTCAGTATTACCATCAAAATATGTAAGTTTACTCATAACGGCAACGTTAGTTGTTCCATTATTCATAGGGATAAGATCTAATTCTAAATAATTTTTTTCCCGTTTTCAGTTACTAGATATACGTTTTTAATTATTCCATTAGCCATAGAAGGGCTAGTTAAATCTTGTTTCAATAATGATCCATCTAATTGAACTTTATTATTAGAATCTGTAGAAGGAGATTCTGATGGATTACTTGGTTGATTTTGAGTTGAATCAGCAGAATTATTAAATACATTTACAGCATTGTTAAGTTTATTTAATTCAGCTAGTAATGCTTCTTCAGTAGAAGACTCGTTATTTAATAATTCTTTAGCTTTTGTTAATTCATTAGTTAAAGTAACAAAGGCAGATGGATCTTTTTGCCTTGTTTTATTAATTCAACTTCGGCTATTTTATTTTTTAATTGTTCTTTTGCAGAAACAGTCTCTGTTGTCAGCTTTGGGGAACCGTTTAAGTCAGCAATGGCAAACTTAAATTGCTCTTTGTAGTAATCTGTTAAATCTGTATTAACTTGATCATCAGTATCAGGAGATTCAGGAGTTAATTTAGCATTAGAAACATACGTTTTTGCTTCATCGATTAATTGTTTAAGTTTAAGTTTTGCCTGAGTAACTTTGTTGAAGTTATTATATGCTTCTTCAGCTTTTTTGATTTCTCCTGCAAGCTCGTCTGTATTTATACGAAGATAATCACTTAAATGTTGGATTTCACCTGTAAGTTCATCCAGTTTTTTCGTAAACTGTAACAGTACCTTCTTTTCAAATTCACTTACGTATGTTTGTTTTTACCTTCTATATCGCTTGGAGTAAGTGCGTTTATTTTCCCTTCAACTGCATCAAGTTTTTCTTTTACTAGTGTTTTACTTTCACTTGTATAATGCGCATTATTTTTCCATTTGTTTTCGTAAGAATCTTTTTGCTCCTTGTAGTGATTTATGAAGATTAGCTAATGAATCTAATTTAGTGGTTTCATCTAGCAGTTTATTTATCATATTATCAACTTGTTGTTGAGTTAATGATTCATTTGATAACAGATTTTGTGCTTGAATAATCAGTTGATTAAATGATGTTTTGAATTCTTGTTTTAAATCTTTGTAATTATTTTGTACTGCGTCACTAGTGTAGTAATCAATTTTACTTCTTAAAGCGGCTTTTTAAAGGAGATTCTTTTTGCTTCCACTTTAGAATAGTAATCGATGTATAAATCTGTGGCTTTTGTGAAATTATCAATACCGTCTTTTTCCCTAATGAATAAGAGTCTTTGAAGTTGAAGTTTCCTAAAAGTGCTATCTCTATATTTTTCTTAGTAGAGTCAACAATCAGTTTTAATTTAGTAGGATAATCACGACCACCAATATTTTTTTCTTTCTAAAACAATAGCGTCAGTATCCGTTTTACCTAAGCTATTGTATTTAAAAGTATCAGCTAGTGCAAAATCAACTGCTCCTCCCATGATTTTAGGTTCTAGTGATAATATCACTTCATTTTTTCCATTTCCTAGTTCATGAACCTCTACATTAGTAATTAATTCAGACAAATCTCTATTATATATAGTTTTTATAGGAGTTTTTGCTCCTCGATCTACGAATTTTAGCTGTTACGTTATATGGTGCCACTTGTTTTGTAGTGTTTTCAACAGGGGCAGCTGGGACAGGGTCTCCTTTTTGTCCATCTTTTTTAACAAGGTTATTGATAGCATCAGTTAATTGTTTTACACGATCTGATGTGTCGTTAATTTGAGGATTATAGCTTTCTGTTTGTTTAATCCAGTCTTTAGCGTGATTTAAGGCTTGTTCAAATTTTTCAAGGGTTACAGGTTCATATTCACTTTTGATTTTTCTCTCAGCGATATCGATTATTCTTTTTAGTTCTGTAGTATTGTATCTTAAGTATGTGAAGTTCGCGTTATCGAAGTCTTTTAATTAACTGAACTAGTTCTTTTATGTTTCTTGTATTCTTCAATGAAGGAACACTCTTTAATATAGTTTTTATATTGCTCAATACTTTCTTTAGTGTATGTTTTTCTCGTTGTAAAGATCGAAGTATTCTAACAATTTTTGCTACTTTAATATCTAGTACTTCTTTAATGTTGCAATGTCTTCCATTTCGTGGATAGGAGTTGAAATTTCATATAATTTATCGTAATTAGCATTTTCAGAACGTTTCAATTCTTGTAATTTTGTTACAGCTTCAGTAATTTTTAGCTCTTTGTGAGAAATCTGGAGCAGTGTCTGAAGTGTTCTCTTTTGTTAGCAACCATTCATTAACTTTATTACCACGATCTATCCAATTTTGAATTTTTTCGTTTAATTTTTCTCTATATTTAGGGATGGCTTCGTTATTTTTTTTGGCAGATGAGTAGTTTATATCTAATGCAAATGGTCCAGTTTGTTGTTTATTTCCGTTTTTATCTAAATAGGTCATGTTAGATATTACCAGTTGTTCCGCTTTTAATTCTCCGGGAACGCTGAAGGCGATAATGCGTTGATCTTCAGCAGAAGGACCTAGTTTAACGTTTGTATCTAAACCAGAAACTTTATTAACAACAAAGCTTGTAATTTTACTAACTTTATCAGGGTTAGCAACAAGATTAATTTCGATATCTTGCCCTTGTTTGTAGATACCTACTAAAGATTCTTTAAATAGATTTTTAATTTCTTCTTTATTATCAACTACTTTTTTATAAAAGTCTTGTTGACCATCGCTAGATACAGTTACCATTGTTGGAGTTTTAAAGTCGGTAGTAGTGTAAAAACCGTCATCTTTTAAATCATGATTTACATCGAAATTGTATAGTTGAATATAGTATTTTCAAAGTGTTTATTGCATTTTGTGCGGTTTTTTTCTGTATATGAATTAGCATCAAGTTTTGCTTTTGGAGCAGCAGCTTCGCTCCACATGTTATACCAAGGAGTAGTATCAATAACATCATCGGGAACTTGGTGATTTTCAAATGTTACATGGTAATAAGGGAAGTTAGAAGTTTTGTGGAAAAAGTAGTTCCCTAAAGTATCTATTTGTGATAGACTGATCGTTAAAAATTTTTATTTATTATTTTATTTAGCTCATCCTTAGTTTGTTGAGTGGTTGCAGTATCTCCGAAGTCAGCTTTTGCTATATTGCTATTTGTTGGCCAAGCTTGAGCTGTGATAGAAGATATAGTAAGTGCCAATGCAACACTCATACTTGATTTTAATAATTTATTTGTTTTCATGGAATGTCTCCTTTTGTATATAATGTAATAATTTATTCTAATATTAAATTTTCAAGGTTAATCAAAGATATATTGAACTCTTACTCTGTTTACATAAAGACTATTAAATCAACCTTTAAAAAAATAATAGACATCTATAATATAACATAAAAACGTTTCAATTGAAATAGATTATCAGTATCTTTTATATAAAAATGAAAATAAAAATTTTTCTGAATTAATAAAAATTATACTTATTAATTTAAAAATAATATTTTCAAATTTAGTTTTTTTATTATTTATTAAAAAGTTAAGGGAATATTTATATAGGCTTGTTTTGTAGTTTTTTTCTTGTTTCAAAAATGTATCTAAACTAAAAAATAATTTTTTTCTTAGTCTGTTTTAAATTTTCTTTTTAAAAATTTACTTAATATTTTTTTCATGTAGTATAATTTAAAAGGAAATATTTTTATGAGGAGAGCAAGATGGCGAAATTTTATGCAGTAAAAAAAGGTGAAAAAACAGGAATATTCTCAACTTGGGACGAATGTAAAGAGCAGGTGACTGGATTTAAAGGTGCGGTTTATAAAAGTTTTAAAACATTATCAGAAGCTGAAGCTTTCCTAGAAAGAAATGAAGAAAAAATTGAAAATATTGAAGAAGTTGATGGTGTATATGCTTATATTGATGGTAGTTTTGACAGAGTTAGTGGCATATATGGTTCAGGTGTAGTTATAGTAGATGGCGATGAAAAATATGAATATAAACATGCTGGAAATCGTGAAGATTATGCACAATTACATAATGTTGCTGGAGAATTGGAAGCTGCAAAATTCGTTATGTGGTATGCTGTCGATAAAAAAATTAAAGAGATTACATTGTTTTATGACTATCAAGGAATAGAAGCGTGGGCAGTTGGAGATTGGAAAGCAAATCTTCCTTATACTCAAGATTATGTAAAATTTTATAATAAGGTGAAGACAGTAGTAAAAGTTAATTTTGTGAAGGTAAAAGCACATACCGGAATAGAGTTGAATGAAGTAGTGGATAAGCTTGCAAAAGAGGCTATCGAACAATTAAAAAAAGAAAATACTAAGTAAGATAAAGCAAGTAGATTTTAAAAAGACCTTAAATTCTACTTGTTTTTTTATTAAACCTAAAAAGATAAATGTGTTATAATTATTAAAAATATAATTGAATTCTAGAAGGAAGAGGGTGAATAAGTGAACGCAACGATAAATAATAAACAAATATTAAATAAGATAGCTAGCCTTGTATATAGAGATAAAAAACGAATAATAATTGCATTGATAGTTTCGATTGCATCTTATTATTTTTACGTTATATCCAACTGGATAGATTGAGTTATATTGTTGATGGTATAGCAAGTGGTAATATTGATTTTAATGGTGTAGTTAATGAAATTCTTAGAATAATTTTAGTTGGGATCGCATTATATATAGTCTATTTCTTTAAAAAGAATACTACACGTTTATAGGTTATGATAAGATTATTAAAGATATGACGTATGATATCCAACATGATATTTATGGGCATACCCCTGTGTTTTTAACAAGTTTAGTATAGGGTGAGGTAATAAGTAGATCTACTAATGATATTACAAATTATATTGCACCGCTTTTTGGATACGGTATTCTGTTGATTTTTTTGATGGAATAATTTACAATTTATTTATAAGTATACTTATATTTAATAAATCGAATTTTATATATTTATTGCTAATTCACATACCGTTAGTCATACAAACTGTTTATTTAGTTAGCAGACGAAAAGTACAAGAAAAATATTATAACAAAATGGCGAAAACTATGGATGAAATTACAGAAGAGACTTTAGAAAATGTTAAAGGTATTCGAGTAATAAGAGCATATAGTCTGTTGGATAAAGTTAGAAATAGTTTTGTAGGAAAACTTAGAAGTTATGCTAAAAGCAACGAAAAATACATGAAGAGAACTCTTGTTTATCAACCGTTGAATACTGTATCCTTAGCTACAAGTTATATTATAGCAGTAGCTGGTGGTTTCTATTTTATTAATCTAGGGATGATGACATTAGGAGAATTGATTTCAGTTTGTGTAGTTATAGGTATGATTCAATGGCCGTACATTGCTTTATCTGAGTTGGTTATTATGATTATAGAAGTTCGTCAAGGTACAAAAAGAATCCTAGAAATTTCAGATATAAAAGCTGACGTTAATAATGAACTAGCTGAAAGTGATTTTGAATTTAATAGTAGTATAGAATTTAAAGATTTTTAACTTCAGTTATGAAGAGGGAATAATGCTCTTAGAGAATATTAATTTTACTATAAATAAAGGTGAAACAATAGGGATTGTAGGGAAAACAGGAAGTGGTAAAACGACTTTTATTAAACAATTGTTACGACTATATCCAATAAATGAAAATACTTTGCTTCTTGATGGAAAAGGTATTGAACGATATTATGACTACTCTGTAAGGTCTAAGATAGGATATGCAACCACAGGAATATCAGCTATTTTCGAAAATCTATAAAAGAAAATGTACTATTCTATAGATATGAACTAGAGGATAGATTAGAAGAAGTGCTAGAACAAGCTGATATTAAAAAGGATATTAGTAGATTTAAAGATGGTATTGATACGTTAGTTGGTGAGAATGGGTTGTCACTTTCTGGTGGACAGAAACAACGACTTGGTATAGCTAGAGCGTTGTTATCTAATCCAGAAATATTAATATTAGATGATAGTTTAAGTGCGGTGGACTCTAACACTGAAAAACAATCATTGAAAATATAAAGAAAACTCGAGAAGGTAAGACAAATATCATCGTAGCTCATAGAATTTCAGCGGTGAGACATGCGGATAAGATAGTTGTATTAGATAATGGGAAAATATTAAATTCGGGGACGCATGAAGAATTATTAGAATGTTGCGATTGGTATAAGCAACTAGATGATTATCAAAATAAGGAGGTAGAAGATGATGAAAACTAAGCATCCATTATTTCAATTTCTTCCTTATATGAAACAAGCTAAAAGATCATATTTATTAGGATTTGTCTTTTCATTATTAAATGTTGGTTTAGGTGTAGCAGGAGTATATGTATTATCGAAAGTATTTGATGGAATAAGTGGGAATTTAACACAACAGATAATTTTAAAATCTTTAGTTGTAATTGTAGGATATGGGCTTATTTTACTTTGTTCAGGTATATCGAACTATATTAGAAATATTTACTTGGTAAAAGGGCTAATGAAGTCTATGTTAGAATTCAGATGCAAGTATATGATCATATCCAAAGTCTACCGATTAAGTATTTCGATAATATGCCTGCAGGGTCAGTTGTTTCTAGAATAACGAGTGATGTTAATCAAATTAGAACATTTTTTTGTTTCGACATTTCGTTCAAATATTTAATAATAACTTTAAAGATAATTTTTCTCTTATATGGTATTATTTTTATGTTGATTTTCGCTTTTCGGATTATTTATGTTAGCACTATTTTTCATGTAATGTATATTGTATTTGAAAATTATATAATAAATTATCAATCGATAGTATTAAAGGATATAGACGAAAATTTTTCTCAAAAGTAATGGGAATTATAAATGAAAATTATCAAAAATCTAGAAATCATTAAAGCTTTTCAATAAAGAGAAAGAAAGTATTGAAGATTGGAATAAACATAATGAAGAAAGATATAAATATTGGAAAAATTAAATCTAGTAGATAGTCTATTACTTCATAATATAACAGGAGTATTTAGAATAATAATTTTTCATAGGTATTGTTTATTACTATGCATATTCTCATTTTCAATAATGCTTTATGGTGTAACATTGGGAATGGTATATATGTTCATTAACTATACAACTGATATTATATACAGAATTGCTGATTTTACTATGGGGATTTCTAAATTATATAAAAGCTCAAGGAGCAGCGATAAATATTCAAGAAATATTAAAGTTGGAAATTGAAGAGGACAAAGCAAGTGAAGTAGTTGAAGATAAATTTCCGAGGAAATATTAAATTGAAAATGTATCTTTTGCCTATAAAGATGATTTTTATGTACTTCGTGATTTGAATCTAGAAATTAAAGAAAATCAAACTGTAGCCTTTGTAGGACATACAGGAAGCGGTAAGAGTACTATAATGAATCTAATAGTTAAGTTTTATAGTGCAACTAAAGGTAATGTCCTAATCAACGGTAGAAACATAAATGATTATAGTAAGGAATATCTAAGAGAAAAAACGGCGATAGTGCTTCAAGATTCATTTTTATTTGAAGGTACTTTACTTGAAAATATTACGACTTCTAACGATGAAAAAATTGCTAGAGAAGCTTTATCTAGAGTTGGAGGAGATTTTATTTTAGAAAATCGTTCTCTTGATTCAAAAGTAGAAGTGGGTGGTAGTAACTTTTCTACAGGAGAAAAACAACTTATCTGTCTAGCGAGAGCATTAGCTAAAGATCCAAAAATCTTAATTTTAGATGAATCAACGGCTAATATAGATAGTGAAACAGAACAAAATGTAAGTCGAGCTATAGAAGAATTAAAACAAGGAAGAACAACACTTATAATAGCTCATAGGTTATCTACGATAAAAAATGCTGATATGATTTATGTCCTTAGAAAAGGGAAAGTTATAGAAAATGGAACTCATGAACAACTATTATCTTTAAATGGTAGTTATAAAAAGATGTATGAGACACAGGTAAAAGGATAAAAAATTGGAGTGATTCGTAAAATCAGATTCTAGTGAATTCTGATTTTCGGATCACTCTTTTTTTAATAATTATTGTTTTGAATACAAATTCGTATGCTAAATCGATATCTTTAAATGAAATCATTACAGTTTTCATATCCTAATGGTTTGATAAGTTCATTTACAGCATTAGCAACTTTCTCACAAACTTCTACAGGGCGGTGAACCCAGCCGATTTCAAGATTAGCTCTGCTGATTTCTTCCCCATCAAGAATAGCAACACTCTCGATTAAATCTAATGTAAAATGCTTCTCTTGGTCTTTCGATTATTTCTGCAATTGTATCGAAAAGTCCTGCACCAACTTTTTAAATCTTCTTTTTAAATCCTCTAGCAACTATACGTGGCATAATAAACCTCCATGTTTTGAATTCGTTTTCTTATATTATATCATAATATAGTCTCTTTTTGTGAATAGTTTGAATATAATTTTTATATTAATTTTAAAAAGGAGCTAGATAATAAGTAGGAAGAATCGAATAAGAATTTTTAAAGAACAGTTTAGTGTAGATTTAGAGCATTTAATTGAGGGCAGATAACAGGTTGAAACCACAGGTATGAGTTAAGAAGCGAAAGCGGTAGATGAATATTGTATTTGTATATACTTAATCAAATTTTATATGAGCGATTATATTTTTTTATGAAAAATAACTTATTTATATTTAAAGAGAAAGTAAAGTGGAAAACTCTCTAATTCACATTTACTATGATTTGCTATGGTTTAAAAATAAAAATGTAAATTATGTTAAATTTGTATTAAAATTATACTGAAGACATTTGCTTGAGACTATAATTTGTGGTATACTTTTGTAGTATTGTCTAAATATATATTTAGAGATAATAAATATCGAAAATTTAATTGTTTTTATTGAGGTTATGGTACTAAGCTGAAAACAATAGAACGGAATAATTTTTTCAATTGTAAAAAAATGATTTTAATTTAATATTAGTTAATGGATTTTTAACTTTTTACGATTAAGTTCAGCACGATTATTTTGTTTTGTTAATTGTTTGTTCGATATGTTAGTAGAAAGGGAGTGACTCAAAAATCGATTTTGTCGAGTTTCCCACGAAGTTTATTAGGTATCTAAAAAAAGCTTTTATAAAGCGAATGCAGATATAAATAAACAACTTCTACTATGAGTTCGTATATAAATTTTTTAAAAAATTAGAACTTTTTAGCTGCTCCTTTTGGTTTATTATGTTTACTATATATTTAGAAAAGAATTAAGAATTATGATTAATAGAAGGAGATTGTTTATTAATATGAAGCTAGAAAAAGACAGAAATATGCGATTCGAAAACTTAGTGTTGGTGTAGCATCGGTTCTTGCAGCACAGTTTTATGTAGGTAGTGTATCTGATGTTTCTGAAGTTCAGGCTGGGGAAGTCGTCGGAACTGAGGTAGCAAATAAGGTAGATGATGAATCAGCAGGGAAACATAAAGATATACAAGGTGAGCTTGTCGATAAAAAACAAGACAGCCCAGTTGAAAATGTAATCAATGCAGGAACAAAACCAAAATCAGAAGAAACTAATTTAGAAACTCCAAAAAAACTCGAAGAAAATGCTGCTAAGGAGACTACAGATAAAGTAGACTCTAGAGGAGAAAAAAATTCGGAGGCAAAAGAGATTCAAGAAGTTAAGGATACTTTATCTAATAGACTTTTGGAATCTAAAGCAGTTAGCCAAGAAGCTGAAAAATATATAGCTGGAAAAAGATGTTAGTGCAGAAGTTAGAACTAAATTGACAAAATATTTAGAGAGTTCTAAGCAAGAAGAGAATAAAGCACAACAACTTTTAATAAAAGATAAAGCGACACTTGAAGAACTTAGCGGTAGTGTACGAACTCTTGAGACAGCTCTTGAGGTTCTATATTTAGAACTTAGAAGGTCAGGTCATTCAGGGAAGGTTAGTTATAGGTTGGATACAACGGTAACTCCTGCAGCGACAAGTACGGATTCTCCAGAACTTACTCCTAGAACTGGCTCAAAAGTAATTTATTCAAACGGTGCACCGATTTCAACTGAGATTGGTTACGATATTTCAAATGCTGTGTATGGGAATGATGATACAAATCACTCCCGATATTACTATGCAAATAATTATTTTATTTTTAATGAGGATGCTAAGAAATTAGGGTTGAGAGCTAGTTACTCAGAATTTACCGGTTCTGATGGGAAAACACATTATAAAGGCTTTTTATCTGGTTCTGTTTCTCCTAGCGTAGAACAGGGTTTTTATAATGTCGGATTCACTTATCAAGGTAAATCATATACCACAAGAGTAGAGGTGAAACCTTCTGAAGGGGCTCCGTATATGACCTTAGAGCGTTATTTTGGAGATGATTCTGGTCGTAACATACGAGATTATAAATTGAAAAAAGATGGTTCTACAGTTGACCTGAAGTATAAGGTTGGATTGACGAGAATAGGTTGGGATGATGTAGAATTAACTCCAGATGCTAAGGTGTTGGGATATACTTTTGACAAAACAACAGGTTATATAACTAAAACAGTTACTCTAAAATAATTCAATAGAAAGTAGAAATTATGTTATTGGAGTACAGTCCAAAATAGATCCATATACTAGAGCTGCAGCTAATTTAACGATAGAAGAACCACCGGTGTTTAAAGTGGTTGAAAATTTTGATAATAATAATTATGCTAACGATTCTTATGGAGACTCGGTTACTTATGATAGTAGTACTAAGACAGCGTATATGACATCTACTCCTTTTGGTTATTATTTGAATTCTAGTAAGCCGCAGACGATAGCGGATGCGAAGACAGATAGTCCTCAATATACATCTAATCTTTGGTTATCATTGCCGGGGAGTAGAAATGAATATAATATTGTCAATAATGTGGCTCCGATAACTATTACTAAGTTAGAACAAACAGATGGTAGTCCTGGTGTAAAAGTAGAGCTTATTAAAGATGGTCCAGCAACAGCGAATAATATATTCATCTATAGTAAATATTATCGTACAGCTTCAGATGTCTTGACAGATAATATTTCTAGGAGCTATGAAAGTAGCGCTGATTATAATTTAACCGATTTGTCACCCTATCGATTAAACTTTAAAAGTCTCCCAGAAAAAGCAGGTACTTATTTTGTTGATTTTCAAATAACGGATAATATCGGTAGGGTAACAAACTATCATTTAAATCTAGTTACTAAGGAAGTCTCACAAACAACGCCAGGGTATAGTCATAGTTCGAACTACACTATTACAAGTGCTGATGTTATGTTTGATGCGGATAAGCTTTACCGAGTGACTAATCCAATTCCAGTAGCTGTGCCTATCTCTGATAAGGAACAAAATCTAGGAGACTTAGTACTGAATAAGGCGAATGCTACATTGGAAATTAATAGTAAACCTGAAGGAGTGGAGATTACAAAAGATACAGAAAATCCTACTAGATTTAAGGTAATAAAACAAAATGGTAAGACTTTAGCTGCAGGTGTTTATACAATTACTGCTACTGCTCGAGATGGGCACTTTGGGGCTAATGTTCCATCTCGTACATATAAGTTCGAAGTGATGGATGGTATAAATAATATTGATCATAAAACATTGACTGAAGGTCAAGAAATTCCAAATATTCCTGTCTCAATGACGAATGGTAGTAAGATTACGAAGCTAACGGTTGAGTCAGATGGAGATTATATTCATTTAAGTCCTAATACGGACAATACTGGTTTAGTGGGTTATGCTCTGAAGAAAACTGATGGTCGAAAAGAAGCGGTTGTCACAGCTACATATACCAATACTGAAGGTCAAAGTCGTCAGATTAAGACTAAGTTTACTTATGAGGTAAATGCTTCACCTGTAACGGATTTATCTTTAGAGATTTCTAATGATAAACAAACGGTTGTTGAAGGAACTAAATTCAAAGATATGGTTGTCACAGCTAGTGAGGGAGCAACGGTTACAGTTGATTCTACTAAGTTGCCTGAGGGAATAACTTATGATGAAAGTACTAAGACATTAACAGGGAAAGGGCAATATGAAGGGCGTTATATTATTCCGGTAATGGCTACTAAAGATGACAAGTCGGTTACTAAGTTAGTCGACCTTACAGTAACGCCAGGAAACTTTAATGTCCCAACGGCTAATTACACGTTTACAGCTGGTAATGAAATAGCTCCAATTACCCTTAAAATTCCTGCAAATGCGACTGTAAGTTCAGTTGGAGGTACTTTACCAAGAGGTTTAAGCTGGTCTGCGGACAGAAAAACAATCACAGGTACTCCGACTGAAGTAGGGACTTTCCAAGTGTATGGATATGTTAATAGAACTACTGCAGGTGGCACAAATCAGTCGACATATGGGTATATAAATATTACAGTAAAAAGTGTACCATTAAACTTTTCTATTCCTGATAATAGAAAAGAAGTGAAAGTTTTAGATGAAATTCCTTCGATTAATCTACAAGCGGATGGAGCGGTGTTATCGATAACTTCAGGTTCTTTACCTCCTGGGGTAAATTATGATGCTGTGACTAAAACTATTTCCGGTACACCAACAAAAGTAGGAACTTATACTGCAACATTTACAGCAACTAGTCCGACAATTAGTGGAAATTCGACAGCAAGTGCAACGTTAACGATTGAGGTAACGCCACGTGATTTAAGTGTTGAAGTTGCGAGAAAGGAACAAGAGAAGACAGTTCTAACTGCTATCGATAATGTAGTGTTAAATCCTTCAGATACTAAAGCAAGATTAGAAGTAGATACAAGTAAACTTCCGCCAGGAGTTACTTATAATTCAGATACAAGAACTATTTCCGGTACACCATCTAAAGTGGGAGAATACTTAATTCCATATAAAGCGACTTTCCCAGAAATGGCAGAGTCTCCAGTTGATGGGGGACATATTAAAATTAATGTTCGCCCACTTCCGGTAAGCATTAATGTTACAGAAAAAGAACAAACGGTTCGCCTAGGTACAGCTATTAAGAATATGCTTGTTACTCATAGTGAACATTCGAACTTAGGAGCTCGTTACTTAAGTGTAGATTTACCGGAAACAGACTTAGACTCGTATCTTGAATCAACTGCAGGTTTAAATTATAATGCTGCAACGCATACAATTAGCGGAACTCCAACAAAACCTGGTGTCTATAAAGTTCGTTTAAAAGCAACATTGGATTCTGAAACATTAGGTAAAGGTAGTGCAGAAGAGATTATCACTGTAACGGTAGTAGATGATCCAGTATCATTAGACATCAAAAATGATCGCCAAATGATTGCGCTAGGAAAAACTGGTCTTCGTCCAATTACGTTTGCAGTACCAACGGGTGCCACATTAACGTTTGATAAAACAAAACTTCCAGCGGGTGTAACGTATGATGAAGCAAGTAAAACTATTTCAGGAACACCGACAGTAGCTGGAGCATTTGATATACCAGTAACTGTAACAAGTACAGGAGGCAAGTCTCTAACAAAAGATATTACGATAGATGTTGTAGACTTAACGCCACCGACTCCGACAGTTACAGTGAAGGAAAACAATGACGGAACTCATACCATTACGATTTCACAACCAGGCGGTAAACCTGTTGAAACAATTATCAAGAATGGTAAAGATGGAGAAACTCCAAAAGTCAAAGTGAGATCGTGATGAGACTAAGAAAGAAACTACGTTAACGTTCTATAGTGATAAGAATGCAAATAATCAGTTTGATGCAGAAACAGATACGATTCTAGGAATATCTGTCATTAAAGATGGTCAAGACGGAGCAGCTGGACCAAAAGGAGACAAAGGAGAAGCTGGAGTAGCCGGACCAAAAGGAGACAAAGGAGAAGCTGGAGTAGCCGGACCTAAGGGAGACAAAGGAGAAGCTGGAGCAGCCGGACCTAAGGGAGACAAAGGAGAAGCTGGAGCAGTCGGACCTAAGGGAGACAAAGGAGAAGCTGGAGAAGCTGGACCAAAAGGTGATAAAGGTGATAATGGAAAAGACGGTTTCACACCTACAGTTAGTGTTGTGACAAACCCAGATGGAAGTCATACAATTTCAATCGCACAACCAGATGGAAAAAGAACCAATCACAACAACTGTTAAAAATGGAGAAAAACGGAAAAGATGGTCGTGCACCAAGAGTTGAATTGAAACCAATTTATCCAGCGCAACCTGGAAGCACTAGAAGAGCAAGAAGTGTGGATGTTACTCCAACTTCGCAGCCAACACCTAAGCCAATTGGAGTTCATATTACGGTTTATTATGATAATGATAATAGTTTAACATATACTGCTGGAGATACTTTGATTAGTGAGGAAGATATCTATAACGGAGTAGATGGAGTTAATGGACGCGATGGAATTGATGGTAAATCAGCGACAATTGAAACAAAAAGAAAATACCGATGGAAGTCGTACTATTATCATAACAAATCCAGACGGAAGCAAAAATGAACTAATTGTTAAAAAAATGGTAAGGATGGACGTGATGGAATTGATGGTAAATCAGCGACAATTGAAACAAAAAGAAAAATGCCGATGGAAGTCGTACTATTATCATAACAAATTCAGATGGAAGTAAAATGAACTAATTGTTAAAAATGGTAAGGATGGACGCGATGGAATTGATGGTAAATCAGCGACAATTGAAACAAAAGAAAATGCCGATGGAAGTCGTACTATTATCATAACAAATCCAGACGGAAGCAAAAATGAACTGATTATTAAAAATGGTAAAGATGGTAAAGATGGTAAATGTACTTGCGAAAACAAACCAACTAATGATAAACCGCAAGAACCGAAAGATGACAAACCAGTACCACCACGTGAGGATAAACCGCAAGAACCAAAAGGTGACAAACCAGTGCCACCACGTGAGGACAAACCGCAAGAACCAAAAGGTGACAAACCAGTACCACCGCGTGAGGATAAAACGCAAGTACCAGAAAGAGACAATGTAGTGCCGCCACGAGAAAACAAACCGCAAGAATCAAATGTTAAAATGCCTCTCCCTTTTGGGGCTTCAGAACAATTGGCGCCAACTTTAGATAGTGTTAAAGGAACTGTTAGAAAGGGACTACTGGCTAATACTGGTGAAGAAAAATCAGATACATCAATCTTCTTCGGAAGTGCTGTGTTACTTGCTCTTTATCTACTTAGAAAAAAAGAAAATTAAAATAATTTGTTAGTGGGGTATATTTAATATTTATTGCTTAGATTAGTATAGTTCATTGCTAGGTTGCGGTATTTCGTAAATATATTACTAAGTTATTAGGGGATGATCTCTGCTAAATTGATTATTTTCGAGATCATATTTAAAGAATCATCCTCTATTTTTACATGATAGACAAAAATTAATAAGGATATAGGGTGAAGTTTTTTTAGGATTCTATAAAAATTAAATTTTCTTTATAATAATTAATAATAACTTTCATTATATCTGTAATTTAATGAAAATATTATGTTTTTTTAGATGATTATAAAAAATCTAGAGTAATTTTTTGCTTATTTTACTTACAAATGTTATCATTAAGTTAGGGAATGTGATATGATATAAAGTAGGAAAAAAATATTAAATTAAATACTAAGGAGAAATTTTTTTATTAAACTTTTTATATAGGAAATACTTTTCATTAATAATATTGATTTTTAGTTTGTATAGTGATATTTTTTTATTTTCTAATCAAGTTGGTGAGGAATCTTCGAAAATTTCAAATGATTTAATCATAAGAAAAATTAGGGTCACTTTAGTGAATATATGATTTTAGGATTTTTCATTTTCTTATTTATCAAATTTATTTATGAAAAGTAATGAGTTTTGAAAGATTATAAAAAAACAGTCATTATACGAGCCTGATATTTTTCTGTTGTATACGCCTCAACTGATGAATTTCATCAGACTTTTTGTAGTGGGAAGTGATGGTAATATCATAGATGTATTAATAGACAGTAGCGGTGCTTTGGTTGGAATTATTATTTCTAGTATTATCTATTTTCTTATAGTGAAAAAAATAGTGAAAAAAATATAGTACTTTTTAGTTGTATTTTTAGAAAAGTTATAAAAATATTTACTTAGAGAAATAAAAGTTAAAAAAATAAAAAGGAGGAGTTTTTGATGCTTAAAGCACTTATTGTTGAAGATGATAAATTATTAGCTGCATCATTAAAAGGCTGCAATCGCAGGAAAAATTTGATGCGGATGTTTGTTATAATGGGACTAGATGGACAAAAAAATATTGATGAAAATGTATATGATTTTGTCATAACGGATAGTATCTTACCCGGAATGGGTGGAATAGATCTATTAGATTATATTCGTGAAGAAAAAAAGAACTGAAAAATACCAGTAATTGTAATAACTATAGCTGAATCAACGGAAGAAAAAGGCTAGAGTTATGAAGCATAGAGTAACGGAATATCTACCACGTGTAGCGGATGCTTCTCTTTTACTAACAACTATGTCTAACTTACTTCAACGTGAAAGTAACTTTGAAAAGGTGAGAATGAGATTACATACAAAGATTTAGTATTAGATCTTAAAAATGAATTAGTATCATCTAATGGTGGAACGTTGGAATCTATTAAAGGAAAAATATCTTGAATTATTATCATTTCTTTGTGATAAATAATAATATTGTATTAGAGAAAGAAGAAATTTTTCGATCGTGTATGGGGTGTTGATTCAGAAACAACTATTAATGCGATTGAGGTTTATATCTCAGGGTTAAGAAAAGAACTACGAAAAAATTGGTTATGATAAAAAAATCTAAGAACTGTTCGTGGTGTTGGATATACATTTTTGAGTAGGTAAGGATATGGAGTTTAATTATCCGATAGATTATACGCTATATAATACTGAGGAAATAACGACAATTATTAAGTTTTTAGACTTTAATTGAAGAATGTTATTTGTCAGGTGTGGAACTTACAGAGTTTAAATCACATGTATAAAGAATTTAAAAAGTGTAGTTCGTGCAAAAATCTGAAGAAAATTCACTGTATCGTGATTTTAAAAGAAATTACAGGCTTTGACGGTTATTTAGCTGTAAAAGAAATGAAAGAAATGAAAAACCAAAAAAATTAAGCTGTAAAGCTTGATTTTTGGTTTTTCATTTTAGATTAAGATAGCCGTAATGAAATTTTGTATTTTTTTCTTATTATTCTGAGTGAAAAGTTATATTTTTTTCAAAAACACTATCTTTAAAAATGAGCTTTGACTATTATTTTTTCTAGCGACTCGTTTTCGCTTCTTTGATAAATTCTTCGTAAGGGAAAAATAGTGTCTGCTAATGGGAAGTATCCTTCGAGATTATCTTGATTCTGTAATGTTATGAGAAAAACATAGGGATCAAAAGTATATAATGTCATAACTATCATCTGGACAATTTTTTTAAATAATCTAGACAATCGATATTATGAGTTTTAATTTTACGCATTGCATTATTTATCTCATCATTTGAAGAAATATAATTTTCTAGACCATTAGTTGTAATTAAATATATTATATTATTTTTTTCAAGAGATGTAACATTATGTCCGTAATAACTTAATAGAATGCTATCTCCAGCTAATCCCATAGTACAATCAAGAATATTTTTGTTCTTTTTTTCTTCGATTATTTCTACTAAAGGGTTCGTTATCTGAATTTTTTTATTTTTAAGAGCTGTTGTGTCTAAATGAAAGAAGAATTCAGAATCGTCTTCGAAAGTAGCTTAATTTGTTCTTATAGACTACTAGTACACCATCTGATGATGATAATAATTGTTTTATTGTTTTTCTTTATTTCTCATATTTATATTTTTAATCTTAAATCATCGGCGAGTCGTTGAGCTTTTTCATTAAGTTCTGAATTTGTTTTTACACTAGTTGTTACTATTATATTTTTCATTGATTATAAAAAGTTTTCTCCTCGGTTATGATTACATCTACTTTTTATATCGTGATCTTCTTTAGGAACATTATCTTGTAGTAGTTTATGGTAAGATAAACCGACGCTAATATCATATTCTCTTGATGAGAAATATTTATCGTAGTATCCTTTACCATAACCAAGTCGATATCCATTATTATCGAAAACGATAGAAGGAGTAACTACTAAGTCTATTTTTTTCCTTCATAGTAGTCGGATGAAGTTGGTTCTAATACTCCGAAATGTCCTGGAGCAAGCTCATCCCAAGATTTTAAGCGAATTAAATTCATCTTTCCATTTTCTATTTTTGGAACAAAGATTTGTTTTTTATTTATCCATTTTTTTATAAAAGTTTCAGTTTTGATTTCACTACCAAAAACCGACGTATATAAATATTTTTTTCTGAGGATTTTGAAAAAAATTTTGTTCTTCCAATGTTGAGAAGATTGTGTTAGTAGATGAGTTTCTATAGTCGTTTCGATAAATTATTTCGTTCGGATATGAATTTTTTTTCTAAGTGCTTTTTTTCATAATATATCACCTCAGTTATATTATATCATAAATCTAAATACAATTTATAATTTTGATATAGTATAATAATTGAATGATGAAAATTTATGATTATGTAAATGAGAAAAAAGTACATTATATCTGTAATAAAGAATTTTTATGGTAAAGGTGTTCAAAATAGTTATTATAAAAAAACAAATATGGATTTTACTGGTAGATAAAGTTATGATAAAGGGATACAAGTTATCTATAAATTTTTTTAGAATTTTTTTATAATAAAGTATGTACAAGTATAATCAAAATTTTAAGAAAAATATAAATAGATGTGAAAAACTATGAATGTTGCTGTAGGTGGGTTTCAGATTTTCATAATATTATGAGATTTTTCATAAATATAAAAAAATCTTAAATTATGATTTACTGTATCTACAAGATAAAAAGTAGTAAAAATAAAAAAATAATTATTCATTATTTAATGGAAATAATAGTATAAATATGATATAATATAAAAGAAAATTTATGAGAAAGGAATCTTCTACAAATAATGACAAATTCAGAAAAAAATAAAGATATATTAAGTAATGATGAATTGACGAAAAAATAGTAAAAAACAGATGATTATTCAAATCTGCTTGAGAAAAATAAGAAAGCAAGTTGATATAGAGAAATTCTTCTACTTACACTAGAAAGACTCATAATGAACAAGAAAATCTTGAAGAAACAGTAATTATGCCAGCTGTTACAGAAGAAGTAACTGATGAGTATGCCGAAACAGTTGTACTAGATAGAAGTGAATTAGTACAAGCAATTGAAAAAGAAGAAGCATTAGTAGGGAAAAAAGTAGAAAAAGTTGAAGAAAAACCTGTAGTATTAGAGGTCCTAGGGGTGAAAAAACGTATAGGTTTAAAAACAATTGTTGAAGACATTACATTCGACATGCGTGAAGGTGAGATAATTGGATTATTAGGGCCTAATGGAAGTGGTAAAACTACAATCATGAGAATGATGGTAGGGATTAACTAAAAAGTCAAAAGGGGACGTCTATTGTTTCGAAAAACCTCTTGGTTTAGGAAGAACTTCTATGCTTAAAGAAGTTGGAGCGATGATTGAAACACCTGAGTTTTATAACTATATGTCAGGTTGGGCTAACTTGAAACAAATTGCACGTGTATGTGGTAAAAAAGTAACAAGAGCACGTATGAAAGAACTAGTTGAATTTGTTGGACTGAAAAAAGTAATTAGAAAAAAAGTTAAAACTTATTCACTAGGTATGCGTCAACGTCTTGGATTAGCACAAGCATTATTAAATGATCCTAAAGTTCTTATTCTTGATGAGCCTGTTAATGGATTAGATCCTCAAGGAGTGCAAGATTTCCGTAATAAACTTAAAGAAATCGCAGCAACAGGAGTTTCAATTTTAATTTCATCACATCTTCTTGATGAAATTGAAAAAGTTTGTGATAGAGTTATCGTAATTGAAAAAGGTAAAATTATCGCTGATGATAAATTAGAAAATCTAGTAGCAGATGAAGTCGTTAAAACATTAATTTCAACACATGATGTTGAAAAAACAGAATTATTAGTAAGAGAACTAGGGTTAGATATGAACTGACTAAAGATGGATTTGTATTTGAAAAATCTAAATCGTGAAGAAAAAGCTCGTATCATTACTTACTTAGTAACTAATAATGTTGAATTAGATACAATTCGTGAATTAACAACATCATTAGAGGATCGATTCCTACAAATTACAGGAGGGGAGAGAAAATAATGAAATTATTAATAAATGAATTTATAAAAGATTATAAAAAGAAAACTACATGGTTATATTTCTTACTATCATTTGGAATTATTTTGTTAAATAGCTATTTTGCAAAAAGACAATTTGAAGATGGTGTAGATGCGGTAAAAATATTAAGTGGAATAACGGTGGTTGCTGCGGCAACAGCAACGATATTCTCGCTAATTATGTTAGCAAACAATTTATCTCAAGAATACTCAAAAGGAACGATTAAGTTTCTATATACAAAACCTAAGTCTCGTTCTGCGATACTTACTGCAAAAATAGTATTAGCATTCATTAACTATATTATTTTCTTAGTAGTAGGAACAGTATTTGATTTTGTAACAAAAGAATTATGTATTCTTTAAAAAAATAAAAGTAGGATTAAATCATCTGAATGATACTATAACTGAAGGATACTTTGGAAGAACAGTTGCTAAACAAATAATAATAACAAACTTAGCTGATTTAGCAGTGTATATCTTCTTTGTAGCGATGGTAGTATTAGTTTGTGTAGTGTTTAAAACACAAATTCTATCATTGGTATTAGTTATGTTATCACTTTTAGGAACTGGATTAATTCAATCTTTAACAATATTTGCAGTTTCAAAATTCTCATGGGCAAAATATCACATGTTTGACGTACCATTATTTAGTTCATATTATTCAAGTGAAGCAGGTCGTCAGACTGTAAAAGAAATGTTTAAGTTTGATAATGCAAATGCATTAATTATTATGTTAGTAGCATACAGTTTTGTATTCTTTACAATTTCATACATTGTAAATGCAAGACGTGATATTACAATAGATTAGAGTATAAAATTGTTAGGAGGTAGGTAAAAATGAGAAGTTCATTAAAGAAAATTGAGCGAATTAAGGATATTCTGGATTTAAATGGAGATGTATTAACATATAAATACTCAGATGAAGAAATACGTTTTGACTTAGGTGAAGAGCAATTAAGCAGTATTTTCAGTAGATTTATTAAGAGAAATCTTCCTAAGATTAAAGAGGGGTTACATGCAGGGAAGCTTGTAAAATGCCAAAGTGGTTTAGGGATTTCATGTTTATTTATTCCGAGTGATAATGAAGATGATTTTCTATCTAATTACACCTTTCTTAGAATATTTAATACCAACTAAATTATTTCCAAGAATCATTAACAAAATATGGAGCTAGTATTAGTGAATTAATTTGTGATGTATATTTTTTTCATTACCAATTACACCAAGAAAAAAATTCAACTATTTAGTAGAATTATTAGTAGAAGACGAAAATGTAGATTTCTTAGATGCGATTGTTTTAATTGAAGATTCTAGTGTGAAAAATGTAAGAAGAACATCATCTAGAAAAAATACATACTTAAATAGTATTCTAGAGAGTGAAGTTAAGTTTAAACATGAGATTTTACAAGCTGTAGTTGAAGGTAATATTTCTCGTGTTAATATGCTTTTCGATTTACGTCGTAGAAATCATGGTGTAGAAGAAAACCATATTGAGCAGGGAGTTAATGTTCGTCGTAGAAAATCATATAACATGAATGATTTATTACGCTATGCTCTTGAACAACACAATGACGATTTCTTAGGAATCGAAGAATTATGGGTTAAAATTAAAAATAAACTTGATAACTATGACTTATCAGAAGATGTTATTAGAAGTTACTGTCTGTTAGTTGATAGAAATAAATACAAAGATAAACAAGCTGTAGTTCGAAATTGTATCGCTTATATCAACGATCGTATTTCAGAAAAAATTAGTTTAGATAACGTAAGTGATTACTTAGGTGTTAATAAGAGTTATCTGTCTTCTATTTTCAATAAAGATATGGGAATTAGTATTGTAGATTATATCCACGATAAACGTATATCTAATGCGTGCTATTTATTAGCGAATACTGATTTTTCAATTTCAGAAGTTGCAGATTATATTGGGTACTTCGATACAAGTTACTTCATTAGAATATTTCAAAAACTCTAGTGAAAAATGACACCTCTTAAATATAGAGAGTCATTATCTAAAAGATAATATAAAAAAGATTGTTGGCTAAATTAGTCAATAATCTTTTTTTATATGTTATGTAAATAATATATATCGTTAATTTTGTATTTTGCTACTTGCATTTATGTAATTGTGGTATAATATAATCGTTCTTAAAAATAAGTAAATCATAGGAGATAAAAGATGATTTTTGCATTAGATGTAGGAAATACGAATATAGTACTTGGTGTTTTTGGGAGTGATTATAAAATGCTTCATTCATGGCGTATAGCAACGGATAATACTAAAAACAGAAGATGAACTATATGTTATTATTAGAAATTTCTTTATTGATAAAGGAATTAAGTTTGAAGATTTCGATGGAGTGGTGATATCGAGTGTAGTTCCAAAAATGATGTTTGCACTAGAATTGTTAAGTAAGAAATACTTTGAAAAAGAACCGATTATTGTTTCGGCTGATATTAATACAGGTATAAAGGTACCAGAGCCATATAGTAGTAAATTAGGTGCCGATCGAGTAGTTGATATTGTCGGAGCAAAAGTTAGTGAATATTTACCAGCAATAGTAGTTGATTTTGGAACAGCTACAACATTTGATTGTGTGGACGAAGATATGAACTATCGTGGAGGTATTATTTGTCCAGGTATGAATATTAGTGCGGAAGCATTATATTCAAGGGCTGCAAAACTACCTAGGGTGGAATTTGAAGCGGTGAGTACATCTTTAGGGATGGATACTACTAGTCAAATGCAAGCAGGGTTATTTTATGGATTTTTAGGTCAATTTGAAAATATTATTAAACATTTACAACAAGATTTAGGAAAAGAATATAAGGTAGTTTTAACTGGAGGTTTATCAAAATTTATCGCAAAGTATAGTGATGTGGTGGATATAGTTGATGAAGAATTAACTTTAAAAGGCATAATTGAATTATACAAAATGAATAATACCAAATAACATTAAAGAAACAATAAAAAGGGATATAATAACGATGAAAATTACAGTTTTTTGTGGAGCAAATAATGGGAAGAGTGAATTGTATAAAGAAAATGCGATAGAACTTGGTAAATGGATAGCTAATAAAAACCATACACTAGTTTATGGTGGTGGAAAAATAGGATTAATGGGAGTTATTGCTGATACTGTCTTAGAAAATAATGGGGAAGTAATTGGGATAATGCCTCAATTTTTAGTAGATAGAGAAATTAGTCATGACAGTATAAGTGAAATGATTGTTGTTGATGATATGTCTGAAAGAAAGACACGGTTAGTTGATCTTGGGGATGTTTTTATTGCTTTACCTGGGGGACCGGGAACGCTAGAGGAAATATCGCAGGTAATTTCATGGGTTCGAGTAGGTAAAAAAGATGCGCCATGTATTTTAATGAATGTCAATGGTTATTATGACTTTTTAGAGCAATATTTTGATAAGATGGTAGCAGAAGGTTTCTTAACTATTGAAGATAGAAAAAACACTTTATTTACAGATAATATAGAGGAAATGGAACGATTCATATTTAATTATAAAAAAATTTATAAAAAGTAAATAAATAGACAATAATGGAAATAAAATGTATAATAATACATCGTAATAAGAAGTTCTAGAATTGAAAGGAATTTATTTTAATGAAAGATTATTTGATTAGAGGATTAGCCTTTAACGATGAAATTAGATTTTTTGTAACAAAAACTACAGATTTAGTAGAAGAAATTAGACAAAGACATGATGCTTATCCAACAGCAATAGCAGCAGTAGGTCGTACAGCTACGGTTACTACAATGATGGGTGCTATGCTTAAGAGTGGAGACAGAATTGACGTTGCTGTTCGTGGAGATGGTCCAGTAGGAACAATCTATGCATCATCAAATGAGTTAGGGGAAACTACAGCATATGCTAAAAATATGCAAGTTCATATTCCAAGTAATGCTCAAGGTAAGCTTGATGTAAAAGGAGTAGTTGGTGGAGGAAACATCACGGTAGTACGTGACTTAGGATTGAATGAAAAGTATACTACTACTTCACCGATAGTATCTGGAGAAATCGCAGAAGATTTCACTTACTATTTCGCTGCTAGTGAGCAAGTTCCTTCTGCAGTATCTTTAGGGGTATTGGTAGAAACTGATAATTCTGTAATTGCAGCTGGAGGATTTATTTTACAAGTACTTCCAAATGCTACAAATGAGACGATAACAAAGATAGAAAAAGCAATTAGTAATATTAAACCAATCTCTACACTTATCCATGAAGGAAAAACACCTGAAGAAATTGCGAATATTATCTTTGGGGGAGAAGAAAACTATCGAATTTTACAGAAGAATGATGTAGTATTTAAATGTACATGTTCTAAAGAGCGCTATGCTGATGCTCTAGTAACGTTAGGAAAAGAAGAATTAGAAGATATTGCTAAACAAGAAACTACAGAGTTAGTCTGTGCATTTTGTAAAGAAAAAAATATCATTTTTTTCTCAAAAAAAGAAATAACTGACTTATTAGACAATTTAAAAATAATATTATGAATAAAGAGCCTTAATGATTAACATTTCATTAGGCTCTTGAATTTTCAATGAAAGTTTGGTATCATAAATAAAATTACTCAAAGTTTATATAGGAGGAGTTATGGAATTACTAAGAGAAATGGTTATTACCGATGGTAAAGTTTATGACAATAATGTCCTTAAAGTTGATTCATTTTTAAACCATCAAATCGATGCTGGCTTAATGATGAAAATGGCAGAGTCTTTTCATGAATATTTTAAAAATGAAGAAATAACGAAGATTCTGACAATCGAAGCGAGTGGTATTGCGCCAGCGATTATGGTAGCAAACTTATTTAAAGTGCCGATGGTTTTCGCTAAAAAGAGTAAACCATCAACATTAAAAAATAATGATGTATACACTGCAGAGGTTCATAGCTACACGAAAAATATAACTAATACTATAGTAGTTTCAGAAAAATTCATTAATAAAGATGATAAAGTACTTATTGTTGATGATTTTCTTGCTAATGGACAGGCTACTTTAGGTCTTATGGAAATAGTTGAAAAAGCTGGTGCTGAAACAGTAGGTGTAGGTATCCTAGTTGAGAAAAAGTTTCCAAGATGGTAGAAAATTATTAGATGAAAAGAATGTCAATGTTTGTTCTTTATGTAGAATTGCTTCTCTAGAGAATAATGAAGTTAAATTTAATAAAGCTGATGATGAGAAATAAGAAAGGATTTAAATAAAATGTGGGAAAATAAATTTCAAAAAGAAGGTTTAACATTTGATGATGTGCTATTAGTACCAGCTAAAAGTGACATTTTACCTAAAAAAGTTGATTTAAAAGTTAATTTAACGGAGAAAATTAAACTATCAGTACCGATTATTTCTGCTGCGATGGATACAGTAACAGAACACAAAATGGCAATAGCAATGGCTCGTGAAGGTGGAATCGGTGTTATTCACAAAAATATGACTATTGAAGAACAAGCTGAACAAGTAAGAAAAGTTAAACGTTCAGAAAGTGGAGTTATTACAGATCCTTTCTTCCTTACTCCAGATAGCCTAGTATATGAAGCAGAAAACTTAATGCAACAATACAGAATTTCAGGTGTACCTATTGTAAACAATGAAGATGATATGAAAGTTGTTGGGATTATTACAAACCGTGATATGAGATTCTTAACTGACTTTGATATTAAAATTAGCGAAGTAATGACTAAAGAGCACCTTATTACTGCTCCAGAAAAAACTACGCTAGAAGAAGCTAGTGTAATTTTACGTAGCCACAAAATTGAAAAACTAATTTTAACTGATGAAGCGAGTAAATTAACAGGATTGATCACTATTAAAGATATTGAGAAATTAGCTAAATATCCTAACTCAGCAAAAGATGTTAAAGGGCGTCTTTTAGTAGCCGCTTCTGTAGGTATTACTAATGACACAGTTGATCGTGTTGATGCTTTAGTAGAAGCTGGAGTTGATGCTATCGTAGTTGATACTGCTCACGGACACTCTAAAGGGGTATTAGATGCAGTTAAAACATTAAGAACTAATTATCCTGAGTTAGATATTATCGCAGGAAATGTAGCAACAGGAGAAGCAGCTCGTGATTTATTCGAAGCTGGAGCGGATGTTGTAAAAGTAGGTATTGGACCTGGTTCAATCTGTACTACACGTGTAGTTGCAGGGGTAGGAGTTCCACAAATCACAGCTATCTATGACTGTGCGACAGTGGCTCGTGAATTAGGAAAAACAATCATCGCTGATGGTGGAATTAAATATACTGGAGATGTAGTAAAAGCTATTGCAGCTGGTGGACACGCAGTAATGCTAGGTTCTATGCTTGCTGGTTGTGAAGAATCACCAGGTGAATTAGAAATCTTCCAAGGTAGAACATTTAAAGCATACCGTGGAATGGGATCAATTTCTGCAATGGAAAAAGGATCTAAAGACCGTTACTTCCAAGAAGATGGTAAGAAATTAGTTCCAGAAGGAATCGAAGGACGTACACCTTATAAAGGAGCTGTTTCTGAAACAATTTACCAAATCATTGGTGGATTACGTGCAGGTATGGGTTACACTGGTTCACGTGATTTACTTGCACTTCGTGAAAACTCACAATTTGTTCGTATGACTGGTGCTGGATTAATCGAATCTCATCCACACGACGTTCAAATTACAAAAGAGAGTCCAAACTACTCTAAATAATAATTATAGATAATAAGAAGCTAGGAGTTTGAAATTCAAGTTCCTAGCTTTATTTTGAATAAAAAAGAAAGCCGAAGTGGGATTTAGACCTATACTCCAACTTTCTTATATAACCTATAGTTTTAAATTTGTTTAGTTAAGTCAATCATTTCAAGAAGACCTTGAGCACATTCACTACCTTTGTTTCCGGCTTTTGAACCAGCTCTTTCGATAGCTTGATCGATATCTTCAGTAGTAATAACACCGAACATTACAGGTATTTCGCTGTTAAGGTTAATTTGTCCTACACCTTTTGCTACCTCGTTACAAACTAAGTCATAGTGACTAGTACTTCCACGAATAATGCTTCCTAATGTAACAATACCGTCGTATTTATTTGTAGCTACTAATTTTTAGTAATAAATGGAATTTCAAATGCTCCTGGAACCCAGTATACATCGATGTTTTCTTCTTTTACTTCATTTCTAATTAATGTATCTTTAGCTCCACCTAATAATTTAGATGTGATGAACTCGTTAAAACGTGCTACTACAATTGCTACTTTAATATCTTTACCTATAAATTTTCCTTCAAATGTTGTCATAATAATATTCTCCTTATATATCTAAAAAGTGATTAAATCTTATTTTTTTTGTTTGTAAATAGTGTTTGTTTTCTTTATGTGGTTTTATCTTAATTGGTTCACGGTCAACTATGTTTATTCCTAAAGAGCTTAGTTGTTCTACTTTGTCAGGATTGTTAGTAAGTAGTTTTACCGATTTTATTCCTAAGTAATCTAATATATCTACTGCAATACTATAGTCCCTCTCATCGGGAGCGAAACCTAATTGCACATTAGCATCGTAAGTATCTACACCTTGTTCTTGCAGTTGGTAAGCAAGAAGTTTATTTCTAAGTCCGATTCCTCGTCCTTCTTGTCTTAAATAGAGAACTGCACCGCGACCTAGTTCTGAGATTTTTTCAAGTGCGGCATGTAGTTGTTCACCGCAATCACATCTATGAGAAGCGAATATATCCCCTGTTAAACATTCTGAGTGAACTCGTATTAGTAAAGGTTCTTCAGAAGTTAAATCTCCTTTGCTAATAATTAAATGTTCTTTATTAAATTCATCTTCGAACAGCTGTAAATCAAAGTCTCCAAATTCTGTTGGAAGCTTTATTTTAACGCTGTCTTCAAATGACAAAAAACGTGTTAGTTCATCTAAGTCAACAACTGTTAAATTCCCTTTTTTAGCGAATTCATACAAGTCATCTCTTCTAGCCATAGTACCATCTTCATTCATAATTTCACAGATGTACGAAGCTTCAGTGCTATTAGCTAATCTTGCTAAATCTAGGCTAGCCTCTGTGTGACCACGGCGAACTTTGATTCCACCATCACGTCCTACAAGGGGGAACATATGTCCAGGTCTATTGAAATCTTCAGGTCTAGAATTAGGATTTGCTAATTCTTTTATAGTAGTTGCTCTTTCAAAAGCAGAGATTCCTGTTGTTGATGTTTTATAATCAACACTTACTGTAAATGCAGTCTCATGCGGATCAGTATTTTTATCTAGCATTGAGTGTAGATTCAAGCGTTGAGCTATTTCAGTTGAGACAGGTGCGCAAATTAAACCACGGGCGTGTTTTGTCATGAAGTTTACATTTTCACCTGTAACTAGTTCAGCTAATCCAACTAAATCTCCTTCCGCTTCTCTGTCGTCATCATCTATAAGAACAATTAATTTTCCAGCTTTTAGGTCTTCGATTGCTTGTCTTACATTATTAATCATTTAACTTTCCTCCAAATAATTTTAATTGAGCTTTTATGTATTTTGCTAGAATATCGGTCTCAATATTTACATTGTCACCAATTTTCAATTTTTCTAGATTTGTATGTTTTGCAGTATGTGGAATTAACGAAACAGTAAATTTATTATTGTCACAAGTTACTACGGTTAAACTTATTCCGTTTATAGTAATTGAGCCTTGATTAATGATTTCTCCTTGGAATTTACTTGGATAAGCAAAAGTTAGAAGAATAGCATTTTCATCTTTTTGTCTTGCTGCTAATTGTGCTAAGCCATCACTGTGACCCGAAACGATATGTCCTTCGAATCTATCTGAGTGTCCCATTGCGGGCTCAAGATTTACAGAGTCATTTACTTTTAAGTCTTTAAATGTTGTTCTCTTATAAGTTTCAGGCATAATATCAACGGTGAATTGTGATGAACTTTTTTGAACACATGTTAAGCATACTCCATTTACTGCCATACTATCACCAATTTTATATGTTTCTAATAAGTTCTTAGTTGCTTGTATTGTTAATTTTATACTGTGACTTGATTTTATAATTTTTACTATTTTCCCTTGTTCTTTTATTAATCCTGTAAACATTGACTTTCTTTCCTTCCTGAGATTCTTATATCTTCACCGAGTTTTGTTACATTAATATCGTGTAAAGTGATTTTTTCATTAGTAGGCCTATCACTACTAAATGATGAAGTATTTCTTCCTCCTATGAGTGTAGGGGAAATATATGAAATTACTTCATCCCAATAGCCACTAGCAAGGAATTGATCATGGATACAAGGACCACCTTCTACATATACTGACTGTACACCAATTTTTGCAATTTCAGCAAGAATTTCTTTTATTGTAAATTCGTTAGGTGTAACGATAGTTACATGTGAAGGTAAGTCTTCATTTTTGTGTTTTGAAAAAACTATAACTTCGGAAGAATCGTCTTTAAAGAGATTTAGTTCTTTATGTTGAAAAATAGTTCCTTCTTTATCTAATATTATTCTTTTTGGTGGATATAACGAAGTGTTGGCTCCAGTTAATTTTGGATTATCTATTAACACAGTTTTTGCCCCAACAAGAATAGCTTGATAATTATCTCGTTCTTTTCTGACGAAGTCGTACACTTCTTTTCCTGTTATTTGAGTTCTTTCATTAGCAAAGGCTAATTTCCCATCAAGGCTGGTAGCTTGTTTTAAGACTACATAAGGTCTATTTTGTGTATGGAATAAATTATAAGCATAATTTAGATTGTAAGCTTCTTTTTCCAAGACACCAGTTATTACTTCAATTCCATTATCACGTAAGAATTTAATTCCTTTACCGCTAACTATTGGATTAGGATCTAATTGAGCCACAACAACTTTAGAGATACCCATTTTCAATATAGCTTCTGTACAAGGGGGTTGTTTTCCTCTATGGTTACACGGTTCTAATGTGACGTATAGAGTTGAATTAAATATTTTTTCAGGAGTTTTGCAAGTAGAAATAGCATTTTTTTCAGCATGTTCACACCCGTATCTAAGGTGTGCGCCTCTTGCGACAATTTTATTATCTTTTACTATAATTGCACCGACTAGAGGATTGGTATGTGTATATTTTGCACCACGCTTAGCCTCTAATAGAGCAAGATTCATAAAATATTCATGCATAGTATCAACTCCTTTATAAAAATAAAAACCCGATAATATTTGATGATTCAAATAATCGGGATTGATGGTTTGTTTTTTATTCGATAAAAAGTCCTGAATGTATAATTATAATACATTCTAGGTTGTATATTATCAGTAGTATTAGATATATTTATCTTAATGCTATAATTTCTTCTCCCATCCAGACTATACTGTCGGTTCTGGAATCTCACCAGATCAGCTTGCGCTCACGGACTTCTAGAAAACTAGTCACCGCCGGTTGGGAATTACACCCGACCCCGAAGAAATATTTAATTCATGACTTAATAATAGCACTATTGAAAACGTATGTCAATAATTATAGTTTATTTATAAAAAAATATTTAAAACGCTATAAAAAAATAAGAGTGATTCAACAGATGGGACTTCTACGAAATCGTTATTTGAATCACTCCTAATAGTTTTAAATTATATTATAAAAATTGTGCTAAGCAAACGATAAGAATAATAACTGGTAGTATATATCTTAATAGGAATAACCAAGTTCTGAATAATACTAGGCTTGTTTTGTTATTCTCATTAATGTGTAATTGTTCCTTGGCAACTTTTTTGTCTAGTACATATCCAGTGAATATTGATAGTGCAAGACAACCAAGTGGCATAAGTATATTAGATACTAAGAAGTCCATTAAATCGAAAATTGTTTTTCCGAATATTAATGTATCAGATAATGAACCGTAAGATAGAGCTGAAGGAATTCCAACGATGAAAGTTAAGATTCCGATGATTACACTGAATTTAGTACGGTTAGTATTTTTTTGGTTAGTAATATTTCCTACATTGATTTCTAACATAACTACAGATGAAGTAATAGTAGCGAATAAGAATAATACTAAGAATAAAATGTAGAAAATTTTACCGAATGCCATATTGTTAAATAATTGTGGTAATACGATGAATAATAAACTTGGCCCACCTTCAGATTCCATTCCGAATGAACTCATAGCTGGGAAGATTGCAAGTCCTGCCATTATAGAAACGGCAATGTTCATTAATACAACCGAAATACCTGATTGAACAAGGTTAGTTCTTCTATCAAGGTATGATGCATAAGTTAACATAGCTGTAACCCCGATAGAAAGTGCGAAGAACGATTGACCAAGTGCGAATAAAATACCAGAACTAGTGATTTTAGAAAAATCAGGTTTTAGGAAGTAAGTAACTCCAGCCATTGCATTTGGTAATGTTAATGATCTTGCGATAATTACTAAGAATATAATGAATAATAGTGGCATCATGATTTTTGATGCTTTTTCAATACCTTTTTGAACACCACGAGATACTATAAGAATATTCAATAAGATGAATAAAGCCTGAGCTCCTAATGCAATCCAAGTATTTGAGATAACACTCGTGAATAAGGCAGCGTGATCGCCAGTAGCATGAAGCCCAAGAGCATCGGCAACTGAAATACCTAAGTATACTAAAATCCATCCACCGATAACACTATAGAATGATAGTAAGATGAATAGGGCGAATCCACCGATATAACCAATAATATTATAATTTTTGTTTTTTCCTAGTTTACCAAAAGTTCTAATGGCTGAAACTCTAGCCCCACGACCAAGTACGAATTCAGCAAGAAGTAGTGGTAGTCCAATTAAAAGAGTGAAGATAAGGAAGACTAGTAAGAATCCACCTCCACCATTTGCTGCGGTCATGTATGGGAATTTCCATACAGCCCCAAGACCTATCGCAGATCCCGCTGAAGCAAGTATGAAACCTATTTTAGAACTCCATTTTGAATTTTCTGACATAAAATTTTTCCTCCTGTTAATTGATAATAAATAAAAGCTATTTAGAAAATACTAAATAGCTTTTAAAATATATATAATACTATACTCAAGGCCATTTAGTATTTTTACCAATGGCCTGAAAACATGTTTAACTAGCCATTGTAGACATCGTTGCACTTATATCTACAATGCTATGAGATATAAGTGCTGCTAAAATGGCACGAAAAAGTATTCTCTTTTACTAGTTAAAAATTTTTAGTTTTCATTATTGAGTAGCTCCTTTATTAATTGTAATTAAAATCTTAACATTTATCTGAAAAATATGTCAATAATTTTTTTGAAAAACTTTTCATTAGTTGATTTATTTAGCAGTAGTAAAAGGGAAGTAGGGGAAATGTATAATAAAAGAAAAATCACCACACTCAAGTAAGATTACTTAAATATGGTGATTTAATTTTAGTTTTAAACTATATTTTTATAGATTATTCGTTGTCTAGTTGCATGTAAACAACTTGAGTAGTTAGGTATTCTTCTAAACCATGTTTACCGTCAGCACCACCGATACCAGATTTACGACGTCCAGCATGGAATCCTTGCATAGCTTCGAAGTTTTCACGATTGATGTATGTTTCACCGAATTTTAGACCATTTACAGCTTTGAATGCAGTATTTAGGTTAGTAGTGTAAACAGATGAAGTTAATCCGTATTCTGAATCATTTGCATATTCTAATACTTCTTCTAAAGTTTTGAATGTTGCTACTGGGATTACTGGTCCGAAAGTTTCTTCTTTCATAATTCTCATTTCGTTAGTTACATCTGTTAAAACAGTTGGTCCAAAGAAGTATCCTACTTGATTTTCATCGCGAGTTCCACCGTATGATAGAGTAGCACCTTGTTTTACTGCATAAGCAACTTTTTCTGCAACAGCGTCTACAGCACGTTTTTCGATAAGTGGACCGTAATCTAAACCACCTTCTTTGTTAGGATCACCGAATTTAACTTTATCAAGTTCAGCGAATAATAATTTTTCGAATTCATCTTTAACATCTTCGTGAACATATACTCTTTCAGCACAGTTACATACTTGTCCCAGAGTTAATTACACGAGATGCAACAATAGCTTTAGCAGCAAGAGAAAGGTCTGCATCTTTAAATACGATAGCTGGAGCTTTTCCTCCAAGTTCTAGAGAAACATTAGTGATGTTTTCAGCAGCTGCTCTCATAACTTCTTGTCCAGCTGTTAAAGCTACCTGTTAAACTTACTAAACCAACTTTAGGGTTAGAAGCTAATCTGTTTCCTACAACAGAACCACGTCCGTGAATAATATTAAGGATACCTTTTGGAAGACCAACTTCTACGCAGATTTCAGCGAAAATATCAGCATTTATTGGAGTTAATTGACTTGGTTTTAATACGATTGTATTACCAGTAAGTAGTGCAGGTGCAGCTTTTCTTGCAATTAAGAAGAATGGGAAGTTCCAAGGTAAAATACCAGTAGTTACTCCGTGAGGGCGTTTGAATAAGAAGATATGCTCATCTTGTCTATCACTTTGAATAATTTCTCCTTCATATCTTCTAGCCCATTCAGCCATATAATCTAAGTAATCAGCTGTGAATAATACTTCAACTTTTAGCTAAATCGAAAGTTTTACCACCTTCGTTAACAATAGTTTGTGTAATTTCAGGTTCGCGTTCACGAATACGTTCAGCAAGTTTTCTAAGGTAAGCACCTCTTTGAACTGCAGGTAATTTTTCCCAATCACGTTGTGCAACTTCAGCAACATCAATTGCACGGTCTACATCAGCTTCTGAAGAAGAAGGAATTTTTGCGATAACTTCCTCAGTAGAAGGATTTAATACGTTAATATAGTCGTAATTTGAATTATCTTCAAATTCCCCGTTAATAAAATTTTTCAAAACTTTAACTTCACTCATAGTTTAATTCTCCTTTATCTTTTTTTTGATAAGTAAACGTTACCATTTCTTTTGCTAACATTATATATTATGAAAAAAATTAAAATCAAGTACTTTGTTTATATTTTTTTTGATGTATATTTATATATTTAAACATAGATAAAGATGAATTTATTAAAAAAATAATGTATTTTTATTTTTCAAAAAGTAAGTGGAAAATTTAATTGAAGTTATAGAAATTGGAATAAAAGTAAAAACTATCTGTAATATAGCACTTAAAAACGCATACATAATTTAAGAAATCTTTCATACTATTGTATAAAGTAAAAATTTATAATTATTACAGGTTAATATTAAATTTAATTTTTTTAATGCATTAAGTAAGTAATATAAATAATAGTAAAAAAATTTTTTTCGAGCAAAAAAATATTTCCATTAACACTGTATTTGGTGGTATAATCTTAGGTAAGAAACATTAGGAGGTTCATTAATGAAACAAAATATCGGAGTTATCGGTTTATCAGTAATGGGAAGTAATCTTGCATTAAATATTGCAGATAATGGTTTTAAAGTTGCAGTATTTAATAGAACAACATCTGTTGTAGATAAAATGCTAGAAGAGCACCCACACAAAAATGTAACAGGGAGATATTCATTACAAGAATTAATCGATGGATTAGAAAAACCAAGAAAAATTGTCTTAATGGTTAAAGCAGGGTTTGCTGTAGACAGCCTAATTGAACAATTAACACCACTTCTTGATAAAGGAGATATCATTATTGATGGAGGAAACTCATTCTTTAAAGATACTCAAAGAAGATATGATTTATTATTAGAAAAAGGAATTAACTACTTTGGAGTTGGTGTATCTGGAGGAGAAGAAGGTGCTAGATTCGGTCCTGCTTTAATGCCAGGTGGTGATGAAAAAGCTTACGAAGAAATTCGTCCTATTTTAGAAGCTATTGCGGCTAAAGTTAATGATGTTCCTTGTTGTAGTTATACTTCAACTGGTGGAGCAGGTCATTATGTGAAAATGGTTCACAATGGTATCGAATATGGAGATATGCAACTAATTTCAGAAGCTTACAAAGTGCTTAAACACTTAGGAGGTTTCTCAAATGAAGAATTACAAAAAACATTTGAAGAATGGAATAAAGGTGAATTAGAATCTTATCTAATTGAAATTACAGCAAACATCTTCAAAGTAAAAGAAGAAGATGGAAGCTACTTAGTAGATAAAATCTTAGATAAATCTCAACAAAAAGGTACTGGGAAATGGACTAACGAACAAGCTATTGATTTAGGAATTGATGTATCAGTTATTACAGCTGCGTTAAATGGAAGATATATGTCAAATCTTAAAGAAGAACGTGTTCGTGCTGAAAAAGAATTTGCTCGTAAACCTTATGCAGTAGTTGAAGATAAAGAAAGACTAAAAAATATTGTAAAAGATGCTTTATTTATTTCAAAAATTGTATCTTATGCACAAGGATTCAAATTATTACAAGCTGCTGAGAAAGAATATAACTGGACATTTGATTATTCACAAATTGCTAAAATTTTCCGTGGTGGATGTATTATTCAAGCGAAAATTTTACAAAATATTATCGAAGCATACCAAAATAATCCAAAATTAGAAAACTTAATCTTTGATCCATTCTTTAAAGAAGTTATTGAAACAAGACAAGATAGCTTACGTGAAGTTGCTACTTTAGCGATTTCTAATAGATTACCACTAAGTGCTATGACTTCTGCAGTTTCTTACTTAGATATCTACACTACAGCAGAAAGTGGTGCTAACTTAATTCAAGCGCAACGTGACTATTTTGGAGCACATACTTTCGAAAGAACTGATAAAGAAGGAAATTATCACTATGACTGGGTTGGAAACAATGGAAAATAAAACAGCAATAACACTTTTTGGAGGAACAGGGGATCTTACATATAGAAAACTGTTGCCTGCATTATATAACTTAAATGTATTAGGGAAATTAGCTGATGATTTTAAGATAGTTGTGATTGGTCGTAGAGCTTATACGCAGTCAGAATATATAGATATTGCTCATACGTGGGTAAAAGAGTATGCACGTACTAAATTCGACGATGAACAATTTGATGCATATGCTAAAAAAATTATCTATTTCAAAATGGATATGACAAATGAAGATGACTATGAGATGTTACAAGCATTTTATGCTGAACAAGATATACAAAATCATGTTTACTACTTCGCGGTGGCTCCATCATTCTTCATAACTATTACAAATGGTCTAAAAAAATATTGCTCAGAAAAATAATGCGAAAAGTTATTATTGAAAAAACCATTTGGAGAAGATTTAGAAAAAGCTGGGATACTAAATGATGAGCTTGCTAAATTCTTTAATCAAGATGAAATTTATCATATTGACCATTACTTAGGAAAAGAGATGATTCAAAATATTTCTATCTTTACGTTTTGAAAATATCATCTTCAAAGGTATTTGGAATAAAGATTTTATTGAAAATGTTCAAATAACTGCTGCAGAAACTGTAGGAGTTGGAAACTAGAGCTAGTTACTACGATAAGAGTGGTGCTTTAAAAGATATGGTTCAAAATCACCTATTACAGGTTCTATCATTAGTAGCTATGGAAGAACCAAAAGAAGAGGGAAGTCGTGGTATTCACGAGAGTCAATACAATCTTCTTTCTGCGCTTAAACCGATTGAAGATGTTCATGAAAGTTTAGTAATGGGGCAATATGAAGGATATCTACAAGAACAAAATATTCCTGCTGATTCTAAAACAGAAACTTATGCAGCACTTAAATTATTTGTAGATAATGAACGTTGGGAAGGTGTACCATTCTTTATAAGAACTGGTAAGAAACTAGAAAAACGAGAAACTCAAGTAGTTGTTCAATTTAAATCTGTAGGAACTTCTCCAGGAAATGTATTAATAATAAAAATTCAACCTGAAGAAGGTGTGTATTTCCAATTTAATGCTAAAAAACCAGGTACAGAACAAGAATTACAGCCAATCTCATTAGACTTCTGTCAAAGTTGTATATTAGAAAACTATAATAAATACACCTGAAGCTTACGAAAGATTATTAGATGCTTGTTTTAGAGAAGATAGAGCATTATTCTCACAATGGAATCAAATAGTTGAGTCTTGGACATTTGTTAATAAACTTATAGCTAAGTACGAAGAACAAGGTTCTCCATTATACACATATGAACAAGGTTCAAAAGGTCCAAAAGAGGCTGATAATCTAGTAGATTGGGTTAAATAATTATTAAGATGTATTGTATGACTTTAAGTTGTATGATACATCTTTTTTTATTAATATAAGTACTTTTAAAGAGTTCATTAGTTAGGAAAGTTTACGTTAAGTTTCAAGTATAGTATAATTGTACATATAAAAAAATAAAATTTGAAGAGGAGTCAAGATGAAACTATTAGATTCAATGTTAGAATACAATGAGTATTTTCGTGAAGTTTGAGGAATATGAAAAATATAAAACAGAAGATAAATATCCGGCAAAAAAAGTCGTTATGTTTACGTGTATGGATACGAGGTTAGTTGAACTTGCTACAAAATCTTTGAATTTATCTTCAGGTGATGTCAAGGTAGTTAAAAATGCAGGAGCAATATTGACACACCCGTTCGGTTCAATCATGAGAAGTTTGATAATAGCGGTGTATATGTTAAAAGCAGATGAAATAATAGTTATGGGACATCATGATTGTGGTATGCAAAATATTGATACTAATTTAATAATGGAGAAAATGCAGGCTAGAGGTGTTGGGAAAGAAACTCTTGATATTTTGCAATACTCTGGGCTTGATTTAAATGCTTGGCTACATGGATTTGATGATGTTGAAGAAAGTGTTGGACATGATGTTAATATGATTATGAATCATCCATTAATACCTAAGGATGTTCCTGTTCATGGTTTAGTAATAGATCCAAGTAATGGGAAGGTTGATTTAGTAGTTAATGGTTATGAAAATCTAAGAAAATAGAAGGGGGATAGTAATTTGAAGAAAATATTAATCTTAAATACAGGTGGAACAATTTCTATGAGTGAAGATCAGACAACTGGTAAAGTTTCTCCGACAGATAAAAATCCTATAGCAGCGGGTGGAAATATATTTTCTTATCTCGGAGATTTGGTAGTTGAGGATCTCTATCATCTTGCTTCTCCGCAGATAACAGAGCATGAGATGTTAGGAATAAAAAATAGGATACTTGAAGCTGTAAATGAGGGATATGATGGTGTTGTAGTAACGCATGGAACAGATACACTTGAAGAAACTGCCTATTATTTAGAGTTGACATTGGATGTTAATATACCGGTTGTAGTTACAGGTGCGATGCGCTCTAGTAATGAGATAGGAGCTGATGGACTAGCTAATTTAAGAAGTTCTTTGGTAGTTGCAATAAGTGATGAAAGTAGTGAGAAGGGTGTGTTGGTTGTTATGAATGATGAGGTTCATACCGCTACCTATGTTACAAAAACACATACTACTAACGTTGCAACATTTCAAACACCGACATTCGGTCCTATCGGACTTGTTTCTAAAAATAGTGTAATTTATTTCCAAAAGCTAATTAAACAGGAACACTACGATGTAAATGGCTTTGGGAGAAAAGTATTCTTATTAAAAGCATATGCTGGTATGGGAGCAGATCTTATTACAGCGGTAACTAATCTAGGAGCTGATGGTTTAGTAATTGAAGCGCTAGGTGCAGGAAACCTACCGCCTAGAACTGTTCCAGCAATTAGAGAATGTATAAAAAATAATATACCTGTTGTATTTGTTTCGCGAGCATTTAATGGTGTTACTCAAGATGTTTATGATTATGAAGGAGGTGGAAAAAGATTCCAACAAGATGGAGTTATTTTTACAACGGGTCTAAGTGGTCAAAAAGCAAGGATAAAATTATTAGTTTTATTAGAAGCAGGGAATTAGTAATGATAAATTAAAGGAATATTTTTTTAAAACTAACTATGATGGATTGTTGAAACACATAGAAGGTTGAATATTTTTTATAAATATGGTAGTATATTAAATGATTTATATTAGGAAAGAGGTGTAGAGTTGAAATTTAAATATCATAAGTCGTATAGAGGATTTTATCTGTTAGAAGATAATAAGTTTAAAGCGACCATACCAGAAAATTAGATCAAGAGAAAACTTTAGAGAACTTAGATGATGAATTTGAGTTTAATAAAACATGAAATATTAGATATAGATGATAAGTTTGTAGTTTTTTTGTTGATAAAAGATCGCTGGGAAAAGTACAGATGAAAAACAAAAAAACGTCAGAAAAACCAAAAAGTTCAGAAAAAAACTGAAACAATTGATTTTGAAGTATTAGAATTGAAAATATAAAAATACCGAAAACTTTTATTAGAAAAAAATTATATGGATTAATTTCTGAGAATTCAAAAAGATGGACAACGTGATTTGTTGTCAGTATTGTCAGTTATTGAGAATGTTACGCTTGCAGATGGTTTATTTTCATCTAAGGTGAAAGAAAAATATTTTACTACAGTGATAAAGAATTAAATGATTTATTAGTCTAGATATAATTTTTGATAATATAAATGTTGCTAATTTAAAAAAAGATATCGAGGTAAATTATCCTAGTCAATATATTTCTAGTCTACCGATTGATTATAAAGGAATATGAAATGATCTTTCGTATTTTTATTTCATTATTCTAATTGAATTATTAACGATATTAAAATAAGATGAATTTTTTTGATTAAAAATTTATTTAAAAAGACTTGACTTTTTTTATAGGTCTTTGATATAATTTTAATCAGAAAGTTTATTTTTTTTGAAATATGTTGGTCGAAAAAAACGACCTAACTGGACAGGGAGTGTCCATAGATAAACTTTCGAATAAACAGGGGAAACATAAGATGGATATTTTACATTTGTTACATATGCAAAGTAGACTTGTACCTGATATGTTTATGAAGTTTAGTAATAGGTATGAATTGCTTATTGCGATAAAAGTTAATCAACCAGTAGGAAGAAAAACATTGTTGAACTTTATAAATATGACGGAAAGACAATTACGTACGGAATGTGAAGTTTTATCCAAGTTAGGGTTAATAACTAAGAAAGCTACTGGAATGAGTCTTACGGAAAAAGGAGAAGAGCTTCTACTGGAGATAAAAGAATCAGTTATAAATGATGCTTTTTGCAAAGGAAAGAAGTTTTATAAAAAATCATTTTTCGATAAAACAAGTTCATATTGTAGCGGGTGACTTTATAAATAATGAGGCCACTAGAGAAGAAATGACTAACTTACTCTTGGATAAGGTTAATGCTAAGATAACTAAAGAATGCGTAATTGGAGTCAGTGGTGGTAGTACGATGTACTACATAGCCGGCAGAGCTAATGAAACATTTGGTTATGGAAAAGATGTTACTATAACGCCAATAAGAGGAGGATTATCTGTAGTAAATACAGAATATCAAGCAAATGATATAGCCTCTAAGATGGCCAAAAACTCTGGGCATAATTATCAACTATTACATGCACCAGATAATATAGGACAAAAAGCATTAGAAGAACTTGTAAAAGAACCAGTCGTAAAAAATGCTCTAGATGTTATAGGTAAAACATCGATAATTATCCATAGTATAGGGAATGCTTTTGAAATGGCGAATAGAAGAAAATCTTCTAAAGAAATTTTGAAAGTATTGGAAGAAAAAAATGCTGTTTGTGAATCATTTGGAAGTTATTTCGATGAGAACGGCAGTGAAATATTTAAAACCTCTACTATAGGTATGAGTTTTAAAGATGTTGATGGCATTGATAATGTCTTTACGATAGTTGGTGGAGAAGAAAAAGCTGATGCAGTATATAGTTATTTAAATACTAAACCAGCGAACGCGACATTAATTATTGACGAGGCTATTTGCAAAAAAATAATAAAAAAAGTTAATAAAAATTTTTAGGAGGAACTAAAAAATGACAGTAAAAGTAGCAATTAACGGATTTGGACGTATCGGACGTCTTGCTTTAAGAAGAATCCAAAACGTAGAAGGAATTGAAGTAGTAGCGATTAACGACTTAACACCAGTTAACCAACTAGTTCACTTATTAAAATATGATACAACTCAAGGTCGTTTCGACGGAGAAGTATCAGCAGCTGAAGGAAGCTTAGTAGTAAACGGAAAAGAAATCAAAGCATTCGCTAACCCTAACCCAACTGAATTACCATGGGGAGAATTAGGAATCGATGTAGTATTAGAATGTACTGGATTCTTCACTTCTAAAGAAAAAGCTGAAGCTCACGTTCAAGCAGGAGCTAAAAAAGTTGTTATCTCAGCTCCAGGTGGAAACGACGTTAAAACTATCGTTTACAACGTAAACCACGAAACTCTAGACGGAACAGAAACAGTTATCTCAGGTGCTTCTTGTACAACTAACTGTTTAGCTCCAATGGCTAAAGCTTTACACGATAACTTCACAGTAGTTGAAGGATTAATGACTACAATTCACGGATACACTGGAGACCAAAACACACTTGACGCTCCTCACCGTGGTGGAGACTTACGTCGTGCTCGTGCAGCAGCTGAAAACATCGTACCTAACACAACTGGTGCTGCTAAAGCAATCGGATTAGTAATTCCAGAATTAAACGGAAAATTAGATGGAGCTGCACAACGTGTACCAGTACCAACAGGTTCATTAACTGAATTAGTAGCAGTAGTAGAAAAAACTGTTACAGCTGAAGAAGTTAACGCTGCTATGGAAGCTGCTTCTAACGAATCATTCGGATACAACGTTGACCCAATCGTATCTTCTGATATCGTAGGTATTTCTTACGGATCATTATTCGATGCAACTCAAACAAAAGTATTAACAGTTGGAGACAAACAATTAGTTAAAGTTGTTTCTTGGTATGACAACGAAATGTCTTACACATCTCAATTAGTAAGAACATTAAAATACTTTGCAGGATTAATTAAATAATCTATAATAGGTAATAGAAGAATAGATGAGATATAAGTCAATTTCGACTTATATCTTGTCTCATATATTCTAAAATATAAATAAAAGGAGCTTTCCATGAAGAAATCTATCAAAGACTTAGGTAACTTACAAGGGAAAACTGTCTTAATGCGTGTTGATTTCAACGTGCCTTTAAAAGATGGTGAAATTACAAACGATAATCGTATTACTGCAGCATTACCGACTATTGAGTATGCTTTAAATCAAGGTGCTAAGGTAGTTGCTTTCTCACACTTAGGACGTGTTAAAGAAGAAGCTGACAAAGCATCTAAAAGCTTAGCGCCAGTAGCTGTTAGATTATCAGAATTATTAGGTAAAGAAGTAAAATTCGTAGCTGAAACTCGTGGAGCTGAATTAGAAGAAGCAGTTAAAGGATTAAAAGATGGAGAAATCTTAATGTTCGAAAACACTCGTTTCGAAGATGTAGATGGTAAAAAAGAATCTAAAAACGATCCAGAACTTGCTAAATATTGGGCTTCTCTAGGGGATGTATTCGTAAACGATGCATTCGGAACAGCTCACCGTGCACATGCTTCAAACGTAGGTATTGCATCTAACATTGGTGAAGGAAACTCTGCTTCAGGATTCTTAGTTGATAAAGAAATTAAATTTATCGGAGGAGCAGTAGATAACCCAGAAAGACCTCTTGTTGCAATCTTAGGTGGAGCAAAAGTTTCTGATAAAATTGCAGTTATTGAAAACTTATTAGAAAAAGCTGATAAAGTAATCATCGGTGGAGGTATGGCTTATACTTTCATGAAAGCACAAGGTAAAGAAATCGGAATTTCACTTTGTGAAAATGATAAAGTTGAATATGCTCGTGAACTAATGGCTAAAGCTGGAGATAAATTAGTATTACCAGTAGATAATGTAGTTGCTAAAGAATTCTCTAACGATGCACCAAGTCGTGTAGCACAAGGTGATATCCAACCTGATGAAGAAGGATTAGATATCGGACCAAAATCAGTTGAATTATTCAAGAAAACTCTTGAAGGTGCAAAAACAGTAATTTGGAATGGACCTATGGGTGTATTTGAAATGCCTAACTTTGCTAAAGGTACAATTGGTGTTTGTGAAGCTATTGCAAACTTAGAAGGTGCTACTACTATTATCGGTGGTGGAGACAGTGCTACAGCAGCAATTTCTTTAGGATATGCTGAGAAATTCTCACACATCTCAACAGGTGGTGGAGCTTCTCTAGAATATCTAGAAGGAAAAGTATTACCAGGAATTGATTCATTATCTAATAAATAATATTAAAACTCAAGGAGAGTAACATTATGTCAAGATTACCATTTATCGCAGGAAACTGGAAAATGAACAAAAACCCACAAGAAGCTAAAGCGTTTGTTGAAGCTCTTGCTGGAAAATTACCATCATCAGATAAAGTAGAAGCAGGAATTGCAGCTCCATCTGTAGATTTAAGTGCAGTACTTAGTGCGGCAGAAGGAACTGGATTAAAAAGTTGCAGCTCAAAACTGTTACTTTGAAAAATTCAGGAGCTTACACAGGTGAAACTTCACCCTAAAGTATTATCTGAAATGGGAGTAAACTATGTAGTAATCGGTCACTCTGAACGTCGTGATTACTTTCCACGAAACAGATGAAGATATTAATAAAAAAAGCAAAAGCTATCTTTGCTAATGGATTATTACCAATCATCTGCTGTGGAGAAAGTCTTGAAACATACGAAGCAGGAAAAGCAGCTGAGTTCGTAGGAGCTCAAGTAAAAGGTGCTTTAGCTGACTTAACAGCTGAACAAGTAGCTTCATCAGTAATCGCTTATGAACCAATCTGGGCTATCGGAACTGGTAAATCTGCTACAAAAGAAGATGCACAAAAAATGTGTAAAGCAGTTCGTGATGTAGTTGAAGGATTATACGGTAAAGAAGTTTCTGAAAAAGTTCGTATTCAATACGGTGGATCAGTTAAACCTGAAAATGTTAAAGAATACCTATCATGCCCAGATGTTGATGGTGCATTAGTAGGTGGAGCATCTCTAGAAGCTGAATCGTTCTTAGCGCTTCTAGAAGGTGGAAAATTAGCTTAATTTTAGCAAAAATAAATAAATTATAGTATAATAGAATTATAAATTTAAACAACAAGGAGAAAGTTAATGTTAGCAAAAACATTTGATATTATCGCAGAAGTATATGCAAGAGAAGTTTTAGATTCACGTGGTAACCCAACTGTAGAAGTTGAAGTAACAACTGAATCAGGAGCATTTGGACGTGCATTAGTACCATCAGGAGCTTCAACTGGACAATACGAAGCAGTTGAATTACGTGATGGAGACAAAGGACGTTACCTAGGTAAAGGTGTAACTAAAGCTGTAACTAACGTTAATGAAGAAATCGCACCTTTATTAGAAGGTAAATTCGACGTATTTGATCAAGTAGGAATTGACTATGCTATGATCGAATTAGATGGAACTGAAAACAAAGGACGTCTAGGAGCTAACGCTATCTTAGGTGTATCTTTAGCAGTAGCTCACGCTGCAGCTGATTCTTTAGGAGTACCTCTATACAGATACTTAGGAGGAACTAACTCTAAAGAATTACCAACTCCAATGATGAACATCGTAAACGGTGGATCTCACTCAGATGCTCCAATCGCATTCCAAGAGTTCATGATCTTACCTGTAGGTGCTCCTACATTCAAAGAAGCTTTACGTTGGGGAGCTGAAGTATTCCACAACTTAGCTAAATTATTACACAACCGTGGTTTATCAACTGCAGTAGGTGACGAAGGTGGATTTCGCTCCAACATTCGAAGGAACTGAAGATGCTGTTGAAACTATCCTAGCTGCGATTAAAGCTGCTGGATTAGAACCAGGTAAAGATGTATTCTTAGGATTTGACTGTGCGTCTTCTGAATTCTACGAAAACGGAGTATACAACTACGCTAAATTCGAAGGTGAAGGTGGAGCAGTTCGTACTTCAGCACAACAAGTTGACTACTTAGAAGAATTAGTAAACAAATACCCAATCATCACTATCGAAGATGGTATGGATGAAAAACGACTGGGAAGGATGGAAATTACTTACAGACCGTATCGGTAACCGTGTGCAATTAGTAGGGGACGATTTATTCGTAACTAACACTAAAAAAATTATCACAAGGTATCGAACAAGGTGTTGGTAACTCAATCCTAATCAAAGTTAACCAAATCGGTACTTTAACTGAAACTCTAAACGCTATTGAAATGGCTAAACGTGCTCGTTACACAGCTGTAATTTCTCACCGTTCTGGAGAAACTGAAGATTCTACAATCTCTGATATCGCAGTTGCAACTAACGCTGGACAAATTAAAACAGGTTCTCTTAGCCGTACAGACCGTATTGCTAAATACAACCAATTATTACGTATTGAAGATGAATTAGATGCTACAGCTGTTTACCCAGGTGTTCAAGCATTCTACAACATCAAACGCTAATTAGAATATTTTATAAAAGGTAAGAGCTATGGGCTCTTGCCTTTTTTTATTTTTCAAAAAATTATACTTTTTATATAATTTATTATATAAATATATTAAGGGATATTTCATAATAAAAATAAAGAAAGTAAGTATTTGACTAGTCAAATTAAAAATATAACAATTTATAAAACGATTACAATATAGTATTTTTAAACTACAAAGGTAATTTTTAAATTGAAAAATAGGTAAATATAAATACTTTTAAATAGATAGTAAAAATCAGATTAAGGTTAACGTGTTAAATTTAATATCTAAATAGCTTATAAAAATATAATAAAAATATAATTAAAAAAATGTTTGTTTTCTCTTATAAAATGTTCTTTTTTTGTTGCAGTTTTCCTTTGTTTTATAAAGATATCAAGTTTGATTAATGTTTTAAATGAAATATAAAAATAATAGTTGTTTTATAAAGTTACAACATTAAATTATTAAATATACATCTTTACAAACGGTTTCATATGTGATACTATTTTTAGTGACAAAGATAAATATTAAAATTTATAGGAGGCTAATATGGCAAGTTTATCATTAAAAAATATTTATAAAAAATATGATAATGGCTTCTGTGCAGTGACAGATTTTAATTTAGAAGTAGCAGATAAAGAATTCGTGGTATTTGTAGGACCATCTGGATGTGGTAAATCTACTACTCTTAGAATGATTGCAGGTTTAGAAGACATAACAGAAGGTGAATTCTACATAGGAGACAGATTAGTTAATGATGTAGAACCTAAAGGATAGAGACATTGCGATGGTATTCCAAAGCTATGCTTTATATCCCTCATATGACTGTTTTCGACAATATGGCTTTTCGCTCTTAAACTTAGAAAAGTACCAAAAGAGGAAATTAAAGCAAAAGTTGAAGAAGCTGCAAAAATTTTAGGACTAGAAGAGCTTTCTAGATAGAAAACCTAAAGCACTTTCTGGAGGTCAAAGACAAAGGGTTGCATTAGGAAGAGCAATCGTAAGAAGTCCTAAAGTATTCCTTATGGATGAACCGTTATCAAACTTAGATGCGAAACTAAGAAGTAATATGAGAGCGGAAATTATTAAAATTCATAATACTTTAGGTGCAACTACAATCTATGTAACACACGATCAAACTGAAGCGATGACAATGGCTGATAGAATTGTTGTAATGAAAAAAGGTGTAGTTCAACAAGTAGGGTAGTCCTAAAGATATCTATGATCATCCAGAAAATCTATTTGTAGCTGGATTTATCGGAGCGCCAACGATGAACTTCATGAGAGGTAAGGTTGCTGAAGGTAACTTCGTTACAAAAGGTGGCGGAGAAATAGAGATACCAGTTGGATATTATGAAAAACTTAAAGAATTAGGTTATGAAGGGAAAGAAGTTGTTTTAGGAATTAGACCTGAAAACTATTTCAAATGATCCATTAGTGTTAGAAACTTATTCACATGCTAAAATTACTTCAAAAGTAATCGTTGCTGAATTATTAGGTTCTGAATATATTGTTCACACTGATTTAAACGGTGAAAGTATTAAAGCAATTGTTCACTCAAGACAAAATATTAAAATGGGTGATGAATTGACATTTGCTTTAGATATGAACAGAGCTCACTTCTTCGATGTAGATACAGAGCTTAGTATCTTAGAATAATTTAAATAAGACGTCAAATTTTTAAAAATCATAAAATAATAAGGAGGCTCATATTATGAGAAAAATAAATAAACTGCTTGCTGTAGCAGCAACTACTGCACTTGTTTTAACAGGGTGTGTGGGTGGTAAAAAAGAAGAAAAACAAGCTGACCCGAACAAAAAAGTAGAAATTACTTATTGGGACTTCCCACAATTCACTAAAGATAAAGAATTTAAGAAAACTGAGGATTTCGATGCAGCTTTAATCAAAGCTTTTGAAGCGAAAAACCCAAATATTAAAGTAAATTATCAAAAAATAGAATTTACAGATGGACCAGCTAAAATTGAAACAGCTATTCAATCAAAAACTGCTCCAGACGTAATCTACGATGCACCAGGACGTGTAATTGCTTGGGCAGCAAAAGATTTATTAGTTCCATTAGATGATGTTGATAAATCTAAAATTAAATGAAGCAGCAGTTAAAGCATCTAGTTATAAAGATAAACTTTACATGTATCCACAAGGGGTAGCACCATTCTTAATGGGTGTAAACAAAGACTTAACTGACAAATTAGGAGTAACAGATCTTCTACCTCTTAACAAACAAGATAGAAGTTGGACAGTTGAAGAATATGAAAAATTCTTAAAAGCAGTTAAACAAAAAGATTCAAACATCACTCCAGCTTTATTCTATACTAAATCACAAGCAGGAGACCAAGGGCCAAGAGCATTTGTAGCAAACTTATACAACTCTTGGATTACAGATGATGCAAACAGCAAATATACTATTAACGACGCTAACGGTGTTAAAGGTTTAGAATGGGTTAAAAAAGCATATGATGAAGGTTTATTAGGTCAAGGTGTTGCCTTAGAAGCTAAAGATGCTCTAGAAGCATTCAAATCAGGACGTGCAGCAACTACAATCTTATTCTCACCAGGTATCGCAGCATCACATGCATCAGGATTTAACTATAAATTCTTACCATTCCCTAACAATGGTGGAAAAGCTAAATATGACTACTTAGTAGCTGGACCAGCTATCTTCGATAATGGTGATGTAGATAAAGCAGCAGCAGCTAAAAAATTCGTTGACTTCATGGTAAATGATAAAGATTGGGGTAAACGTACTCTATTAGCATCTGGTAACTTCTCAGCTAAAAAAGGTGAAACAGGATTATATGATTCAGAAGAACTTAAATTTGCAGAAGGTCTAACAAGTCAATATGGAACATACTATAACACAATTCCTGGATTTGCTAAAATGAGACCACTTTGGTTCAATATGGTTCAAGGTGTATTAAACGGAAAAACTTCACCTAAAGAAGGATTAGATAAATTTGTTGAAGATGCAAATAAAACAATAAAGAAGCATTGTAATTTGACGTATAAAGGGGATAGAGTTGCTTCTATCCCTTTTTAAGATAAAATAATAACTTTTTAGGAGGAGCTATGAAGACTACTAAGAAAAGAAAAAAAATAGACTTTAGTGCATATTTATTTATTTTGCCGGTTAGTGTATTTTTTATAACATTTGTTTTGGTCCCGATGTTACGTGGACTTCAGTTATCATTATATAGTTTTGCTAAGAAAAATCCAGTATTTGTTGGATTAAAACACTATTCAGATTTATTGTTCAGTGGAAATGGAGCAACAATCCACGAACCATTTATGAAATCTCTTATTAATACAGTTGTCGTAACTGTAGTTGCAGTACCGATAGTTGTATTAGTTTCAATATTTGTTGCGGTAACAATTTACAATAAGAGTGCTGTAGTAAGATCATTCTTCCGTGGAGTATTCTATATCCCAGCTATTTCTTCTGTAGTATCTGTTACAGTGGTTTGGGCTTGGATTTATCATCCGAGAATATGGAATTTTAAACTATGTGTTTAAGTCTATGCACTTAATTAGTGAAAATGTTGACTGGTTAGGGAATCCGAAAAACAGCATTATATGCTATTATTACGATTCTGATTACTACTTCATTAGGTCAACCGATAATTCTTTATGTTGCTGCCTTTAGGTAACGTTCCAAAAGAATTATTAGAAGCTTCAGAAATTGATGGAGCAACAAAATGGCAAGTATTTACAAAAATCACTTGGCCGCTGATTAAACCAACAACATTATATATTGTTGTTGTAACAACAATTAACTCGTTCCAAATTTTCGCCTTAATCCAGTTATTAACTGCTGGTGGACCAAACTATGGAACAAGTACAATTATGTATCTAGTTTATGAAGCAGCAATTAAAAACGGAAATCATGGTGTAGCTAGTGCGATGGGTATTATCCTTGCGGTAATTATTGGAATAATTTCTATCTTACAATTCAAGTTTCTATCTACAGACAATGATTAGGAGGATTTAGAATGAAAAGTATAAGTATTTTTAAAATAGTATCAATGATAATATTAATTGGGTTAACTATATTCTTTATTTTCCCATTTTATTGGATTGCATCAGGATCATTTAAATTACAAGATGTAGCAATAACAATTCCACCTGAATGGTGGCCATCAACTCCAACTTTGGAAAACTATGAAAAGTTATTCACATCAAATACTTTAAGATGGTTCTTTAACTCAGTATTTATCTCAGTAATGACAACATTCTTAGTATGTGCAACATCAGCACTAGCAGGATATGCACTAGCTAAGAAAAACTTCCCAGGTGTTAAAGTAATTTTCATGGTGTTTGTTGCAGCAATGGCATTACCAAAACAAGTAATTTTAATACCATTATTAAACTTAATTACTGAATTTAACTTAATGAATACTTACTATGCGTTAATTCTACCTGCTGTAGGTTGGCCATTTGGGGTATTCTTAATGAGACAATTCTCTCAAGCAATTCCAACAGAATTACTTGAGTCAGCAAGAATTGATGGTTGTGGTGAAATTAGAACATTCATGAATATCGCGTTACCAATCATTAAACCAGGTATCGGGGCATTAGCGATCTTTCACATTCATCGCTAGTTGGAACGACTACTTCTCACAATTAATCTTTTCTAACACACCAGATATGTCTACATTACCTTTAGGGTTAGCTGCATTAGCACAAGGACAAGAGTTCTCTAATGACTATGGACTACTGATGGCAGGGGCATCATTAGCATCACTACCAATGATTATCGTGTTCATTTGTTTCCAAAATTACTTTACTCAAGGTGTTACTTTAGGAGCTGTGAAAGGATAAACTTATGGATAAACAACAATTATTAGAGTATCTAAAAGGGGAAATGATAGTTTCTTGTCAAGCATTACCAGGAGAAGCCTTATACAAAGAAGAAGGTGGAGTAATGTGTTTGATGGCACAAGCTGTAAAAAATGCTGGAGTAAAAGCTATTAGAGCTCAAGGTGTTTTAGATATTAAGCAAATTAAAGAACAAACTAACTTACCTGTAATTGGTATAATAAAAAAATCATATGAGGGATATGCTTCGTATATAACAGCTACAATGGATGAAGTTGATAAATTAGTTGAAGCTAATTCTGATATTATTGCTTTAGATTGTACGAATAGAGAGCGTGGGGATGGAAAAACTCCAAGTGAATTCGTTAAAGAAATTAAGGAAAAATATCCGAATATCTTATTAATGGCTGATATTTCTACTTTAGATGAAGCATTAGAAGCTGAAAAAGCAGGAGTTGATTTTGTAGGAACAACAATGAATGGATATACTCCGTACACAGAAGACTCAAAACAATTTAATCCTGGGTTTAGTAAAAGAAATCGTAGAAAATGTAAAAGTTCCGGTTATCGCGGAAGGAAAAATTCATACTCCACAACAAGCAAAACAAGCTTTTGAAGCTGGTGCACATTGTATAGTTGTTGGTGGAGCAATAACTAGACCGCAAGAAATTGCGACAAGATTTTTAAGTGAGTTGAGATAATGAGTGTAATAGTTTTATTAGCATATTGGTATACATATAGTAAATGGTATATATTAGGAGCATGGTTTTATTACCCATATTTTTAAATATAGCATTTAAAAAATTATGGCTTTCGCCGCTATTAATAAATGCGCTTGCGTTGGTAGTGTTATTCATAGGGATATATTATAAATTAATAGAAGGACAAGAAGTTGGCGCATCAGTGCTTAACGTGTATATGCCGATAGTCTTCGCTAGTATTATGATGAATCTTTTAATTTTTTTGCGATTAGAAAAAAATTAGATTAAAGTTAAAAAAATTAAAATTAAAGCTATTGATTGGTTTAAAGTTGTGATATATTATCATGATTTAGTGCTAATCAATAGCTTTATTTTTACTATAATATTAATTATGAAAATTGTTTTTATTATGTTTCTCAATTAAAAAAATGAAAAATCAATGAAAAATATAAATTAATTTAATCAAAATATAAATTTTTTTAAATTTATATTTGTATTTTTATAAATTTTATAATATTTTAAAAATTTAGTAAATTTCAGTAAAAAAATAAAGTTTCATAAAACTAATAGAATAAGGTTTTTTTCAAGGTAGTTTTTAAGATAAAGTGTGTTTATATTTGTAGATTTTTTTATCTAGAGAAATATAAATTGAGTTAATTTTTATTGTGTTTTTTTAATGAAAATTGGTGTCAAGTCAGTCTTTATGAGTGAAAATATTTTGTTGATTTGAAGTTATTTCTGTTATATAATGTAATTAAAGTATTAATTATCTATTATTACTTTGTCTTTTTAATAACAGGTTTCTTGTAGATGTATACAACATATTTAGTTATCTTAAGCAAATAAATTTTTTTATTGTAAGGTGTAAAAAAATGGAATTTAAGAAGAAAGACCTTAAAATTAATGGGTTCTCATATAGATATTCTTATTTTTGATAGCATTGATGCTGAAAATATTTTAGATGATGCTGTGGAAATGTTAAAGATGTATGAGCATAGATTTAGTGCAAACGATGATAGTTCTGAACTTATGGTTGTAAATCATAATGCAGGTATTAAAGCTGTCAAAGTTCATCCAGATTTATTTGATTTGATAAAAATTGGAAAACTTCACAGCTGTGCTCCTAATAGCTTTTTAAACATAGCTATTGGACCAATTGTGCAGACATGGAGAATAGGATTTAATGATGTCAAGGTTCCAACAAAACAAGAAATTGATAATCTATTAGAAATAACAGATCCTAATCAAATAATTCTCAATGAAGAAGAACAATCTGTCTATCTTGCTAAGAAAGGTATGGCTATTAATTTAGGTGCCGTAGCAAAAGGGATATATTGCTGATTTAATGATTGAATATTTGAAAAAAAGAGGTGTAGACGCGGGATTAATTAATCTAGGTGGAAACGTATTAACATTTGGTGATGCTAAGCATAATCCAGATTTAATGTGGCGCATAGGTATTCAAAATCCTGTGGAACCTAGAGGGAATCACTTATTTACTATAGGTATAAAAAATCAATCTGTTGTAACTTCTGGTATTTATGAACGTAATTACACAGAAAACGGAAAAACTTATCATCATATATTGAATCCGAAAACTGGTTATCCCGTTGAAACAAATGTAGCAGGTTTGTCTATAATTTCAACAGCCTCAGTGGATGGAGAAATTTGGACTACAAGGTTATTTGGAAAAAATGTCGAAGATATTATGGATGAAATAGATAGTTTACCTGATATAGAAGGTGTTGTTGTAACAATTGAAGGTAAAATCTATTATACAAGCGGAGTGCTAGATAAAATAATATGTTAGCTGATAATATCTTGAAGAATACTGAAAATACTATTAATTTAAGGAGGCTCTACTAAAGTGGCTGAAGTAAAAAACAAAAAAAATGTTAAAAAAACAAGACAAGAAAATCTAGATACAAATAAAGTAGATAGTACAAAAAAAGAGAGAGGAAACAAAAACATGGTAAAATTAATTGGTCTAGTTGGTACAAACTCTAAAAAATCTACAAACCGCCAACTTTTACAATATATTCAAAAACATTTTGCAGGTAAAGCTGACATCGAATTAGTTGAAATTAAAGATCTTCCTTTATTCAACAAACCAGCTAATAAAGAATTACCTGAAGGAGTTAAAGAAATTGCAGCTAAAATTGAAGCAGCTGACGGGGTTATCATCAGTTCACCTGAGTATGACCACGCAGTACCTGCATCATTAATGAGTGCAGTTGCTTGGTTATCTTATGGAATTCACCCATTACTTGACAAACCAGTAATGTTAACAGGAGCTTCATACGGAACATTAGGATCATCTCGTGCACAAGCTCACTTACGTCAAATGATGGATTCACCAGAAGTTAAAGCACGTGTAATGCCAAGTTCTGAGTTCTTATTAGGACATTCTTTACAAGCTTTTGACGAAGCTGGAGATATCTCTAACCCAGAAACAGTAGCTAAATTAGATAGTTTATTTGCTGATTTCTTATTATTCATTAAAATTACTGAGAAATTAATTAATGCACATAAATTAGCTGAAAAAGAATTAGAAAACTTCTCTTGGGAAGATTTAAAATAGGATAGGAGTGTAGACACATGAAATTAGTAGGAATCGTAGGTTCAAACGCGGAAATTTCTTATAACCGCAAATTAATGGAATTTATAGCAAAAGAATATAAAGATTTATTCACTTTAGAATTATTAGACATTACTAACTTACCAATGTTTAACCAAGATGAAGATCATTCAAGAGAAAACAAAGATTTATTAGTAATGAACCGTAAAATTTTACAAGCTGATGGTGTTATCATCGCTACACCTGAGCACAACCACACAATTACTGCATCACTTAAGAGTGCATTAGAGTGGTTATCATTCGAATTACACCCACTTGAAAACAAACCAGTAATGGTACTTGGAGCTTCATACTATGATCAAGGATCATCTCGTGCTCAATTACACTTACGTCAAATCTTAGACGCTCCAGGTGTAAACGCAATTGTATTCCCAGGACATGAGTTCCTTTTAGGTAAAAGCTAAAGAAGCTTTCGATGCTGAAGGTAACTTAGTTGATGATCGTACAGTAGGATACTTACGTATGTGCTTAACTAAATTCGTTAAATTTGCTACAGTAGCTCAATCATTAGCAGAAAGAAAACCAACACCAAAAGAAGACTTAACAGCTAGTGGAAAATGTGATACAACAATTGAAGGTGTTGATATGGAAATGATGATAACTGGCTTGAATTAGCAGCTGAGAAAGTTAATGCTGTATCTGGAGATACATATGTTAAACTTGACCGTGGTCTCTTAACAGTAGACCAACTTAACTACTTCTTAAACTCTATGCCAATGGAATTAACTTATGCTGATAGTAATAACCAATTCTTATACTACAACTACAACAAAGAAGATTATGAAATGCTTGCAAAACGTCGTCCAGGTCAAGTTGGATGCTCATTATCTGCAGTTCACCCAGATCACCCAGAGAGAATACATAAGAGTGTAAACTGGTTAGTAGGATTACTACGTTCAGGACAAATCGATGTATTCCGTACACACGTACCAACTCACGGACCAGACAAATACGTAGTGCACAACTATCAAGCAATGTACGATAAAAACGGTAAAATACGCTGGTATCAACGAGTACATCTTAGACTTCAAACCAATCGTTGACTGGTACTCTAAAACAAACTGGTCAATCATTAGTTAAAAATGGAGTACCAGTAGGTCACGGATATGCAGCAGCACCAGCGCCAGCAGCGGCAGATGCAACAAGTGGAGCTTCAGACGCTGGACACGGTCATGCGGCAGCACCTGCACCTGCAGCAGCGCCAGCAGCAGATGCAACAAGCGGAGCTTCAGCATAATAATAGAAAATATTAAAAAAGGTTTAGGTAAAATTATCTAAACCTTTTTTTCTTTTTTTGGGGAGTGTTTTTTTAGAGAAAAAAATAAGAAAAAAATGAGTTATAATAGTAGTTAAGCACATTTCAGTGCAAAAATAATCTTTACTAAATACGGAGAGTTTGATATGAATAAAAAAATAATTTATTATCAAAGTTGTTTCATAGATACTTTATAGTCGCCTTAAATGGTATGGCATTAGGTTTGTTCTGTACGTTAATTATTGGATTAATTATTAAACAAATTGCTATAAATTTAAGTGGTGCACTATCTAGTTTTCTTATTGTTGTAGCTACAATTTCAATGGCTTTAACAGGGCCGGTAATTGGTATAGGGGTAGCGCATGCCTTAAAAGCACCTAAGTTAGTAATTTTAGCTTCAGGTGTAGTAGGTTTCCTAGGTGCTTTTGGTTCTAATCTTGGGACGAATCATCTAGTAGAACAAGGTAAATTAATTGTTACAGGATCTGGTGATCCGCTAGGAGCATTTATTTCTGTTGTTATAGCAGCTGAAATTGGTAGATTAGTTTCAGGTAAGACAAAGATTGATATAATAGTTACTCCATTCATTACTATTATAATAGGTGCGATAGTTTCATATTTCACAGGACCTTACTTGATTAAAGGTATGAAAATCTTAGGTACATTTATTAGAGAAGCGACGGAACTTCAACCATTTATTATGGGTATAGTTGTTTCGGTAGTAATGGGAATAATTTTGACGTTACCTATAAGCTCTGCTGCGTTGTCGATTATTTTAGGATTATCTGGAATAGCAGCTGGTGCATCAACTGTAGGTTGTGCAGCACAAATGGTTGGATTCGCAGTAATAAGTTTTAAAGCAAATCGTTGGAATGGATTGTTTGCTCAAGGTTTAGGAACATCTATGCTGCAGGTGCCAAACATTATGAGAAAACCCGTTATATGGATTCCGCCTATAGTTGCTAGTGCAATATTGGGTCCTATTGCTACAATTGTTTGTAGAATGGAAAATAACCCTGCTGGTGGTGGAATGGGAACATCAGGACTTGGTAGGACAACTTATGACATGGCAAACAATGTCTAATCATGTTTCACATTCAGTACTATTAATTGAAATTTTGTTATTACACTTTATTTTACCAGCAATAATCTCATATGCAGTATATTACTATATGGAGAAAAAAGGTTTTGTAAAAGCAGATGACTATAAATTAGACTTATAAAATATTAAGGGAGTGACTCAAAAATCGTGATTTCGGAGAAATCGATTTTGTCGAGTCACTCCCTTTTAGTAATTATATTTCTTGTTGAAAAAAATTATAGAGCATTGGGATGGCTAGAAAATAAAAAATAAATAAGAATAAAATTATAAATTTCTGATAAACATGGTCAAAACATGGTCAAAGCGTAAAAAAAGAAAGCCCCTGTTACTGATGTAATAGGGCTTTTAAGCTTCTTCTTATTAACGTACTTCTTTAATACGAGCAGCTTTACCACGTAAGTTACGTAGGTAGTATAATTTAGCACGTCTAACTTTACCTTTACGTACAACTTCAATTTTTTCAACTTTTGGAGTGTGAACAGGGAATGTTCTTTCAACACCAACACCGTTTGAAATTTTACGTACAGTATAAGTAGCAGAGATTCCTCCACCACGACGTTTGATAACTACTCCTTCGAATTGTTGGATACGCTCACGTCCACCTTCAACGATACGAACGTGTACTCTTACTGTATCCCCAGCTTTGAATTCAGGAATATCTGATCTTAATTGCGATTTAGTGATCGCTTCAATGATTTTGCTCATTATTCTTTCTCCTTTTTTTACAAAATGTTCTTTATTAATGCTTGATTAACAGAGGAACATCGTAATTTAATGTTTTCACATCTCGACTATTATAACATCATTTTTTATAAATTTCAATAGATAATTTAATATTTTTTATTATAGAAGTGCTTTTTCCCAAACTTCTTCTTTAAAACCTAATAAAAGAATATCATTTTTTAAATCAAAGGCTAGTGGGCGCTTTAATTAACATTCCCGTTCTCATGAAGTAGCTGTAAAGCTTCGTCAAGAGATAATGTTTCTAACTTATCTTTTTAATCCAAGTTCTTTATAAACCAGATCCACTTGTATTAAATAATTTTTTTAGAGGTAAATCGAATGTTTCAATAATTTTTTTAAATTCATCTAATTGTTGGAGTTGTTTTCCTTTTACATTATAGTAATTAGCTTCAATATTGTGTTTCAAGTTAAAAAGTTTCTTTTGCTTTTTCTACATGTTGAACATGTTGGGATATTCATAAATATTTAGCATAATGTCTCCTTTCTATATTTAATCAGAATATTTTAGTAAAAGATTTACTAGTCAACGATATTATAATACTAATTGATTTTTAGTGTAAAGAAATCTGTTTTTAGTTTTATGTTTTTAGAGAAAGCGTTTAAATTAATGGAATAAATAAGATGTGATATAATTAAAATTATAGGAATAAAGGAGAAATACTATGCAAAAAAATAATTGTAAAAGATGTTTCTAAAGTATATGGTGAAAATAGTAATAAAGTTATAGCAAATGATGCTATTAGTTTTGATATTAATGAAGGAGAATTTGTTGTAATTTTAGGTCCTAGTGGTGCTGGGAAAAGCACATTACTTAATATTATGGGTGGAATGGATAACGCTAGTGAGGGATCTATTAATGTCTTTGGAAAGGAAATCGTTGGGTTAAGTGAAGATGAGCTTACAAAATATAGAAGAGAAGATATAGGATTTGTATTTCAATTTTATAACTTAATTCCAAATTTAACTGTTTTAGAAAATGTTGAATTAGCAGAACAAATAGTAAAACAACCAAAAGATGCAATTGAAATATTGAAGCTTGTTGGCTTAGAGAATAGATTGAACAATTTTCCTTCTCAAATTTCTGGTGGAGAACAACAACGTGTAGCTATAGCCAGAGCAATAGCGAAGAATCCAAAACTGTTACTTTGTGATGAGCCGACAGGAGCCTTAGATTATAAAACAGGTAAAAATATACTAAATATATTAAAAAATTATAGTGTTGATGAAAAGAAAACAGTCATTATTATTACTCATAATAGTTCTATTGCTGAAGCAGCTGATAAAGTAATAGAAATCTATGATGCTAGAGTAAAAAGAGTAACACAAAATACTAATCCTAAAAGTATAGATGAGATAGAGTGGTAGTATTATGAAAGCAATAAATAGAGATATATTAAGAGAAGTCTCACGGACTAAGTCAAAATTCATATCGATAATGATAATAATGTTTTTAGGAGTTTTTATATTTGTTGGTTTAAAAGAAACATCACCAGCAATGGTAAATACTTATAATAAAACATATAGAGCGCCATAAGATGTATGATTTGAGAGTAAGTCATAGTTATGGTGTTAATGATTTAGATATGAAGATAATCAATGATTTTGATAATATTGATATAAGTGAGAGTTATTATATAAAAAAATTACAAATCACAAATAGTAATGAATTCGTAAATATTGAGTCGCTACCTGAAAAATTAGTTTTACCTAAGGTTGTTGAGGGGGCTTTACCTAATAATGAAAGTGAAATAGCTTTAGTAGAATCACTTCAAGGTAGTTATAAAATCGGTGATGAAATTTCTTTTCGTTTCAAATAATAATGATAGTAACACTTTGAAACAATTTAAATTTAGAGTAGTAGGTTTTGTACAAGGTGCGGATCATATAGAAGTATCGAATAATAATCTAGCTAATAAAGATTATTTTGGGTATGTGAAGAAAAGATGTCTTTAAAGTTTGAAAATGTTAGTGGTGTCAATATTAAATTAAAAAAATATTAATTATAAATATAGTGATAAAGATTATATAACTGAGGTTAATAAAACAAGAGATAATCTTGATTGAGAAAATTAAAAAGTTCAACAGGAAGTAGATGAGAAAAAGTTATTTAGAGAAAAAAATAATAAAAAAATTAAACGAAAATGAGAAGGTTATAAATCAAGCCCAAGACCAGATAAATACTGTTAAATCAAAAAAATAGAATTATTAAAAAAATGTTGATAGTAAAAAGTTACAATGAGCAAATAGAAAAACTAAATAAAGCTCAAAAAAAGAGATTGATGAAAATAAAAAAACAATTGAATATAGCAAGAATAAGTCTTAAAGAAGAAAGTTATCCAAGGTTTTTCAGTAGAGAATATTAGAGGGTTAAAAAAATTATGCCCAGTTTATAGATTCTGCAAGTAGTTTAACTTTTCGTTGCAAATGTCTTTTTCAATATTTTTTTATTTGTAGTATCAATCTTAGTTTCACTAACTACTTTAACTAGAATGATTGATGAAAAATAGAATAAATATTGGTACGCTTAAAATCGTTGGGATATAGTAATTATCAGATTTCTAAAAAGTATTTTTGTGTATGGAGGTTTATCTACTTTAATAGGAACTATTTTTGGGGATAATTGGAGCATATTTAGTTATAGTGCCCTATAATTTATAATTCATATGCAAGATTTTTTTCACATTTAATACACCAGAAATTGTGTATACTCCAAGTATTCTTATAGCGGCGTTCATAATTTCTTTAGGATGTATAAGTTTAGCGATATATATACCCTTAAGAAAAAATCTAAGAGAAAAAAGTGCATACTTATTACGACCTAAGGCTCCAAGTGGAGGAAGTAGGATATTTTTAGAGAAAAGTACCATTTATCTGGTCAAGACTTAGCTTTTTTTAAGAAAAGTTACATTTAGGAATATTTTTCGTTATAAAATAAGAATGTTGATGACTATTTTTGGAGTTGCTGGCTGTTTAACTCTTATGTTCATAGGTTTCGGAATACGATATGGTGTTATCGATATTTCTAAAGAACAGTTTAAAGTGATAAATAAGGTAGACATAGCAGCAACTTATAATCCGTATATAGATAGTGCAAGTGTAGAAAAAACTTCAAAAAAAGAAATTAGTGAAGATAAGAATGTTAAAGCTAGCACCAAAAGTAAATATTCAACTTGCAACTTTTTGAGAAATAATAATGAAATTATAGATTCTGCACAGTTAATAACAGTCGATAAAAAAATGATTATAAAGATTATATAACTTTTGAAAGACAATGGTGATAAAAAAATATAAATATACCTGAAAATGCAGCTGTAGTTAGTGAAAAAAAGCTTGCATATTTGCATAAGTTAACTAAAGGAGATAATTTTACTGTCGTAGTAAATAATAAGGAATACACACTAACGGTAGGAGAGATCAATAAAAAAATTACTTTGGACATACAATATATATTAATAGAGATTATTATGAATCTGTGTTTAATAAACAGTATAAAGATAATACATTTTTAGTACAAACTACAGGTGGAAAAAGAAACTGTAGAAAATGTAGTAAGTAATCTACATAATAATAAGGATATAGTAAATATAAGCGATAATTCAAAAAAATTCAAGAGATATTGGATAATTTTATAAAAAGGGAATTGATATTATAGTTGCGGTAATGGTAATTTGTTCGTTAACGTTAGCTCTTGTAGTGTTATATAATTTAATAAATGTAAATGTTTCAGAGAGAATAAGAGAATTATCAACGATAAAAGTTCTTGGATTTTATCCGAGTGAAGTAACTATTTATGTATTCAGAGAAATTTTTTTACTTAAGTGCGGTAGGTATTATCTTAGGTAACTATCTTGGCTATAGGATGTACTTGAAAAAATAATATTGGAACTAGCGGGTCGTGATATGATGTTTAGTAGTAAAGTGCCATTAGTTGTGTATTTATTGGCGTCTGGAATAACAGTATTAATTACGATAGTAGTAATGATAGTAATGCATAAAAAAATTAAAAAAAGTAAACATGGTAGAAGCTCTAAAAAGCAATAGAGTAGAATAGGAGAAAAAAATGACAATAAAAATAAATGAACAAGCGAAAAAAATTATTAAAAGAGAAAAAAATAAAAAAATCATGTGATAATATCTTTATTTCAACAATTTTGTTGAGGTGGGAGAGTAGATAGAGCTGTCGTGGTTTCGATGGCTGATAAATTTAATGAAGAATTATATTCAAAAATATGTGGTTGATGGAATAGATGTTTACATCGATTATAGATTGAATATAAATGAAAGAAGTAGAAATTGGTGTAGAAAAAAATTCTTCTTCATGAGACAATTGAGTCAAACAGGAATTAAATGTATAGTAAATAAAAAAATTAACTAGATATGTGGATACCATATCTAGTTAATTTTTTTATTTAGTTAGAAGAAATTCCAAGTTCTTCTTCTTTTTTATGTTTATCGTTATAAATTTTTTTCATGATTCCGATAACGATTGATAATGCGAATAGACACATTAATCCGATAAATAAGTTTCTAACACCACCTGATAATGTACCACCTACATATGAATAAACGATAGTTGCAGGTAATTGTCCAACACCTGTAGCTATAAAGAATCTCCAGAAGCTCATGTTTGTTAAACCTGCTGCGTAACTAACAAAGTCGAAAGATACGAATGGTAATAATCTACAGATAAGGATAGCTTTGTCTCCATATCGTTCGAAGAATACATCGATACTAGCCATTGCACCTTTACTTGTAAGTTTTTCTACTACATCACGTCCTAGTCCGCGGGCGATATAGAAGCACAGTGCTGCTCCAAGCATAGCTGTAGACCAAGATAAAGCAGCGCCAGCAACCCAACCGAAGATTGCTGCGTTAGACAATGTGATTAAGAATGCTGGAATAGGAGCGGCGATTGATTGAAGAACCATAAGTACTCCAGAAACAACGGCAGCCCAAGCTCCCCAGCCACGTAAATATTCGATTACAGCATTTGTATCGAATTGAGATAAAGTGGCGAATGCTGTATTAATACCAGTTTTAAAACTAGGTACTGTAAAGTAAACGGCGAAGAAGATTGCAAAACATACAAGTGTAATATATCTAACTTTTTTACGTTGTGCTTTTAATTTTTTCTCTTCCTCAGGATCGACTTCTCTTAAATCACTAAGTTTTACTTCTTTTTGTTTTAATGCTTTAAGTTCATCTTTAGTATAAACTTTTTGGTATTTAGAAAGTGTTAATATAATATAAAGGTTAATTATATTAACGACAATAACACCGATAATAAATGGAATTCTAATTTGGTTAATTGAACCTGCGTGAAGTACTTCACGAGCAATGTATAGTAAAGTTTTAGTTTTACCTGAAAAAATAGCCAGTAGAAGTATAATTGCTTCTATAATGAAGAATGTATATTTACGATTTATACGTTTAAAAATATAAACCTGTCATAATACCGTAAACAGTCCAAACGAAATATTACAAGACTTTGGTCAGCTAACATTTCAAACTGTGTAAAGAAGAACAGTAAGAATGCGAAGAAGTAACCAACAGCTATACCAACACTTGTGAAAATAGAATAATAATCTTAAGCGTTTCATTTATTTTCTCCTTGTATCATAAATAGGGGAGCGACACAAATAGGGACTTTTTGAGATTATCCCTTTATAGAGTCGCTCCTTCATAGTATATAAATATTTGAGGGGTTTTTATAAAAGAAAATTAAATATTTATATGCTATTACGAATATGTATAAACATCTTACGTAGTTGTAATAATTAATATAGCTAATTATTATTTTTTGATACTGTAAATTACTGCTGCATAAGTTCCGTCTTCTGGTAAAATATCTTCATTACCAGTAAATTTCACTTCTTTACGAGTTTCAACAGCCCCATAAGTGTAAGTAGTATTTGAAATAATACCAACAGGACAGCTATCTAAACAAGATAAACATCCTGTGTTTTTGTCAATGGCACGCTTTAAGTTACCACCGAAGCGGAAATCAATTTGTTTTCCATTACTATCTTTTACAACTTCATTGATATCATATTTTTTCTTGGCACCATTCCAAGTTATTTCTGCTTTGATTGGAGTTCCTTCAACATGAGTAGTAGTTGCGTTATTTGGATTCATATTATTTCCAGGTTTTGCACCAATTTCAATTAGAGCATTGTAGAATTCTTCAGGTTTAGCAAATGCTGTAAAAATTGATTTTGCACCATTTGTACCACTTTGTTCTACAGAGTTATGTCTTGTAGCTTCATCGAAGTATTTACCGTTAATTTTTGTAAGAACAGTAATAGTACCTGCTTCTTTATCTACTTTTATTGGTTTATCTAGTGATACACCAGCAACATAGTCAGCTGGTTGATTTGAATTTTGTGAAGTTGAATTAGATGAACTACTGCATCCAACAGCAGTAAATGCTAATCCAGCAGCCATAAGGACTGATAATAATTTTTTTGGTTTCATGAACGAATCCTCCTTATTCTATAATTTTATTATACATTTGTATTATAACATTTATATAAAAAGGTAACAATAATCTATAAGAATTATATTATAAATTTAACTTTTAAACATTTAAAAATATTGAAAGATGATATAAAAAAATATTTTTTTCTATTTTACATATAAAAGATATGCTGAAAAAAACTAAAAAAATATTATAAATTTATTGAATAAATAAATTAACATAATTTTTTTATAATTTTAAATTATAATTATGAGAGGAAAAATAAATAGATATAATTGATAAAACGTTATCGATTGAGAGTTGATTTGAATAATACAAGATAGCAACTGTAAATTATTAGCTTAAAAGTTAAAAAAATATGGTATAATATTTCAGTTATAAAACAATTTTCGATAAGATTTTTTTGTTGAAAAATAAGTAAAAAAATAAGAAAGAAAGGAGAAACTATGTTAATTCAGTTAAATAATATAACGAAAAAAATTTTTGTAGTAAATGAAATTTTTTCGAAATGTAAAATTAGAAATCAATGATAAAGATAGAGTTGCAATAGTAGGAAGAAATGGTGCAGGAAAAAGTACTTTATTAAAAAAATAATAGCAGGAGCAATTAGTTTTCGATAGTGGAGAAAGAACCATTTCAAAAAAATACGACAGTTGGATATTTATCACAGGAATTTATCGTGAGAGAAGATTTGTCGATTTATGAAGAAATGATTACTTGCTTTTGATGAGATAATTACTTTGGAAGCAGAATTAGAGAAATTATCTTTTGAGTTAACTCCGGAAAAATATTGAGAAATGATCCAGCATTACTTAATAAGTTTGATAGATTACAAAATGAAGTATTAACTCATAAGGATTATCATTACAAGAGTAAAGATAGAAAGTGTACTTTATGGATTAGATTTTTACAAAAAGAAGTCTTTGATAAGAAAATTAGTACTTTTTTTCAGGTGGAGAGAAAAACAAGGCTATCTATGGCGAAATTGTTACTTAGTGAGCCTGATTTACTAGTTCTAGACGAACCGACTAACCACCTTGATATGGAAAAATGTAGCATGGTTAGAAAAATTATTTATCAGCATATAATGGTGCAATAGTAATTGTAAGTCACGATAGATATTTTTTAGATAAAGTTGTTAATGTTGTATACAACTTAGAATTTGGTAAGCTTAAGAAATATGTAGGTAACTATTCTAAGTTTTTAGTGCAGTATGAAGAAGATTATGAAAAACAATTAAAAGAATATACTAGTCAGCAAAAAGATATAAAGAAATTAGAAGAATTTGTTCAGAAAAATATAGCTAGAGCATCAACTAGTAAAATGGCTAAAAGTCGCCTAAAAAGTACTAGATAAGATGGAACTTATAGATAATCCCAAAAAAGATGATAAAGCAGCGGGGATAGAGTTTTTAATTAAAGAGCAGAGTGGTCGTGATGTACTGACAATTAGTGATTTACAAGTAGGTTATAATGGAACTAAAGTGGGTCAAAGTTATAATCTTGCTGTATATAAAGGAGACAGAATAGCTGTTGTTGGAAGAAATGGTATAGGAAAATCTACTTTAATAAAAACAATTGCTAAGAGACAAAAAGAAATTGCTGGATCTGTTCAATATGGTAGCAAAGTGTCACTAGGATACTACGATCAAAAACAAGCAGAATTTGAATCTTCAAAAACGATATTAAATGAACTTTGGGATGAATATCCTTTGATGAAAGGAAGCAGAAGTAAGAACTGTGCTTGGAAGATTCTTATTTAGAGGAGACGATGTTCTTAAAATAGTAAGAGATCTTTCTGGTGGGGAAAAAGCTAGATTGCAACTTGCGAAATTAATGTTGGAAAAAAATAATTTATTAATATTAGACGAACCGACCAACCACCTTGATATTACTAGTAAACAGGTATTGGAAGAAGCTCTTAAAAAAATTACGAAGGAACGATTGTTTTTGTAAGTCACGATAGGTACTTTTATTAATAAGATAGCTAATAAAGTATTAGATATTACCGATAATGGTCATAATATGTATTTAGGGAATTATGATTATTATTTAGAAAAAAGAGAGCAGGAGAGAATAGCACAACAATTAACGAATAAAGAAGTAGAAGTTGTTGAAGTAAAAAGAAACTAATAATTATATATTAGATAAAGAAACTAAAGCGTCGTGTAAGAAAAACTAGAAAGAACACGTGATGAGTTGATGGAAAAGATCGAAAGTTTGGAAGAAGAAATACTAGCGGTTAATAATGAACTTGCAAAAGAAGAGGTCTATACTGATATGATAAAAACACAAGAGTTTAATGAAAAACTAAAACAATTAACGGAAGAAGTTGATGAATTAAATAATTCTTGGTTAGAAATTGAAGAGGAATTAGAAAGTATTAATGAGTAGTAAAATTAAAAATAACAACATATGTTGATGCTGAAAAAAATTCATGAAGATTCTCATGTGGGGGTACATATTGAAGAAGCTACAAGTGAGAAAAATAACTTATAGTGATAAAAATAACAAAAAAATAGAAATTTTTTTATTGACAAAAATAAAAAGAAAGTGTTAGTATAGAAAAAGACGATTCAAAAAAATGTACTTAGCATATACGAAAAACAAGTAATGACTATAGTACACAATATGGTCAGATGAAATTGGAGACACAACTTGTAAAAAAATAAGTAAGATGGCAAAAAAATAGTTTTACTTTTATTTGAGATAGTGTACAATATATATTTCGGAAAAAAATGACAAACAGCAAAAATAAATTGAAAATATTAGTGAAAAAAACATTTAGTAGGTAATTAGGAGGAATTTTTTTGGTGAAAAAAATAAAATAGTAGAATTAATACAAAAATTCTTTAGCCAAATTAGAAATTGATGGAGTAGATATTCATGTAGAAACTCCAAAAAAACACAGATAATGGAGATTTTTTTCTTCAAATGTAGCGATGCAATTAACAAGAGTTTTACGTAAAAAAACCCTAGAGTTATTGCCGAGGAAATAATCAGTAATATTGAAGAAGATGAAGCGGTAGAAAAAATTGAAATAGCAGGACCAGGATTTATTAACTTTTTCGTTAAAAAATCAAGTTTAGGTAGTGTTGTTGGGAAAATCTTAGAAGACGATTTTAAATATGGTGAAAACAACATTGGACAAGGTAAAAAAAGTACTATTAGAGTATGTATCAGCTAACCCAACTGGAACATTACACGTGGGACATGCTAGAAATGCTGCATATTCTGATTCATTAGCAAGAATAATGAAAAAATCAGGATATGATTTATCTCGTGAATACTATATCAATGATGCAGGTAATCAAATTAACAACTTAGTTATTTCTGCAATTGTTCGTTATAAACAAGCGTTAGGTATGGATGCACAGATGCCAGAAGATGCATACCACGGTGAAGATATTAAAGTTCTAGGTCAAAAACTAAAAGATGAATTTGGAGATTCATTATTAGAAAGAGAAGACTTAAATGAGTTTATTCGTGAGTACGCAGTTGCATATGAAATGGAAAATATCAAAAAAGATCTTGGAGATTTTGGATTAGAATATGATGTATTCTTTAGTGAAAAATCATTATATGAAAAAGGTCTTGTAGATAAAGCATTAGAATCTTTAAGAGAACAAGGTTTTGTTTATGAAAAAGATGGTGCTTTATGGTTAGAAACAACAGCTTTAGGTACAGGTGATGATAAAGACCGTGTATTAATTAAAGCAGATGGTTCATTAACATATTTAACTAGTGACATAGCGTATCACAAAAATAAATTAGATCGTGGATTTGATTTGTTATTAGACGTTCTTGGTGCAGATCATCATGGTTATGTAGCTAGACTTAAAGCTAGTGTAGTAGCTATGGGGTATAAAGCAGATCAATTAGAAGCGTTAATTATGCAAATGGTACAACTACTTAATAACGGTGAAGTTGTGAAAATGAGTAAGAGAACTGGTAAAGCAATTACACTTCGTGATTTAATCGATGAAGTAGGAGCTGATGCTGCTCGTTATTTCTTAGTAATGAGAAGTGCAGATAGTCATTTAGATTTTGACTTTGCAGTAGCGAAAGAACAATCAAGTGATAACCCATTATACTATGTTCAATATGCTCATGCTAGAATTTGTTCAATCTTACGTCAAGCGGCAGAACAAGCTGAATACGATGTGAAAAATTGTGATTATGAATTGCTAACAGATGAGTACTCAGTAGACTTACTGAAAAACTTAGCATATTATCCAGAAATAGTTGCACAAGCAGCTAAAAACTATGAACCACACAGAATTTGTAATTATTTACAAAGTCTTGCAAGTTCATTCCACAAATTCTATAATAATAATAAAGTAATAACTGAAAATAAAGAACAAACTCAAAGTTATTTAGCATTAATTACTGCAGTTAAAATAACTTTAAGAAATGCTTTAGACTTAATCGGAGTATCTGCTCCAGAAAAAAATGTAATAAATAAAAAAAGAAGGGAATCTAATATAAATGGTAAAGTTAAAAGAGTTTAAGCGCAGAAAAAAATTAAGGAAATGTCGTTAATAGATTTATGTTATGCATATATGGTAGAAGAAGGAATTGAAAAATTAAATATTTATGATTTCCTAGACTACATTAAACCATTAAGAAGTGTTGATGATGAAGAATTTACAGCACAAGCAGCATACTTCTATACTGACTTAAACTTAGATGGAAGATTCGTTTGTGTAGAAGATGGAAGTTGGAAATTAAGAGATAGTTTATTTGTAGAAGATATTAAAAACTTTGTTGAACCAAGTGTTCAAAAATTTGAAATTGATGATGAAGATGATATTGAAGAACTTGGAGATGAAGAACAAGATGATATCCACGATGAAGTAGATGCTCTAATTGAAGAAGAAGATATGGAAGAAAGTGAAGATGTCTATGATTTCGATAACGATGGTATAGTATCTAAATTCAACATTTCAACTGAAGACGAAGAGTTTTAATAAAAGAGCCGGAAGGCTTTTTTATTTTATAAGTCTTTATTAGTTGCATATTACTATTTAATATGAAGTATAATAAAGAAAAGTCAATAAAACATATAGTAAAAAAATTGTAATACAGGTTCTAAGTTTTTTTAAGTGAATAACACAATATCACATTTATTTTATTTATTATCTTTAACGGCAAGAATACGATTGATTATTGATAATAAAAATATAAAAATAAAAAAAGGAGATTGTAACTTATGAAACAAGGTACAGTAAAATGGTTTAACGAGGAAAAAAAGGATTCGGATTTGTCGAAGTAGCAGGAGAAAAAAAGATATCTTTCGTTCACTTCTCAAGCATTAAAAAAAGACGGATTCAAAAACTTTAAAAAGAAGGCGATAAAGTTGAATTTGAAGTTGAAGATGGTGCTCGTGGACCACAAGCAGCTAACGTAGTTGTTCTTTAATTAGAAATACGAGAAAGCTATAATTAGATTTTTATATCTAGTTATAGCTATTAAATTTGCAGAAAATATACGAAAATTTATTTTATAAAGGTGAAGACATACGAAATATATTTCTTATACAGGGACTTAGCAGTTCTATAGTATTCTTATAGGGAAAAGATGAAAACGGATACGATAGTTATTGAAAAAAATTTTTCATTATATTTTTATAATTAAATTGCAAGGTAAAAATAAATGGAAATTAGGAGGGGAATCTCATGAAAGGGATAAATACTAATTTATTACATGGATATCCTGTAATAGATGATTATACTGGTGCCGCATCGATTCCTAAATATCAAGTTACTACATTTGATCAAAAAGAAGGATATAAAGATTGTGGTAAATATTCGTATAGTCGTTTTGGGAAATCCAACGATATTGGCGTTAGAAGCAGCTGTTGCTAATTTGCACAAAGCAAAATTTGGTTTTGCATTTGCTTCAGGGATGTCAGCAATAACAACTGTATTAATGTTGTTAAATAGTGGGGAACATATAATACTACCTAAAGATGTTTATGGAGGAACATTCCAGTTTAGTTCGAAAATTTTGAAAAAATATGGAATAGAAGTTAGTTTTATTAATTATCAAAATTTAGAAGAATTAGAAGCTACTATTAAAGATAATACTGCAATGATATATATTGAAACACCTTCGAATCCTTTATTAAAGGTGTCGGATATTAAGGCAATAGTAGAAATTGCTAAGAAACACAATATAAAAAAACTGTGGCGGATAATACTTTTTATGACCGCTTTATATCAAAAAAACCGTTAGACTTAGGATGTGATATTGTAATAGAGAGTTTAACTAAAGTTTGTTAACGGACATAGCGATGTTACAGCTGGTTGTGCAGTTACTAATAATGAAAGAAATAGCTGATGAAATCTGCTTATTACAAAAAAACTTCGGTGGTATTTTTAGGGTGTTGAAGATGCGTGGTTAATTTTACGTGGAATGAAAAACTATGGGACTAAGAATGGAAAAAAATCAGTAGAAAATGCAAAAAAATTCTTACTAAGTTTCTTTAGAGTCACAAGATAAAAATTAAAAAAAGTATATTATCCTAATTTAACAAGTTGTAAATTTTATGATATTCATACGGAACAGGCTAGTTCAGGAGGAGCTGTTTTCTCATTTGAATTTTTTTGAACAAGCTGATTTGAAAAACGTTTCTTAAAAAAATTAAAATTCCGATTTATGCAATCAGCTTAGGGAGGAGTAGAATCTATAATTTCTCATCCTGCAACTATGTCGCATGCATGTATGAGTGAAGAAGAAAGATTAGCTCAAGGAGTTACTCAAACTTTATTAAGATTTTTCTTGTGGAGTAGAGGACTGCAGAGGACTTTAATAGAAGATTTAAACACAAGCATTAACAGATTAAAATAAAAAATATGATATATAAATAAAGGAGATTTATAAAATGAAAATTACAGAAGTTAATACACCAAAAGCACCAAAAGCAGTAGGACCATACGTTCAAGCTAATAAAGTAGGAAATCTAATTTTTTGTTCGGGTCAATTAGGTATTAATCCTGAAACTGGAAAGATTGTAGAAGGTGGAGTTATCGAAGAAGCAAAACAAGTTTTTAAAAATATTGAAGCAGTATTGGAAGAAGCTGGTAGTTCTATGAACCATGTTGTGAAATCATTAGTTTTATTAAAAGACATCGCTGATTTTGCAGAAGTTAATAAAGTTTATGCAGAGCAATTTAACGATGTGTTACCTGCTAGATCAGCATTCCAAGTAGCTGCTTTACCACTAGGTGGTAGTATAGAAATTGAAGTTATAGCTGTAGAAAAAAATAAAAGTGATTTTGTAGAGAGTTTAGGGATAGTTTATCTCATTTTCTGAATCTAATGAGTAAATAAAAAAGCAAGGATGGCAATTTGCTATCCTTGATTTTTTGCGTTATAACTTGCTATTGCAGCGTCTATTTCTTCGTTTGTAAAATTAGAAATATCACCTTTCAATTCATTTTCTATAATACTTCTGCTTGTTGCTCCCTCTTGAGTATAACGAATTGTATTGTAAGTTTCTGGAACTTGTTGTCCGATTATTTGAGGGTGGTTTTTTTGTATTAGGTATTGAAGATGTTTTTTTAGAATCTGTAGCAGTATGTTTTTCCAGTACTATTTCCTTTGTTTTTCTGAAGTTTTTTCTTTTTTTAGAATCTTCTTTATCGCCTAATTCTTTTTTTGTTTCTTCTTTTTTTAGTAACGTTAGTTTTATGATCTTGTTCTAACTCTGAAGTCTCTGAGTTTAAATAGTTTTTTTCTTTTTAATGCATTATATTTAAAATCATATTTAGCTAAAAATTGTTTTTACTTGATCTGCATAATTAGGGTGAAGTAGAATCAAGTTTTAAAAATTTCAATAAGAGCATTATCGTAATAATCTAATTGATCTTTCTAAATATGAAATTCCTTTAGAAAAGATATGGCTTGTATCAAGTTTTTTTAGCTTGTTTTAAATGATCATGAGCTGTTTCTAGGTTAGCATTGTTTAAAGCTTCATCAACTTTTACCAATTCTGTAGCGATATCAATATCGTTATCTATGTTTCTTAGAGTTTCTTTTGCTTTTTCAGTAGTTAATGTTTCAAGTCCTTTTAAACCTGAATTGAAATCATGTGAATCATTTATTAATGATATATATTTAGAATGTTCTTCTTTAAAAATTCTTATTTCCTGAAGTAAGATAGTAGTATGTTCCACCTACTAGGAAAAAAATTGCTAATATAGGCATTAAAAATAGAGATTATTTTTCATAAAGAGCTACGCTCCTTTCTTTAATGTCTTTAACTATAATTAATTGTATAATGTTAAGAAAAATCAAGTGAATTAAATAATAAGTAATTAAATTAAATACGTGAAGATATCTACATATAAGTAATAAAGTCAATATTATATAGTGAAAAAATTAGTAGCTATTAATGTTGAATTTTTGTAGAAAAAAATAATCTAATTAAATACAGGGTAGAAGTACTAAATCAAAATAAAAATATAATATAAAGATATACAATAATTTCTTGACAAGGGATATAAGTTTGGTATAATATATTTAAAAGAACCGTGACAAAAATATAGTAAAAAGAATTTTTACTTTATGTTTTAATAGAAAGAGAGTTTAATCCTTAGGCTGAAAGATTAAATATTAATGATTAAAGTAAAGAACACTTTTTGTAAAATTTAATAAATAGAAAATAAGGTATCGGTATTCTGATATGAATTAGGGTGGCACCACGAAGTATGTTATCGTCCCATGTAGTTTAAAGCTATGTGGGGCGATTTTTAATTTATATTGGATGCACAGGATGATTAAAAATCGAAAGGAGAAAGAAATGGTAATTAGTATGCCAAGAGGGACTCAAGATATACTACCAGAAGAAAGTGTGAAATGGCAGTATATTGAAGGGAAACTAAGAGAGATTAGTAAAAACTTCTGTTATGAAGAAATAAGAACACCTATGTTTGAATCAACAGAATTATTTAGTCGAGGTGTTGGGGATACAACAGATATAGTTCAAAAAGAAATGTATACTTTTATGGACAAAGGGAATAGATCTTTAACGTTAAGACCAGAAGGTACAGCTGGAACAGTTCGTTCATATATTGAAAATAAACTTTTCGCTAAAACTATTCAACCACAAAAATTATACTATGTTGGACCGATGTTTAGATATGAAAGAAAACAAAAAGGTCGTTATCGTCAATTTGTTCAATATGGTGTTGAGGTCATCGGCGAGGAGAGTCCTAAAATTGATGCTGAAGTTATTAGCTTAGCTTATAACATTTATAGAATGTTTGGTATAGAAAATATTAAAGTTAGTATCAACTCTTTAGGAAATCCTGAAGAAAGACAAGCCTATAATGAAGCATTAGTTAAGCATTTTGAACCGAGAATAAATGAATTTTGTGAAGATTGTAATAATAGACTTTATAAAAATCCTATGAGAATATTGGATTGTAAAGTTGATGCTGAACATGAGCTTATTAAATCTGCACCAAGATTATTAGAATACTTAGGTGAAGAATCTAAACAATACTTTGCAGAAGTACTTAAACACTTAGATGCGCTAGGTGTAAAATATGAAATTGATCATAATTTAGTTCGTGGGTTAGATTACTATACTCATACTGCATTTGAGATTATGATAGATAATCCAGAAGTCGAATTAAAAACACTTTGTGGTGGTGGTCGTTATAATGGTTTAATTAGACTGTTAGATGGGCCTGAAGATAAAAAAGGTATTGGTTTTGCACTAAGTATTGAAAGACTATTATTAGCACTCGAAAGTGAAAATATTGAATTACCTATAGATGATACAATCGATGTTTTTGTGGTAGCTATGGGTGAAGATGCTTCTAATGCTGGAGTTAAACTTACTAATGATTTAAGATTAGCTGGATACAGCGTACAAAATGATTATTTTGATAAAAAAATGAAAGCACAAATGAAAATTGCAGATAGATATAATGCAAAATATTCTATAATAATTGGACAAAGTGAGCTAGAAAGTGGGGCACTTGTCGTAAAAGATATGAAATCATTTGAACAAGAAACAATTAAATTAGAAGATATAGTTGATTATTTACAAGAAAAATTGAGAGGAGAAAAATAATGAGCGCATACGGAAGAACGGAATACGCTGGGCGTATAGATGAAAAATATGTAGGAAAGAAAGTAACATTAAAAGGTTGGGTTAGTAAACGTCGTGACCTTGGTAACTTAATCTTTATCGATGTTAGAGATAGAATGGGTGTTGTTCAATGTGTATTCTCAGGAGAAAAAAATGCAGAACTACATGAACTAGCAGGAACTTTAAGAAACGAATTCGTAGTTTCTATTGAAGGGGAAGTAGTATTAAGAAATGAATCTACAGTAAATGAGAAAATTGCTTCAGGTAAAGTAGAAGTTATTGCTGATAAATTAGAAATTTTATCGAAAGCAAAAACATTACCATTCGTATTAGATGATGCAAGTTTATCAAGTGAAGAATTACGTCTAAAATATCGTTATCTTGACTTAAGAAGAACGGAACTTGCTGAAGTATTACAATTACGTTCAAAAATTACTAAAGCAACAAGAGATTACTTAGATAACAACATGTTTGTTGATGTTGAAACACCAATTTTAACTAAATCTACTCCAGAAGGAGCACGTGACTACTTAGTACCAAGTAGGGTTCACCCAGGTGAATTCTATGCTTTACCACAATCACCGCAATTATTTAAGCAATTATTAATGGTTGCAGGATTTGACAGATACTATCAAGTAGCTCGTTGTTTCCGTGATGAAGACTTACGTGCAGATAGACAACCAGACTTTACACAAATTGATATGGAAATGAGCTTTATGTCACAAGAAGAAATTCTTACTATGATAGAAGGTTTAATTGCACATGTAATGAAAGAAGTAAAAGGAATTGATGTAGTATTACCATTCCCAAGACTTGACTATGAAGAAGCAATGGAAAGATTTGGTAGTGATAAACCAGATACACGTTTCGGAATGGAATTAAAAGATGTTAGTGATCTTGTTAAAAACTTAGACTTCAAAGTGTTCTCAAATGCAGTAGAACAAGGTGGAGCTGTAAAATGTATCGTAGCTAAAGGATGTGCAGAGAAATATTCTCGTAAAGATATCGATGCATTAGGAAAATATGTTGCAAACTATGGAGCTAAAGGATTAGCTTGGGTTAAAGTAACAGAAGAAGGATTAAATGGGGCAATTGCTAAATTCTTTACAGATGAAGTAGCTCAAGAATTAGTAGCTCGTGTAGATGCAGAAGTTGGAGATATTATCTTATTTGCAGCAGACAGTAAAAAAGTATGTTACGCATCATTAGGGGCACTACGTCAAAAAAATTAGCAGCTGATTTAGATTTAATCGACAAGGATAAATATAACTATCTATGGGTAGTAAACTGGCCTCTATTAGAGTATGATGAAGAAAAAAAGGTCGTTACAGTGCAGCTCACCACCCATTCACTATGCCAAAAGTAGAAGATGTAGAACTATTAGAAACTGCACCAGAAAAAGCATATGCACAAGCATATGATATAGTACTAAATGGTTATGAGTTAGGTGGAGGAAGTATCCGTATTTATGATAAAGAAGTGCAATCATCAATGTTTAAAGCATTAGGGTTTACTCAAGAACAAGCTCAAGAACAATTTGGATTCTTATTAGATGCATTTGAATATGGGAGTACCACCACACGGAGGATGTGCATTAGGGATTAGATAGATTTGTTATGTTATTAGCTGGTCGTGATAACTTTACGTGATACAATTGCGTTTCCCTAAAAACTGCTAATGCAGCAGATCCAATGACTCAAGCTCCATCACCAGTAGATTTAGAACAATTACTTGAGTTAAACATTTCTTTATTAAGAAAAATAAGCTAAATAGTAACTAAATAATTAAACTGAGGAAGAAAGATATTTTTCCTCAGTTTTTTTAAAAAAATGTATTGACATAATAAATAACTGATGATAGAATAGTAAAAAGTCTTCTGAAAGAAGAAGACGAACAATATAAACATTTCAAAATAATTAAATGTTAAGAAATTATAAAAAAAGTTCTTGACAAAATATAAAAAGAAATGATAAACTTATAAAAGTCTTGAAGAAGAGACAACATCAATTATTTCAACGAAGTAAACGGTTCAAAAAGTTTTTAAAAAAATATAAAAAAACTTCTTGACAAAGCATTCAAAGAAATGATAAAATAATAAAAGTCTTCTGATGAAGATGAAAAAACATTTTTTTAAAAAAAGTTTTAAAAAAAGACTTGACAAAGAATTTTAAAAAAATGTTAAAAATATAAAAAGTTGTTAATCGCAACGATTTGAACATTGAAAAACTAAACGAATTAAGTCAACGTTAATTCCAAAAAAAGGACAGTTTTAAAAAAAGAAACTATAAAAACTTTTTAATGAGCTAATCAAGCTAACAAATTTATTTGGAGAGTTTGATCCTGGCTCAGGACGAACGCTGGCGGCGTGCCTAATACATGCAAGTCGAGCGAAGTTTTTCTGGTGCTTGCACCGGAAAAAAACTTAGCGGCGAACAGGGTGAGTAACACGTAAAGAACCTGCCTCATAGACTGGGACAACTATTGGAAACGATAGCTAATACCGGATAACAGCATTAACTGCATGGTTGATGTTTGAAAAGTTGGTTTTGCTAACACTATGAGATGGCTTTGCGGTGCATTAGCTAGTTGGTGGGGTAAAGGCCTACCAAGGCGACGATGCATAGCCGACCTGAGAGGGTGATCGGCCACACTGGGACTGAGACACGGCCCAGACTCCTACGGGAGGCAGCAGTAGGGAATCTTCCGCAATGGGCGAAAGCCTGACGGAGCAACGCCGCGTGAGTGAAGAAGGATTTCGGTTCGTAAAGCTCTGTTGTTAGGGAAGAATGATTGTGTAGTAACTATACACAGTAGAGACGGTACCTAACCAGAAAGCCACGGCTAACTACGTGCCAGCAGCCGCGGTAATACGTAGGTGGCAAGCGTTGTCCGGAATTATTGGGCGTAAAAGCGCGCGCAGGTGGTTTAATAAGTCTGATGTGAAAGCCCACGGCTCAACCGTGGAGGGTCATTGGAAACTGTTAAACTTGAGTGCAGGAGAAAAAGTGGAATTCCTAGTGTAGCGGTGAAATGCGTAGAGATTAGGGAGGAACACCAGTGGCGAAGGCGGCTTTTTGGCCTGTAACTGACACTGAGGCGCGAAAGCGTGGGGAGCAAACAGGATTAGATACCCTGGTAGTCCACGCCGTAAACGATGAGTGCTAAGTGTTGGTCTCATAAGAGATCAGTGCTGCAGCTAACGCATTAAGCACTCCGCCTGGGGAGTACGACCGCAAGGTTGAAACTCAAAGGAATTGACGGGGACCCGCACAAGCGGTGGAGCATGTGGTTTAATTCGAAGCAACGCGAAGAACCTTACCAAAGTCTTGACATACTGTGAGGACACAAGAGATTGTGTTGTTCTGACCTTTGGTTGAGACACAGATACAGGTGGTGCATGGTTGTCGTCAGCTCGTGTCGTGAGATGTTGGGTTAAGTCCCGCAACGAGCGCAACCCTTATATCTAGTTGCCAGCAGTAAGATGGGGACTCTAGATAGACTGCCAGTGATAAACTGGAGGAAGGTGGGGATGACGTCAAATCATCATGCCCCTTATGACTTGGGCTCACACGTGCTACAATGGATAGGAACAAAGAGAAGCGAGCTCGCGAGAGTAAGCAAACCTCACAAAAACTATTCTCAGTTCGGATTGTAGTCTGCAACTCGACTACATGAAGCTGGAATCGCTAGTAATCGCGAATCAGAATGTCGCGGTGAATACGTTCCCGGGTCTTGTACACACCGCCCGTCACACCACGAGGTTTGTAACACCCGAAGACGGTGGCCTAACCTTTTAAGGAGGGAGCCGGTCACGGTGGGACAGATGATTGGGGTGAAGTCGTAACAAGGTAGCCGTATCGGAAGGTGCGGCTGGATCACCTCCTTTCTAAGGATAAGGAATACGTTGATAATTCGTTTAGTTTTTGAGTGTTCAAGTAATACTCAAGCACAATGAAAACTGAATATATATATTAGATCAAAAATAATTTTCTATAAAGTAAAAAGAAACAGATTTACAAAAAACCGAGAAAAAAAAAGTAAGTAAGTTGTAAAAAAACTTATTCACAAAGAGTTCAAGGAAAAGAACGAAGCGTAAAAGCTACACACGATTAAGTAGTAAAGGGCGCACGGAGGATGCCTTGGCACTAGGAGCCGAAGAAGGACGTGACAAACGACGAAATGCTACGGGGAGCTGTAAGTAAGCAAAGAGCCGTAGATATCCGAATGGGGGAACCCACCGCTTTTAAAAGGGCGGTACGCGAAAGCGAGGTAACGCAGGGAACTGAAACATCTAAGTACCTGTAGGAAGAGAAAGAAAAATCGATTTTCCTGAGTAGCGGCGAGCGAAAAGGAAAGAGCCCAAACCAATGTGCTTGCATATTGGGGTTGTAGGACTCTCAACAAATCGTATGACAAAGTATAGTAGAACTAGCTGGAAAGTTAGACCGTAGAAGGTAAAAGTCCTGTATACGAAATGCTAAGTTGGCGAGAGAGAGCACCTGAGTACGGCGGAACACGAGGAATTCCGTCGGAATCTACCAGGACCATCTGGTAAGGCTAAATACTACCTAGTGACCGATAGTGAACCAGTACCGTGAGGGAAAGGTGAAAAGAACCCCGGGAGGGGAGTGAAAGAGAACCTGAAACCGTGTGCTTACAAGTAGTCAGAGCCCCTTTGAGGGTGATGGCGTGCCTTTTGTAGAATGAACCGGCGAGTTACTTTATCATGCGAGGTTAAGTGGAAGACATGGAGCCGAAGCGAAAGCGAGTCTTAATAGGGCGAAATAGTATGATGGAGTAGACCCGAAACCAAGTGATCTACCCATGGCCAGGTTGAAGTTTAGGTAACACTGAATGGAGGACCGAACCAGGACACGTTGAAAAGTGTTTGGATGAGCTGTGGGTAGCGGAGAAATTCCAATCGAACTTGGAAATAGCTGGTTCTCTCCGAAATAGCTTTTAGGGCTAGCCTCGTTGTGAGTTTACTGGAGGTAGAGCACTGTTTGGACTAGGGGCCCATCCCGGGTTACCGAATTCAGACAAACTCCGAATGCCAGATAAATATCAACGGGAGTCAGACTGCGGGTGATAAGGTTCGTAGTCGAAAGGGAAACAGCCCAGACCGCCAGCTAAGGTCCCAAATTGTATGTTAAGTGGAAAAGGATGTGATGATGCACAGACAACCAGGATGTTGGCTTAGAAGCAGCCACCATTTAAAGAGTGCGTAATAGCTCACTGGTCGAGTGACATCGCGCCGAAAATGTACCGGGGCTAAACATACAACCGAAGCTGCGGATATAACTAATGTTATATGGTAGGAGAGCGTTCTAACATCGTAGAAGCCGAGCTGTAAGGCGAGGTGGAGAGGTTAGAAGTGAGAATGCCGGTGTGAGTAGCGAAAGATAGGTGAGAATCCTATCCACCGAATGACTAAGGTTTCCAGAGGAAGGCTCGTCCGCTCTGGGTAAGTCGGGACCTAAGGTGAAGCCGAATGGTGAAGCCGATGGACAACAGGTAGAAATTCCTGTACCACCAAATATCGATTGAGAGAAGTGGGGACAGAGGAGGCTAATTGATCGTCCTGATGGAATAGGACGTCTAAGCACAAAGGTTGAGTAGTAGGCAAATCCGCTGCTCATAAGACTGAAGTGTGATGGGGAGCGAAATATAGTAGCGAAGTCAATGAAGCCAAACTCTCAAGAAAAGCCGCTATCGAGATAAGAGGTGCCCGTACCGCAAACCGACACAGGTAGTTGGGAAGAGAATTCTAAGGTGAGCGAGAGAACCATCGTTAAGGAACTCGGCAAAAATGACCCCGTAACTTCGGGAGAAGGGGTGCCTACGAGAGTAGGCCGCAGTGAATAGGCCCAAGCGACTGTTTAACAAAAAAACACAGGTCTCTGCAAAACCGAAAGGTGAAGTATAGGGGCTGACGCCTGCCCGGTGCTGGAAGGTTAAGAGGAGTGCTTAGGAGTAATCCGAAGGTATGAATTGAAGCCCCAGTAAACGGCGGCCGTAACTATAACGGTCCTAAGGTAGCGAAATTCCTTGTCGGGTAAGTTCCGACCCGCACGAAAGGCGTAACGATTTGGGCACTGTCTCAACGATGGACTCGGTGAAATCATAGTACCTGTGAAGATGCAGGTTACCCGCGACAGGACGGAAAGACCCCATGGAGCTTTACTGTAGCTTGATATTGAATTTTGATGCAGTATGTACAGGATAGGTAGGGAGCCTAGGAATCATGCACGCCAGTGTATGAGGAGGCGTTGTTGGGATACTACCCTTGCTGTATTGAAATTCTAACCCTCGGCGTAGAAGACCGGGAGACAGTGTCAGGTGGGCAGTTTGACTGGGGGCGGTCGCCTCCCAAAAGAGTAACGGAGGCGTTCAAAGGTTCCCTCAGAATGGTTGGAAATCATTTGCAGAGTGTAAAGGCACAAGGGAGCTTGACTGTGAGACTTACAAGTCGAGCAGGTGCGAAAAGCAGGACTTAGTGATCCGGTGGTTCCGCATGGAAGGGCCATCGCTCAACGGATAAAAGCTACCCTGGGGATAACAGGCTTATCTCCCCCAAGAGTCCACATCGACGGGGAGGTTTGGCACCTCGATGTCGGCTCATCGCATCCTGGGGCTGTAGTCGGTCCCAAGGGTTGGGCTGTTCGCCCATTAAAGCGGTACGCGAGCTGGGTTCAGAACGTCGTGAGACAGTTCGGTCCCTATCCGTCGTGGGCGTAGGAAATTTGAGAGGAGCTGTCCTTAGTACGAGAGGACCGGGATGGACGTATCAATGGTGTACCAGTTGTCACGCCAGTGGCATAGCTGGGTAGCTAAATACGGAAGGGATAAGAGCTGAAAGCATCTAAGCATGAAGCCCCCCTCGAGATGAGATTTCCCACGGATATTAAGACCCCTTGAAGACGACAAGGAGAATAGGTTAGGAGTGTAAGCACGGTAACGTGTTCAGCTGACTAATACTAATAGGTCGAGGACTTAATCAAGTGAAAGTTCTTTAGAAAGTAACTGTTGACAAAAAGAGAAAATAGATGATATAATATGTATATGAAGTTTTCGTCTGGTGGCGATAGCGAAGAGGACACACCTGTACCCATACCGAACACAGAAGTTAAGCTCTTTAGCGTCGAATGTAGTTGGGCTTACGCCCTGTGAGACTAGAACGTTGCCAGGCTTTTGAGGTCTATTGCTAATGCATTAGACTTATTATTCCACAGTAGCTCAGTTGGTAGTAGCATCTGACTGTTAATCAGAGGGTCGCAGGTTCGAGTCCTGCCTGTGGAGCCATTTTTTTGGCCCGTTGGTCAAGTGGTTAAGACACCGCCCTTTCACGGCGGTAACACGGGTTCGAATCCCGTACGGGTCACCATTTGAACGGAGGTTTAGCTCAGCTGGGAGAGCACTTGCCTTACAAGCAAGGGGTCAGCGGTTCGATCCCGTTAACCTCCACCATTTTAAATAAGCCGGGAAGATAGCGAAGAGGCTAAACGCGGCGGACTGTAAATCCGCTCCTTAGGGTTCAGTGGTTCGAATCCACTTCTTCCCACCATTCTAATATTGGGATATAGCCAAGCGGTAAGGCAACGGACTTTGACTCCGTCATTCCCCTGGTTCGAATCCAGGTATCCCAGCCATGAGCCATTAGCTCAGTTGGTAGAGCATTTGACTTTTAATCAAAGGGTCGAAGGTTCGAGTCCTTCATGGCTCATTAATTAAATAAAAGGCTAATTAGTTAGCCTTTTATATTTTTGGCCCGTTGGTCAAGTGGTTAAGACACCGCCCTTTCACGGCGGTAACACGGGTTCGAATCCCGTACGGGTCATCTTAACCAAGTCGTAACTTTTGTTACGACTTTTTTTTATAATTAAGTTTTATAAAGATTAAAGAGCAAGTCTATTTATACTAGAATTGCTCTTTAATTTTTATTTTTTTAATTCTTTTGCCGTGAAACTAAGTGGTAATACTTCTTCAAAAAAGTTGTATACTGCATATTTATTTTTTGATGTTCCTAGAATTAACTCAAATTCTTCATCTGCAAATTCCGAAATAACTTGTCGACATACTCCACAAGGTGGACAGTAATTCTCTAAATTCCCATTAGGACCACCCTACAACTGCTATTTTTTTAAATTTTGTTACTCCTTCACTAACAGCTTTGAATATTGCAGTTCTTTCTGCACAGTTAGTAGGAGAATAGCTTGCATTTTCTATATTACATCCAGTGTATATTTTTCCATTATCTGCGAGTATTGCTGCACCAACTTTAAAATTTGAATATGGAACGTATGCAAATTTTGTAGCTTCTATAGCTGCTTCTACTAGTGTTTGATTTATATCTTCGTAGAATTCGTTTTTTTCTTTTAATAATTTCATAACTGAATCAGCAACGCCACCTTCAGAATTTGTTTTCTCAGTGATAAATTTAGCAGTTTTCTGTAGATTTTTATTTCCATTTTTCATTGCAATACTATATTCAACTATATCTAGCATGGCTTGATCATTAAGATTATCACCTATAGCAATAGCATTTTTTAAGTTGATATCATGTATATCAGCGACTATTTTTAATGCCTCACCTTTTGTTGCTTTTTTGTCCATAATTTCGACGTTATTAGCCCCTGATGATGTAACACTGATATTATCATTTCCTGAAAGTAGTTCAGTAGCATGTTTTAATTTCTCTAAATCATTTGATATACCTATTACTTTAATAGCAGGATTATTTTCTTGATTTAAGTATAACTCTATATTATCAACTTCTGTAATATGGCCTAATGCAAGTCTATTTCTAGCTTCTTGTCTTAAGTGCTGTTCATTTGGTTCTTCACCATTTGCTCGTATTAGATCGATATATGCAGTTATATCAGTTTCTATACTATTTGTATAAATAGTATTTTTTTGTATAAAGTTGATAGCTTATTTCTAAACTTTTTAATATTTCAATTGTATAGTATAAATCTTTTTAATTTCATAGGGAGTAATATTAATGATATTTCCATTTTTATCGTATATTATTCCTCCGTTGAAAGCTTATAACATCACATTTTATACTTTTCATCGTTTAATGCTGGTAATGCTTCATAATAGGCTCTTCCGGTAGCTACTACAAATTGAATTCCATTTTTTTGTGCAAATTTTATAAGTTCTATATTTTTCTTTTTGGGATTTTTATGGTCACTATTTAGTAAAGTGCCATCCATATCGCTAGCAATTAATTTTAATCATGTAATTATAAGAAATACGATTATTTATCGAATTTCATACCCCTTTCTTTAGTGTAATTTGATTATAACATAAGAGGAAGTATATTGTAAGTGTTTGTAATAATATACTTTACTTTGAGTTTAATTTCTATTATAAATTGTATATTTATGATAAGATAGAATGTAACTAGATTGTATGTAGAGAGTGATAGAATATGATAATTAGAGATTTAATTAAAAATAATAATTTAGAAGAGACATTTACTAATGTAAAAATTGGTTTAGAAAAAGAGGGACAACGTATCTTAAAAGATGGTACGATTTCAAAAACAGATCATCCAAAAGTATTTGGAGTACGTCATGAAAATCCATATATACAGACAGATTTTGCTGAATCACAAGTTGAACTTATTACAACCCCAGAAAACAGTGAAAAATCTGTACTTAGAGTATTAAATGCAGTTCATGAGGTTACACTTAAAAATATACCTGCTGATGAATTCATATGGCCATTGAGTATTCCAGCAATTTTACCTGATGAAAAGGATATAAGAGTTGCTCAATTTGAGAATAAATTCGATGTAGAGTATAGGGAGTATTTAGTAAAAAAATATGGGAAATACAAACAAATGGTTTCAGGAATTCACTATAATTTCCAACTTGATGATAAGTTTATGGAGAAAATTTCAGAAATTACTAGGAAAGATTTAGTTAGTGTAAAAAAATGAAATTTATTTAAAAATTAGCTAGGCAATTTATTAGATACCAATGGATATTGATATACCTATATGGAGCTTCTCCATTAGCTGAAGATAAGTATTTTACAAATGGAATAAAACCGGATCATTATGTGAGGAGTTTACGTACTAGTCGCTTTGGTTATGTTAACGATGATGATATTAAAGTATCGTATAGTTCATTAGAAAAATATATTGAAGATATTACAGGTTATGTGAAAAATGGCAATCTAATAGCTGAAAAAGAATTTTACTCTAGTGTTCGTTTTAGAGGCGCTGATACTATCGTGAAATTTCCTAAAGAAGGTATTAAATATATGGAATTCCGTCTTTTCGATTTAAATCCATTTGCACCTTTTGGTATTTTAGAAAAAGATATAAGATTTGTTCATTTATTCCTAAAAACATTAGTTTGGTTAGATGAAGTGAATAAAGAAACTTCAGAATCATTAGGTTATGAGTATAGTGAAAATGTCGCATTAACTCATCCATATGAAAATGTTCCTTATGAGGAAGAAGGAATATGGTTATTAAATCAAATGAAGGAACTAGTTAAGGAATTAGGTTTATTTGACAATGATATTAAATTAATCGATGAAAAAAATAGATGAACTACAAAATCCAAAAATTACTCTAGGAGCTAAGTTATTAGCTGAGTATGAAAAAGATAATAATATGTCTAGAGTTGGTATGGAACTTGCTAAAAAAATATAAAGAAGAGGCATTAAGAGAATATTATTCATTAAGTGCTTTTTGCTAACATGGAACTCTCTACACAGGCGGTAATAGAAGATGCTATAAAAAAATGGAATTAAAGTAGATGTAATTGATGAAAATGATCAATTTATTCGTTTAGAAAAATAAAGATCATATTGAATATGTAAAAAATGGAAATATGACGAGTAAAGATAGTTATATCTCTCCATTAATTATGGAAAATAAAGTAGTAACAAAAGAAAGTTCTTGCTTTGAAAAAAAGCTTTTTTAGAGTACCTAAAGGATATGAGGTATCTAGTTTAGATGAAGCAATTCAGAAGTTTAATTATATAAAAAAATAAACCAATAGTTATAAAACCAAAAAGCACTAATTTTTGGCTTAGGTATAACGATATTTAAAAAAATGGAACAAAGTTCGTTAGAAAAACTATTCAAAAAGCTGTTGAATTTGCATTAAAAAGAAGATAAAGATATATTAATTGAAGAATTTATAGAAGGTACAGAGTATAGATTTTTCGTAATTGAAGGAAAAACAGAAGCTGTATTATTAAGAGTTCCTGCCAATGTAGTTGGTGATGGAAAACATACAATTAGAGAATTAGTTGAGATAAAAAATTCTAATCCACTAAGAGGAGACGCAAAAAAAACTCCACTGAAAAAAATTGAATTAGGAGAGATTGAAAAACTACAATTAGCTGAACAAGGATTAAACTTCGATTCAATATTACCGGAAAACGAGGTTGCATATCTTAGAGAAAACTCTAATATAAGCACAGGTGGAGATTCTGTAGATAAGACAGATGCTGTTCATGAAAGTTATAAAAAATTAGCTGTAGAAATTACTGATGCTATGATGGCTAAAGTATGTGGAGTTGACTTGATTATTCCAGATATAACAGAAGAAATAAATGGAGAAAATTACGGTGTTATTGAGGCTAATTTTAATCCTATGATGATGATGCATATTTATCCACATTCTGGAAAATCTAGAAGATTATCGTTAAACGTATTGAAAATGTTATTTCCTGAAAGAGATATTAAGTAATATTACTAAAAAAACTAATTAATAAGATGGTATCAATTAGATGCTATCTTATTTTTTTATTTTACAAAAGAAATAATAATATTATGAAAATATGAAAATAATATTTTCATAATATTATTTTTAAAAAAATATTTACACGTAAAATAGCTAAAAATATTAGTTAATTTTTAGTTACAAAAGCCATATTAACGGTCTTTTATATTTATATTATAAAAAAATATATTTTTATATGATTTTATAAAAATAGAAATCGATTTGCAGTGATTGTAAAAGTAAGAAACTTAAAACATTTACAAAAAAATTTAATAAATGATATAATTTATTTGTATGCAAAGGTATACACGTCATAATAAAAATAAGTATTATATAAAAGGAGGTACTAAGATGGTAGGAATTATCATCGCGAGTCACGGTGAATTCGCTGCTGGAATTAAACAATCAGGTTCTATGATTTTTGGTGAACAAGAAAAAGTAGAAGCAGTTGTATTTATGCCAAGTGAAGGACCAGAAGACTTGCAAAGAAAACTTCAAGAAGCTATTGCTAAAGTAGATTCTGAAGAAATTCTTTTCCTTGTCGATCTTTGGGGTGGAAGTCCATTTAACCAAGCTAACAAGTTATTTGAAGAAGCACCAGAGAAAGAGCAATCGTAGCAGGATTAAACTTACCTATGCTTATCGAAGCATATGCTAGTAGATTCACTATGACAACAGTTCACGAGATTGCAAAAGCAATCACACCAACAGCTATTGATGGAGTTAAAGTTCGCCCTGAAGAACTACAACCTAAAGCAGAAGTAGCTGAAAGCTCAACAGCTGCACCTCAAGGAGAAATTCCTGAAGGTACAGTATTAGGAAACGGGAAAATAGAATTTGTATTAGCCCGTATAGATACTCGTCTACTACATGGACAAGTTGCTACAAACTGGACAAAAGCAACTCATCCAAACAGAATTATTGTAGTTTCAGATTCAGTATCAAAAGATGAATTACGTAAAAAACTTATTGAGCAAGCAGCTCCTCCAGGAGTACGTGCACACGTAATTCCATTAGATAAACTTGTTCAAGTTTATAATGATCCAAGATTTGGTGATACAAAAGCGTTATTATTATTTGAAACACCACAAGATGCTCTTGCAGTAATCGAAAAAGGAGTAGAGATTCCAGAATTAAATATCGGATCTATGGCTCATTCAGTTGGTAAAGTTCAAATTAACAATGTATTATCATTAGATCAAGAAGATGTAGAAGTATACAAAAAACTTCGTGATTTAGGTGTGAAATTTGATGTTCGTAAAGTATCAAACGATTCTCCATCAGATTTATTCAAACTTATTGAAGCTAAATCAAGTGAAGGTTTAAAATTATAATTTAATAGAAATTAGGAGGACACTATGGAATTTAGTATTCTAACAGTTATATTAGTCCTAATTGTTGCGTTATTAGCTGGTATGGAAAGTATCTTAGACCAATTCCAATTCCATCAACCAATTATTGCTTGTTCATTAATCGGTTTAGCAACAGGACATTTATCAGAAGGTATTATTTTAGGTGGAGCTCTTCAATTATTAGCACTTGGATGGGCTAATATTGGGGCTGCGGTTGCTCCCAGATGCAGCGTTAGCATCAGTAGCATCTGCTATTATTTTCATTAAAGCTGGAGATTTCTCAGCTGAAGGACGTATTATCGCTATCGCAACAGCTGTTACATTAGCTACAGTTGGTCTTGTACTTACAATGGTTGTTCGTACATTATCAGTAGTTATCGTTCACCAAGCTGACCGAGCAGCAGAACACGGTAACTTCCGTGGAGTTGAATTCTGGCACTACGTAGCTCTTGCAGCTCAAGGATTACGTGTTGCTATTCCAGCAGGATTATTAATGTTCATTCCATCATCAGTAGTTCAAAAAGCTCTTGAAGCTTTACCAAAATGGTTCACTGAAGGTATGGCAATCGGTGGAGGAATGGTAGTTGCAGTTGGTTTTGCAATGGTTATTAACCTAATGGCAACTAAAGAAGTATGGCCATTCTTCTTCTTAGGATTTGCATTAGCACCAATTAGCCAATTAACACTTATCGCAACTGGTATCATTGGATTATGTTTAGCAATTATCTACCTAAACCTTTCTAAAAACAAAGGTGGGGGCGGAGGTGGAAATACTTCATCTGGAGATCCACTAGGCGATATCTTAAATGATTATTAATAAGGAGGAACTACAAAATGTCAGAGAAAAAAATTACATTAAGTAAAAAAGATCGTCGTAGCGTAATGTTACGTTCTCAGTTCCTTCAAGGTTCATGGAACTATGAACGTATGCAAAATGGTGGTTGGGCATTTGCTTTAATCCCAGCGCTTAAAAAACTATATCCAAATAAAGAAGATGCTACATTAGCATTAAAACGTCACTTAGAGTTCTTTAACACTCACCCGTATATTGCAGCACCTATTTTAGGGGTTACACTTGCTTTAGAAGAAGATAAAGCAAATGGAGCTGATATTGATGATGCAGCAATTCAAGGGGTTAAAGTTGGTATGATGGGACCATTAGCAGGTATTGGGGATCCAGTATTCTGGTTTACAGTTCGTCCTATCCTTGGAGCTATTGCAGCTTCATTAGCAACTGGTGGTTCAATTATTGCACCATTATTCTTCTTTATCGCATGGAACTTAATCCGTATCGGATTCTTATGGTATACACAAGAATTCGGATATAAAAAAGGTTCTGAAATTACAAGTGACCTTTCAGGTGGTATTTTACAAACTATTACAAAAGGAGCTTCAATCCTTGGGATGTTCGTAATGGGGATTTTAGTTCAACGTTGGACTAACATTAGTTTCCCATTAGTAGTTTCTAAAGTACAATTAGATGAAAAAGCATTTATTCATTTCCCAGAAAAAGGTACACACATTACTGGTGAAGTATTACAAGATATTGTTACAAAAGCAACAAGTGGTAAGTTCTCATTAACACCAGAAAAAGTTACAACATTACAAGATAACTTAAATCAACTTATTCCTGGATTTGCAGCGTTATTACTAACATTCGTTTGTATGTGGTTATTAAAACGTAAAGTAAGCCCAGTAGTAATAATCTTTGGATTATTCGCTTTAGGTGTAATTGCTCACAGAATAGGTGTAATGTAATAAAGGATTAGGAGGTTGAGGCAGGATGTCTCAACTTCCTTTTTAAAGTTAGTAAAGAAAATAGAGTAGAGGTGTTAGTTATGGTAGTATCAATGAATACCAAGGTAGTTTATACTACAAAAAAAGCTAATTGTCTTACTGGATCAATTGGTAATAAGCATGGAGATGTTATGGTAGGAGATAAAGCATTTTGAGTTTTATAATCATAGAAATCCAGAAGATTATATTCAAATACCTTGGACAGAAATTGAAAAAGTTAGGAGCTCAGATGTTTTTAGAGATAAATATATCAGAGGATTTTTTTATCGATACTAAAAAGTGCAGGAAGTTTCAACTTTTATAGTCAAAAATTCTGGGAAAAGTGTTTAAAAAGAAATGAGAGAATTTCTTGGTAAATGACAAGATAGTAAGAAATAAACCAGTATTATCATTAAAAAATTATTTAGAAAAAGATTAATACTTTGATATTAGTCTTTTTTTAATTTTGAAAACAATTCTCATGAAAACAGCAATGCAAAAGAGCATATTTTTCTTGCATTTTCTGAATATATTATATTAAACTAATATATGTATAGAAAATCAGTATTATAACACCTCAGTAGTTGTACTACTTTTCATAAAAGATAAGAAAGAGGTAAATCAATGGAACTATCATCGAAATTCGCCTACTCGAAGGCAAGGTATATATTATGTTTGCACTCTTAATCACAGCGTATGTAGTATTTGCTACTAAACTGGGTTGCAGGATCGAACTTATCAAAAACAAATTACGGACCATTATTTTAATGGGAGAAAGTATCTCCTATAATTTCTGAGGTTGTAAACTATACAATTACTATAGCAAGAATTATAGCAAAACTTTATTAGCTAGCATTTTATATTAATTAAATTACATCCAAAAGAAAAGCTGCACTGTTAGCATTATTTCTGTCTATGTTTTTTTCATTTCTTCGCAATATTTTACTCACAATTATTGGTTATATACATGCATCTAGAATGATAATGGCATTCGGTGGATCAATGATTATTGTTTTTATAAATTCTTTTGTAGCGAAAATTTATTCCTAATGATAAGAAAATAATGACAAGCGCTATAATAACAGCTGCATACAATGTAGGGAGCGGCTTTAGTTGCTATCTTATTCTTATTATTTAAAGGAACATTTTGTTGATGATTGGCGATATACGATGATAGGATTTCAGTATTTTTAGTATAATCTTATTTATAGGATGGTTAATGTTTTCTCATGATTTTGAACCAACAATTACATGGAAACACCCGAATTACTTTTGTATATAAATTATTAATAGAATCAAAAGAAATTGTTCATGAAGAAGAAGTGAAAAAATACACTTATGCTGATGGTTTTAAAGATAAGTTCATCTATGTATTTTCACTTGGATTTGGTGGGTTTTTATTCTTATATGTTATGCCATTGGTGTCATTACCAAGAGTAGTTGCAGAACATGCAGAGAATATTCAATTTAAAGCCAGAGTTTATGATCCCTAACTGTAACAGTAGGTGGAATTATTGGAACTATTTTTAGTTTATTGGTTACTAGAAAAACTAAATTTTAGAAGGAAAAGCCATTTTTTTAATTGCTCATGGTGTATTAATGATTGGATTTATGGGATTAGGGATTATATCTTGTATCATCAAATGTTGTTTTTAGCATATGTTATGTTTAGTTTATCAGGATTTTTCATGTACTCACAGTATCCTGTATATCTAAACTTACCTTATGAGTTGCCGAATATGAATTCACAAAGATTAACAATCATGTTTGGGATTTTCTGGGCATTTGGATATGCAATTTATACATTATTTAACTTTACATGGAGTTTAGTACTAAACCACATGGGATATTCTTCATCAATTTATATTCTATTTATTAGGAAGTGTTATCTATATTATTTTTTTGTTTTTACATTTCCCAGAAACAAGACCTAAGAAATAAAAAAAGAAATCTTTAGAGGTAAAAATATCTCTAAAGATTTTCTTTTTTAATAAAATTATGTTAACTAAAATGTAATTGTTATGACTTGATTTTGTAATTTTTCATATTAGTTACATTTTAATTAGAAACAATATAATGTTTATTAATACAAATGTAGTAGGGAATATATTAAATTATATGGTATATTATCCTTAAAAGGATATAAAATAAAGGAGAGATAACATGAGTAAAATAAAGAAAACAGCATTAATAGGAGTAGTAGGTGCATCTGCTTTAACAGCAGGGTATTATACTTTTGTGAAACCAAGTATACAAATTACACCATCAAATCAAAAAACACAGAACACTAATCAAGCAGAAAATAAAGAATCAAAAAATACAACAAATAGTACAACTTCTTCAACAAAAGAAGGTGTAACGTATAAAGACGGTACGTACACAGGTGCAGTAACTAAAACAAATAAAGGTGATTTTCAAGTAAGTGTTGTTGTTCAAGGTGGAAAGATTTCTAATGTAAATGTACTACTTCAACCAGATGAAGAATTTTCACAAAGTATTAATAAGACGGCACTTCCTAAGTATGTTGAAGAAACGATAGAAGCACAGAGTAGTGATATTGCATTAGTATCAGGAGCGTCTGAAACTTTTAAAGGATTCAAAGGTTCATTACAGGATGCATTAAATAAGGCTAAATAAGATGGTTAAGTATAAAACTTATGTTTTAAAAAGAATGAATATGCCTTTTTACAATTGCTTTTGTAAAGAATAATTTCGATGAAACTTTAATAGAGGTATTGAATCAAGTTATCGATGAGATTGATAAATATTTGAAAAAGTAGAAGAAAAAATTTTCACCATTTCTGCCTGATAGTTTGGTTAGTAGGCATACCGATTTAGGTGAAGTTTTACAAGAAAATTTTTTTGATTTAGAATATCAAGAAGTTTACAGTCGTTCAATTTTAGCTAAAAAAGAGACACGAAAGGCTTATTCAATCCGTTTTTTGAAGGGAAATATAATCCGACAGGATTTGTTAAAGGTTGGGCTATAGAAAACTGCTTTTATGAAATATATTAAGCCATTAATTGATAATAATATTATAGAAGCTGGTGCAATTAATGGAGCTGGAGATATGCAAGTAGGTACTAGTCTTGAAAGTGATTTTTCTTGGGAAATAGGGATAGAAAATCCTGAAGATAGAGAAAAGATAATAGCTAGATACAGTATAAAAAATGGAGCGGTGGCAACCTCGGGGATTAATAAAAAGGTAATCATATTAAAAGTGAGAATGATATTGAGCATATCCAAGTTACAGTTATTGGAAGATACTTATCAGATGTAGATGTAATAGCAACAGTGGGTATAGTATCTAATAAAAATATTTGGAGTGAATTTGTAGAAAAAAATAAATTGACTGGAATTTTGTTAACAAAAGAGGGAATTAAAAGAGTATTTGAGGAAGGAAAAATAAAGGATGTTGAGAGAACATAAATTTATATTTAATATGATTTGGTTAATAGTACTATTAACGATACCATTACCATTAATAATAACAGTAGGAAATGGTTTACCTGAGGTGTTTTGGAAGTAGAGTATTAGCGATTAATTTAGGAGTATTTGCATATTCATGGATGCTTTCAGCAATATTCTTATCGACTCAACCTAAATGGTTAGATAGAATAATAGGTTTACCAGATATGTATATAATTCATGGAGTAACTGCAATTTTTGCTGTAATTTTTATGTACTTGCATGATCAGTTACTAAAGTCATCAGGGCTTATAGAGTTCACAGGTCAATGGGCAATGTATATATTTATGGCGGTAATTGTCTATTCTATTGTTTTTTTATGGCAGGTTGGTTAACTTCAAGGATTAGTATTTTGATGAAAATAAAAAAAGTATTAGAAAAAATATTTAAACATGAATTATCTATGTGGATACATAGGCTTAATTTAGTAGCTGCGGTACTTGCATTTTTACATGTACTTCTAATACCTTATATAGAAGTATAGTTCCATTTATAGTTTTAGTAATTTTATATACTGTAATAGTGTTTTGTAGCATACGGATACTATGCATATAATAAATACTTAAATGTTCAAGTTGGTATTTTTAAAAAATGTGAGAAAAAGTTGATAATAATATTACTGAATTAACAATAACTACTAGTAAATCAGTTTTAAGAAAAATAGAAGCGGGAGATTTTGCATTTATTTCCTTTTCCTAATGTAAAAGGAATGAAAGAACCTCATCCATTTTCTATTTTAAATATTCCAGAACGTGATGGATACGTTCAAATGTCGATAGAAGGAGTAGGAGATTTTTACTAAAAAAATCTATCTAATTTAGAAATAGAAGAAAAAGTTAATTTAACAAGAGGATATGGAGTCTTAAGTTCAATGATAGAAAAATCTGGTAAGAATGAAAAGTTTGTTCTTATTGGAGGAGGAATTGGTGTCGTTCCTTTACTTGGATTAGCAGATAAGTTTGATAATAAAGATATTACATTTTTTTATACACAGTAAAAAAAGATAAGAAATTATTATATCAAGAAAAAAATTCAAATTATGGAATGAGAGAAGTAATTTTAAAATCATATTGTCAGAATGGGAAGATTCACATCTAATCAATTAAGTGAATATCTACCGATTGGAGATGATTATAATTATATTATTGCAGGGTCCAATGACGATGAATATTGCTTATGAAAAAAATGTTAAAAGGAAAAAAAGGTATAAATAAAAATAGAATATTCTATGAAGGATTTAATTTCTAAAGTAGAGATTCTAAATGATTGTAGGGAAGTGACTCGATAAAAAATCGTGATTTCGGAGAAATAGATTTTGTCGAGTCACTTCCCATGATGGTCTATTAGATATCTAAAAAGCTTTTCATAAAGCAAATAAATCACTGTGTCATACACTTTGTTAAAATTTAGTTTTTGTGTCAGTCTCTTTTTGTATAGCGTATGAGTATATAGCTTAAAAATTAATTATGGTGTTATAATAATTAATGATACAACATCATAGGAAAGCAAAAATTTGATGAAGTTTGGATATCTTCTGATTCAGAAGAGTATTTAGCTATTTGTAGGAAGAATATGGTGAAAAATATATTTATAAGATTCGTGATAAAAAGTTTTCACTAGATTCTTCAACCACATTTGATACACTAAATTATTTATTTAAGGATATACAAGAAAAATTTCATATTTATGAATTTACAAGTAACTTCACCAATAAGGAAAACAGAACATATTATAAATGCATTTGACTCATTTGTAGGATTGTGACCATTTTAGTTTCATATAGATTAAATAAAAAGTTTATAGTTATGAATTAGATTTTTCATATGTGAAAGTATATATAGAAAAACTTATGAATCAATAAGTGAGAAAGAGATCACAGAAGTTTTTAATTTTCTGTGATTCTTTTCTATTTATCAATTATTGTCTACGAGTATTCTGATTGGTTCTTGTTGAGCGATTAGCATTATTAGAGTTGTTCTTGAATTTGTTTGTGCTCCATTAGTAGTATTAGCTGAACTTTGACCAGTAGCACGAGTATTAGTTGAATTAGTTAATGAATTGAAAACTTGAGTTAGTGCTGAACGGCTTTCACGTTGTTTTTGAGCGAGGCA
>BNJS01002499.1_pt1 | contig 150129 bp, 167 predicted proteins | sample 8540461 | NCBI WGS metagenome assembly BNJS01 (sample SAMD00202454, study PRJDB9452) | human saliva metagenome | isolation source: human saliva | place: Japan | reverse complement strand
CAGGACCGGGTTGGTGCCGCTCTGCCGTCTACAACGTCATTTCTGACCGATCCGGCAGCATCAGCCGTACACAGGCCAGAATCGACAGCAAAATGAAAGCGCAAAAACGCCGCAGCCGGCGCTGCAGCCGACGCAGCAGCAGCCGGATGTTGTGTCCGGCACCGCACAGCACGGCGTGAAGTGCATCTCCCAATGCCCCCTTGAGCCAGTTTCGGTCAAGTTTGCCATCGGTCTTCATGTGGCCTATCGTCGGTTCGATGGCACTGCGGCGTCTGATCATCGCCCTGATCCCGCGCGTCACGCCTCGCCTCTGTCCTGATCGCAGGATTCTCACGCCCGGCACGTCAGCACCGCGATAGCCCTTGTCCACAACGGCAGTGTCGATACGGCAATCTCCCACAATCGACGCCTGCTCCAGCGCTTCGTACAGGGTGTGGCCGTCGTACGGCCGGCCCGGCATCGATCTTGCGCCCACAACGAAACCTTCCCTGTGCGTCGTGGTGATCGAGACCTTGACACCGAACTCGTAGGGGTTTCGGGCCTTGCCCTTGCTGATGCACTCCACCTCCTGCGCATGCAGTGCGTACAGCTTGTTCCTGTCTTTCGGCTGCTGCGTCAGAATCCGTTCGGCCCGTGCCATCAGGTCATCAAGCCATTGACGCAATGGACCGGTCACCTGCTCTCGTTGCCGGTCGATATCCCGCCAGATACGCCCGACCCGTTTGCGCAGCTTGCCGAGCACATTTCGCATCCGCTTGAACTGTCTTGCATGCGCATGGCGGCCCACCTGCCTCGCCAGCTGAGGGGCCACACGACTGTAGCTCTGTCGCAGCTTCAGGCCACACGCCCTGGCGGCCTTGACCAGATGCTGTCTGGTACGCTCCAGAAGCCGGGAATCCGTTGGATGCGCAATCGCTTTCGGCATGACGGTCGTATCCACGATCACCGTCTTCAGGCTGGATTCCTTGAGCATGCCAAGCCCCTGCGCCAGAACCAGCGTCAACGACAGCATCTCTTCCACGCCAGCCTCGCCCAGCCTTTTGCGCCAGCGCGTCAGGCTGGATGGATCAATCGGCGGCCTGGTCTGCAGGATAGATCTCCCCGGTGAAGACCTGCCAGTACGGGTTCTCTACCCAGGTTGCCACCACTTCCTCGTCGGACAGATCGAAGGCGTGCTGCAGATACAGCAGCCCCGCAATCAGACGTGGGGACGTGGCGGGCCGCCCCGTACGGGACTTGAACTGGTCCGCCACCAGTGCATCGATGCGCTCCCACTGGATCCGGTCACCCAGCAGGATCAGCGGATGCTTCAGGTTCAGGTGATCGCGCAGCGGATACCCGAACAGCTCGCCAGTCTGTGGTTGTGATGGCTTTGGACCCATGAAGACCCCGGAGAAATTGCAAGAAAACGAGCCCCTATGATCGCAAATCCTGCAATTTCTGCAGGGGGGTTCCCGGGGTCAGACACTGGGTATCAGGGGGTGAGACGGGTTGTTCAGGATGGACTATTTAAAAATCTAAAAACATGTTTCGCGTGCAGAAGGTAGCTGGCTGAGGTGAGGTTTGTTTTCGGGAGATTGATTTCATAGATATGAAAAACTGGAACGTTTTCTTGGGGTAGATAGTATATTTTGTGGGCATGAGGGTGTCGGGTATGTCGATGTTGAATATATGGATTACGTTTTTGTTGTTATATTGTTTTTGTTGTTTGTTCTACCTTTTTGCTAGGTTTCATGAAAGCGCTTTTCCCAGTCCAAATTTCTGCCTGCGCTGTTTGTTGTGCTGCTGGTTTTTGCTTCGTTCTGTTTGTGTATTTTCTTGGTGTTGCCAATGAGAAACGGCTGGTGGGGATGGTTTGCGTGATTTGGAAGGGCAGGATAACGCCTGAAAGCCAACCCGCTGAGTCATTACATGTAGTTCTTGATGCTGGTTCCCCTGGTCTCGATGGCCTGCAGGTGCAGCGCCAGTTCGCCCTGTTCATCGCTGAAAGCCTCCGCCCTGATTGGGTTCCAAAGAGGCAATCATGGCGCAATGCAGTTCAGGCGATCAGACTGTCAATAATGGACTACTTGCGAGTTCCGTACGCTTGCTACTCGTAACAGGCGTTCCACTGCATCATTCGTTCGAAGTTCTGCCACACCTGGAGGGCCGCGAGAGATCGAAGTAGTAGCCAATGCAAAACCGTCATATTCTGTGCCGGCAGCCTTGAAATGGCAGCGCCAGCCACGTCGGGTAATACTCACTCCGCTGATGGTTTGCGGTTCGTCTAGGTTTCGATCGCCTGTCGATCTCCTTTGACATTTTTGGATTCGGATTGGGTAAAATGGTCTTCTGGTTGCAGGCTGGGCCATTCGTCCTGGAGTCTGCAGGCCCCGATGAACATCCGGTAATTGAACACTGACTCTTTCGAGGATGAAGCCACCAAATTTGATGGGCTTATATTGATCCGACGGGGCCTGCACGGTCAGACTGCTGAAGCATGAGCGCCTCAACTTAGAGTTTTTCGTGTTCGATCTGGGGCGTTTTGGAGGTCTGGGTTATGCCTGGTGGTATTTTATGATATTAATGATTATTTTGTTTTCCTGTGGTTTTGGTTTTATATATATCAATAAAAGAGTGACTGGTGGTCTTGTGTCCTGGGTTGTGTATGTTCTGCAGTGTGTGGTAATTCCGGCTTGTATTGCTGACCAAGAATTTGGGGGTGACAGGAATGGTTTTCTTTTTACTTGGCATGCGGTTGTTGGGCTGCGTTTGTCATCGAGTTTGTTGTGAAATTGACATCCTGCTTCTCAGGCAAAGCCCAGCTGAAGAGTAAATTTCTTTCAAAGATTGGCCTGGAGGAAAACCATGTTTTCCGCCTGTTCGGGGTTCATTGGAGGGATGTGCATTGAGTATTTCAGGCAGCGCTCACTGGCCTACGTTGTCTTTATCGCGTCGCAGTGATGTTCCCTGCTGACGGGGCTGTTTACTAAGAGGCAGTGCGCTCGGTCAGGCGCCAGTTCTGTCGCGCAGTCTCTGATCTATTCATTGTTTTGTGGGAGTCTTGTCGTTGCCGGAGTCTGGTGGGGCGGAAAGCGAGACCTGCAGAAGGGCAGGTCATCATGAGGGCGGCCTGAATCCGGTGTTATGCCATCGCCTTGTCCGCTTCCGCGATCTCGACCGGCCCCTTGCAGCTTCAGCCTTCGGGCACATTGCCCCATGGCCATGCCCCCTGGATATCGGCTGGATGTCCATGAAGGCCACGCATTCGCTGTCGCGCCAGACGAAGCGGCCGGGGATCTCGCCGTTGATGATTCTGGTAAAGATGCTGCTCATGTGGTCCTCCTTTTTGGGTCTGTCAATAGTTCTCGCACTTTCTTTGCTTCTTTTTCTTCGGCAATCCACTGTTTCCGACTGGTCGATCACGTCATCGTGATCGACCAGCGGGAGGCCGGACGCCTTGTTTGCGCGTATTGCGCGTCGCACCTCGGCATAAAAGGCTTCTTCTGCTTCTTCAGTGGAGAAGCCCGAGGCCCGTGCACTCCATCGTGTATTGCCGGACGGCCGCCCGGACCCTCTCACGCCGCGAACTGCTGCAGAATGAGGAACAGCAGCGCCGAGGCACGCCGAGACGGGCACGGTGACCACCCAGGCGGCGGCCATGGTGATGAAGTGCGAGCGGCGCACCAGGCGGCGGCGCTTGCGCTCTTCCGGGGCCAGCACCTTGCCCTGCACGGCACCCAGCGCCCGTGAGCGGCGTTCGGCGTGCCATTCGCGGTAGAAGCCCACCCCGAAGATGGCGCCCACGGCGATGTGGGTGGAGCTGACCGGCAGACCCAGCCAGGAGGCGAGGGATGACGGTGAGCGCGGCCGACAGTGCCACGCAGTAGGCGCGCATGGGGGTTGAGCTTGGTGATCTCGCTGCCCACCAGGCGGATGAGCTTGGGGACCGAACAGCATCAGGCCGAAGCTGATGCCGAGTGCACCGATGGCGCTGACCCAGAACGGGATGGACACCGAGTCATCGAAGCGGCCCTGCCTGGACGGTGTGGACGATGGCCGCCAGCGGGCCGACGGCATTGGCCACGTCGTTGGCGCCATGGGCGAATGAGAGCAGTGCTGCCGAGCACACCAGCGGCACGGCAAACAGCTTGCGCACCGACTTCTTGCGGTTCTCGAGGCCCTGGGACTGGCGCAGGACCATGGGTACCGACAGCTTCCAGGCGACCAGCCCGACGACGATGCCGATGAGCACCGAGACGCCCAGGCTGATGTGGATGAGGGCCGAGAAGCCCTTCAGGGCCAGATAGGTGGCAAAGGTGCCGGCCATGAAGCCCACCAGGATGGGCAGCCAGAAGCGGGAGGCCGCGATCTTGTCGTCGCGGTACAGGATGCGGGCCTTGATGAAGGCCAGCAGGATGGCGGCGATGATGCCGCCCAGCACCGGGGAAATGACCCAGCTGGCGGCGATGCCACCCATGCTGGACCAGTGGATGGAGTCGGCGCCCGCGGCCATGATGCCGGCTCCGACCACGCCGCCGACCACCGCATGGGTGGTGGAGACGGGAGCGCCGATGTAGGTGGCCAGGTTCAGCCAGAGTGCCGCGGCCAGCAGGGCCGCCATCATCAGCAGGATGAAGGTGTCGGCGTTCTGGACGACCTCGGGCGAGACGATGCCGGAGGCGATGGTGTTGACCACCTCACCACCCGCCAGCATGGCGCCGGCGGTCTCGAAGACGGCCGCGATGAGCAGTGCACTGCCCAGGGTGAGTGCATTGGAGCCAACCGCCGGACCCATGTTGTTGGCCACGTCGTTGGCGCCGATGTTGAGCGCCATGTAGGCCCCTACCACGGTGGCCACCACCACCATGAAGGTGCCGGGCTGCACGCCAGTGAGCCCCAGTGCGGCGGCGCCCACCAGCACCACGAGGCCAGGGCAATGCCGGGCGCCACCAGTGGCCGGGCCACGAAGGCGGTGGCCTGTTCCAGCAGCCCGATGCGCTTCAGGTCATTGTCGAGCGCTTTCCAGCGCCGGGGACGCTTGGGGGCGGGGAGACGCGGTGGGCGTGACGCCGGATGGCGGGACGTGCACGTCGGAATGGGCCGATGCGGCGACCGTGACGCGAGGCTTGCCTGCAACCGGTGTGGGCGCAAGGGGCCGGGGCCGTGCCTGCCTTGCCGCCAGCCGTTGCAGGAGGAGAGGAAACACCGCCGGTGGATGCCGGGCCGCTGGAAGGCCCTTGGGCCGTAGGGCTCGTTGGACGAGGACATGCAGGAGGGTTCTCGTTGGGACTTGTATAACTATAGAACAACGGGCGAACGACGTGGGGCGATGGGGCACTTTCTTGATCGGCCCGGCCTGGTCGGCGTGGTGGCCGGCCTTGCGCGACCCGGATTCTGCCTGAATTCGGCGACTTTGGGCGCAGGATGGTGCGGCAGGACGCAGAATGACTGGGCGAGGGCGTCAGAGGGTCGACAGCCCGGGGAAAGTGCGGAGGCAGTCATCGGTCGGCCTGTCGTTCAGCGCGTATGCCAGGGGGCGGACGCATGCAGTAGCATGTCCGGTCCATTCCTGATCCATCCGGAGAGGCATTCATGCGCTGGCTCTGGTTCGCAGCCGGCTGGCTGATGGTGGCGCTGGGCTCATCGGCGCCATGCTGCCGGTCATGCCCACCACCATCTTCCTCATCATGGCCGTGGGGTGCTTTGCACGCAGCTCGCCCCGCTTCGAGCGCTGGCTGCTGGAACATCCGCAGTTCGGCCGGCCGCTGCGCCAGTGGCGCGAAGAGGGCCATCAGTCGCAAGGGGCGGCGCATGGCCTTTGCCGGCATGGCGGCAGGCTATGTCATCTTCTGGATCGGGGCGCGGCCGTCGTGGCTGCTGGCGCTGGGCGTGGGTCTTTTTCTTTGCGCTGGGTGCGGCCTACGTGGGCACACGGCCGCTGCGCGCAGGAGCGGGTGGCTGGCGACGCGGGCTCACGGATCGAAGGACGCCAGGGGCGGTCACCGGAAGATGAGGGTCTCCATAAGAAAGAGGGGCGTTGGCCGGGGCCTGCTCAGAGCCCCCTCAGGACAGGCGGCAGGCGATTTCCTTATTTTTCTTCATATTTCGTGATGGAAATCTTGCCGCTGTCGTATTCCGCAAGGGAAGACGTCGCTGGCATCCTCGATTCCCAGCTTCTTGAGTTCGGCCTTCAGCCACTCTTCGTCCTTGTCGATCATTTCAAGCGTGCTTTTCTGAACGCTTCCGTCGGTGATCAGCGGATATTTCGGGTTCTCTTCTCCGAAGGACGTGATGATGAGCTGTCCATCCTGTTCGAGGATGGCCTGCTTGATGTCCTTGACGGAATAGATGCCCTGCATGCGCAGCTTGAAGGACAGGTCGTTTGCGGAAAGGCCTGCCTTGCGCGCCACTTTCACATCGATCTTGCCGCGCGAGATGAGCGTGACGGGCTTCCCGTCCACGAGCTGCTTGACCAGGTTGTTGTGCTTCTTGAGCCAGCGAAGCGACAGGACTGCTGCAAACCAGATGGCCAGAATGGCGATGAAGACGGGGATGGAAATGTCGTCGTTGTAGATGACCCCGCCCACGATCCCGCCAAGGACATAGTTCTGTACCTGGTCGCTGGCCGAGGCGGGTGCGAGATTGCCCTTGCCGGTCAGGTTGATGACCAGTACAAGGGCCAGAAGGCCCAGGATAAGCTTGACGGCCACGATTGCATAAAACATCAGCATGTTCCTTCAGAAAACGGACTGAGCTGGGGATCCTCTGAGCAAGTCCACGCGGCCGTCGCATCCCCGTAACGGGCGCATGACTGCGTTGCCATTTGCTGTCAATAGCGCCGCTATTGACAGCAAATGTCGCCTTGTCCTGCATCCCGTTCCGTGGCGCGCCGGTTCGCGGAACTTGTTCAGAGGATCCCTGGTTTCAGTCGGGAAAAGTTCGGCTTGAGCCGAGATTCAAGGTAGTTGGAAGTACCGGCGAGGCCTGTGATGATAGGACGGCCATGGAGAATATTGTGAGGAGATTGGTGAAATCGCAGAGATCAGGTGCTGCTTCGGCCGATGCGCTGTTCATCGGGGAAGGAAAGCCTCTGGGGGAGGACGGGGATCTGTCGGGCATCTTCAAGGCGCGCGTTCGCGCCATCGATGTGGGCGTGCAGGGCGTGGCCGGGGATGAGCAGGTGGACAGGCGCTATCACGGGGGGCCGGATCGGGCCTTGCATCAGTATCCGGCCGAACATTACGCTCGGCTGGCCGATGCCTTTCCTGCCTTGCGGGAGGACTTCGTGCCGGGCTGTCTGGGCGAGAACGTGTCCTCGTCCGGCCTGTGCGAGCAGGATGTCTTCGTGGGGGATGTGGTGCGGCTGGGGACCTGTCTTTTTGCAGGTCACGCAGCCGCGCACGGTCTGCTGGCGGATCGATCACCGTTTCGAGGTGAGCGGGCTGGCGAAGTTCATCCACGAGCACGGGCTGACCGGATGGCTCTATCGTGTCCTGGAGCCGGGGTGCGTGCGGGAAGGGGATGAGGTCGTGCTGGTCGAGCGGCCGAATGCCGCCATGTCATTGGCGGATCTGCTGGCGTTGCAGCGGGAGCATCGCCCCGATCCGGCTAGACTGCAGGCCGCTTCCGAGCTGGCCGGGCTGGCCCAGGTGATCAGGCAGCGGTTCGCATCGCGGGCAGCCTGGTTGCGGGACCATCGCTGAAAGCGATCGTCTCTGGCCCCGGATCGGGCAGACTGCACAAGGCCCGGCTACCGGACGATGAGGGGCTCCAGCAAGCGCTGGAAGAGTCGGTCAGGACGCGGCCAGCTGCATGGCCAGGCAGCTTTCGGCGGCCGGCGACAGCACCAGCTCCACGGCCAGGTTCGAGCGGGTCATGCCCACGAAGAGGGCGCGGCGCTCGCGTTCGGTCAGCGTCTCGAAGTCCAGCTCGGTGATCACCACGCCGGCGGCGCTGCGGCCCTTGAAGCGGTGGATGGTCTCGACCAGCACGTCGCCGTGGGTCCAGATCGGATCGCCGTCGGGGGTGTAGTCGCCACTGAAGCGGCGCGTCTCGAAGGGGCCCAGCCAGCGGGTGTTCAGGATGGTGGACGCAAAGCGGTCGCGGCCGCTCAGCACCACGATGTCCTTCATGGCGATGCCGCGATGCAGCAGGTTGCGCACGGCCTCGGCGGTCTCGCGCACCAGGCCCTTCTCGTTCTCGTAGACGCGGAATGACGGCAGCTCGCCGGCGTAGGGGCTGCGCGGGGTGATGGCCTGGTCGGAGAGGTGCAGGGCGTTGATCACTTCGCAGACCATGCGCGGGCTGCGGAAGTTGTCGTTGCAGGTCAGCGTCACGGCATCGGCCAGATCGAAGCGGGCACGGTCATACAGGCGCTGCGCGTCGTCTTCCAGCAGGTAGAGCCGTCCGGAGGCCTTCAGCTGCGGCAGCAGGCTCTCGACCCAGGCGGGCTGGAAGTCCTGGCCCTCGTCGATGACGATCAGGTCGTAGGTGGGCTTCCATTCCTCGGCCGATTCACAGTAGACGCGCGCCAGCAGGTCGAAGTTGTCCGGGGCGGCGAAGTCGGGCTCGCCGTAGTTGCGCCGGTAGTAGGGTCACGCACAGCTCGGAATAGCTGGTCACGTCCGCCACGGGCGGGGCCAGCCGGCTGATGTGGTCGGCCAGCGAGCGGTTGAAGCACACGTACAGCGCACGGCCGCCCTGGGTGACGGAATCGTTGAGCAGGCGCAGCGCCAGCTGGGTCTTGCCCGAGCCGGCCGTGGCCTGGATGCGGATCAGGCCGTTGGGGGCCTGGATGCGCGGCACCCAGGTGGCCAGCCCTCGGCCAGGCGCTGGGTGGTGCGCTGCAGCTGCTGGTCCAGGGCCGAGAGGTCGACCGAGACCTGGAATTCGTTGGACAGGAAGCGGCGCAGCGCCTCGATGTCGCTTTGCGAGTCGCCGTGGCGCATCAGTTCCTGCACGCGGGTGCCCAGGAAGGGGAAGTCGGCGGCGTCGATGATCCGGTCGCGCGACAGGGCCACGATGTCGCCGGCTTTCCAGCCGGTAGTCGGGCAGCACCAGGCAGTGGCTCACGAAGGCATGCAGGCCGGCTTCCTTGAGGCGGTGCAGCAGCGCGGCGCGCTGCACGGCCAGCTGGCGGCGCACGTCGTGCTCGCGGCTGCTGTAGAGCTTGAAGAGCTCGCCGTCGCGCAGCTGCACGCCGCCGGACTTGATCTCCATCAGCAGCAGGTGGCCGGTGGGGCCCAGCACCACGATGTCGATCTCGCCGTGGCGGTCCTGGCCGTTCTCCACCGAATGCCAGGCCACGCTGTGGAAGATGTCGTAGCCTGCCGGCAGCGATTCCTGCAGGCGTTCGAGCACGTCCAGTTCCCGGTAGAGACCCGTGTCCTGGCGGATGGCGTTGAGGCTGGGCGAGAGTGTGGCCATGAGCGGATGCAACCCTGGTGGCAGATGCCCCGGATTGTGTCCATCGCCCGCGCGACCCTTGAGGGAGGTGACCCTGAATGGCCGGTGTCGGCTGCCGGGTGGGGAAGGGTGTGGGGGCCACGCCACGGGTGGCAGGCTGGCGAACAGCGGGCCCCTGGATGCAGGGGGGCTGATGCCAGCCTGAGGGTCCATGCCGCCATCGGCTTCGTGGGGGCGCTCGTGCGCCCTTCAGCGTGCGCCTCAGTCCAGCAGCTTCCAGCTCACGCCCGTGATGAAGCGCCGGTCCATCTTGTAGATGTTGGTACCGGGGTCGCTGTTGTAGCGCAGCTCGGCCGCGGCGGTCAGCGCCAGCTGGCGGGTGATGGACACGCTCAGGTCGGCCTGCAGCTCGGCGCGCCGGTCGTGATTGCGGTTGAGCGCGGGGTAGAACACCAGACGCTGGTGGGCGGTGGTGGTGTCGGTGAGCTGGTGGTGGGACTCGGTACCCAGCGTGAGTTCGGCGCGGCCGTAGCGGGTGCGCAGCTGGTCAGCCACGATGGTGGGCACCGTGTAGCGGTCTTCCGAGTAGCCCAGACCGGCGAACACGCTCCAGTCGTCGTTGGGGGTGGTGGTGACCTGGTAGCCCCGACCGACGGCAGCGGCCAGCCGGTGCGACAGGTTGGCGATGCGGTCGCGGTACCAGCTGGTGTTGGCAAAGATGTAGTGGCGCTCGTCCAGGTTGCGCTTGCCGTTGAATTCCAGCGTGTTGTTGTGGGCGCTGGTCTTGTGGTTGCTGGTGTTGTAGAGCGCCTGGGCGCGCAGCGCCACGGTGTGGTGGCGGGTCTGGCGGGCCAGGGTCGTAGTGCAGGTTGAAGCTGTTGATGTTGCTGTTGCCCGAGGCGAACGAGGCGCCGGCCCCCAGGATCTGGCGCCAGTGGCCATCGGGCTGGGTCTTGATCTGCGCCTGGGCCAGGCCAGGCAGAAGCAGCAGGGCCGCGAGGCCGAAGGTGATGGGACGGGTGTTCATGCTCATGGGAAGAAAGATATTCCGTGCTGGATCAGGGATCATTCGGTCAATGGGCTACTGTACCGGATCGCAGACTGTTATTCTTCGGAGTTGTCGGTTCCGGGGCCCAGGAAGGCTGTGGGCAGGCATGGGTCCGTTGTTCCCGTCCTGTCCCTTGCACCGTGGCGCTGGCCGGCACCCCATCCGCCCGAAGGAGTTTCGTTTCATGAGTTCTGCGCCGTCCCCGCGCCTGCATTCGCTGCCGCTTCTGGGCAGTGGCAAGGTGCGCGACAACTATGCGGTGGGCGAGGATCGCCTGCTGATGGTGACTTCCGACCGGCTCTCGGCTTTCGATGTGATCATGGCCGAGCCGATCCCCGACAAGGGCCGTGTGCTGAACACGCTGGCGCTGTTCTGGTTCGACAAGCTCAAGCATGTGGTGCCCAATCACCTCACGGGTGAGGCGCCCGAATCGGTGGTGCAGCCCGACGAGATTCCGCTGGTGCAGGGCCGCTCGATGCTGGTCAAGCGCCTGAAGCCCATCCTGGTGGAGGCCGTGGTGCGCGGCTACCTGGTCGGCTCGGGCTACAAGGAATATCTGGCCGAGGGCAGTGTCTCGGGCATTGCGCTGCCGCCGGGCATTGCCCAGGCCGAGCGGCTTGACGCCCCGATCTTCACGCCGGCGGCCAAGGCCGAGCTGGGGCAGCACGACGAGAACATCTCGTTCGACGAGATGGTGGCCCGCATGGGCGCCGACCTGGCCGAGCAGATCCGCGCCACCAGCCTGACGCTGTACCGCGAGGCCAGCGAGTACGCGGCCACGCGCGGCATCATCATCGCCGACACCAAGTTCGAGTTCGGTCTGGATGAAGAGGGCAAGCTGGTGCTGATGGACGAGATCCTCACGCCGGACTCCTCCCGCTTCTGGCCGGTGGACCAGTACCGCCCCGGCATCTCGCCGCCCAGCTTCGACAAGCAGTTCGTGCGCGACTATCTGGACACCATCAAGACCTGGAACCGCCAGGCACCGCCGCCGCCGCTGCCGCTGGCCGTCATCGAGGCCACCAGCAACCGCTACCGCGAGGCCTATGAGCGGCTGACCGGCCAGTCGCTGTAAGCCGGGGAGACCATGAATCCGAACACTCAGACGCAGGTCACGCAGACCCTCACCGGCATGCCGCCCGTGGTGGGCGTGGTGATGGGCAGCAGTTCCGACTGGGACGTGATGCAGCACGCCGTGCATGTGCTCAAGCAGTTTGGCGTGCCGCACGAGGCCCGGAGTGGTGTCGGCGCACCGCATGCCCGACGACATGTTCGCCTACGCCGAGGAAGCCGCCGGGCGCGGCCTGCAGGCCATCATCGCCGGGGCAGGGGGCGCGGCCCACCTGCCGGGCATGCTGGCGGCCAAGACCACGGTGCCGGTGCTGGGTGTGCCGGTGCCCAGCCGTCACCTGCACGGGCAGGGATTCGCTGCTGTCCATCGTGCAGATGCCGCGGGGCATTCCGGTGGCCACCTTCGCCATTGGCGAATCGGGGGCGGTGAATGCCGCCCTGTTTGCCGTGGCGCAGCTGGCCCTGTCGGATCCGGATCTTGCCACGGCGCTGAATGCCTATCGTCGCAGCCAGACCAAGGCCGCCCGCCAGATGGAGCTGCCGCGATGACCGATACCCCATCCCGTCGCCACGGCCGGCCTGCAGAAGCTGGCATTCAATGAGCCGGCCCCTGCGCCGGCACCGCTGGACTGGAAGCCGTTGCCCCGGGCAGCTGGCTGGGGGTGCTGGGCGGCGGCCAGCTGGGCCGGATGTTCTGCCAGGCCGCCCAGCGGCTGGGCTATCGTGTCTGTGTGCTGGACCCGGATACTGACGGCATCGCCGCCCGGGTGGCCGATCATCACATTCGCGCCGACTATCTGGACGACGCTGCGCTGGTGGAGCTGGGCACGCTCTGCGACGCTGTCACCACCGAATTCGAGAACGTTCCGGCGGCCGCGCTGGAGCGGCTGGCCATGCTCACCCGGGTCGCGCCCACCGGTGCCTCGGTGGCCGTGGCGCAGGACCGCGTGGCCGAGAAGGCCTTCTTCACGGGGGCCGGCGTGCCGGTGGCCCCGTACCGGGTCATCGAGACCCTTGAAGACGTTGATGGCGTGCCCGACACGCTGTTCCCGGCCATCCTGAAGGTGGCGCGGCTGGGCTATGACGGCAAGGGGCCAGGCCCGCGTGGCCACACGTCGAGGCAGCGCGTGACGCCTTCGAGCGCTTCACGGCCGCTGCTTCCGGCCGGGCGCCGGTCTGCGTGCTGGAGCAGCGGGTGCCGCTGGCGGCCGAGGTCTCGGTGCTGCTGGCGCGGGGTGCCGACGGTCAGGTGGCTGTCTACCCGCTGGCTGCCAACGAGCACCGGCAGGGGCATTCTGGCGGTCAGCACCGTGCCGGCCGCCGTCTCGCCGGCGCTGGCCGAGCAGGCCCGTGCTGCCGCCGTCAGCCTGGCCGAGCGGCTGGAATACCGCGGCATCCTGTGCATCGAGTTCTTCGTGCTGGAAGACGGCCGGCTGCTGGCCAACGAGATGGCGCCGCGCCCGCACAACTCGGGCCACTGGACGCTGGATGCGGCCGACTGCAGCCAGTTCGAGCAGCAGGCCCGCGTGATGGCAGGGCTGCCGCTGGGCAGTACCGCGCAGGTCCGGCCGGTCATCATGCTCAACATCCTGGGCAATGCGTGGTACCCGGTGGCGCCGCCGCCAGCAGAAAGCCCACCGAGCCCGACTGGTCCGCCGTGCTGGCGCATCCGGGCGCCCACCTGCACCTGTACGGCGAGGACGAGGCCCGCATGGGCCGCAAGATGGGGCACGTCAACATCGTGGCCGACACGCTGGACGCCGCGCGCGAGCAGGCGGCCGCCATCGGTCATCAGGTGGCGCAGCCGCTGGTGGAAGGTTGAACGGCGTGGCGGATGGCACGATGACCGACGCTTCGTTGGCCGAAGCAGTGGCCCTGTTGCAGGCCGGTGGCGTCATCGGCCTGCCCACCGAGACCGTCTATGGGCTGGCGGCCAACGCCGCCGATGAACAGGCGGTGGCCAGCATCTATCGCATCAAGGGGCGTCCGGCCGACCATCCGCTGATCGTCCATGTGGTGGATGCCCAGGCGGCGCAGCAGTGGGCCGAGTGGACGCCGACAGCACAGCGCCTGGCCGATGCCTTCTGGCCTGGGCCGCTCACGCTGGTGCTCAGGCGCCGGGCGGATGCACCGGCCTTTGCCAGCGCGGGGCGGGACACCATCGCGCTGCGCGTCTCGTCTCATCCGGTCTTTCAGCGCCTGATGCAGGCGCTGGCCCCGGTGGGCATCTCCGGCCTGGCTGCACCTTCGGCCAACCGCTTTGGCCGAATCAGCCCCAGCCGTGCCGCTCATGTGCGCAGCGGGCTGGGCAGTGCCGTGCCGCTGGTGCTGGATGGCGGCCCATCCGAAGTGGGCGTGGAATCCACCATCGTCGACCTGTCACGCGGTGCGCCCGTGCTGCTGCGCCCCGGTGGCATCAGCCTGCAGGCGCTGGCTGACTGCCTGGGGCAGCCGGTGCGCGCTGCGGATTCGCAGGCCACCCGGGAAGCGGATGCGCCGCGGGTGCCGGGGGCTCTGCCGTCCCACTATGCCCCGTCGGTACCGCTGCGGCTGCTGTCGGCGGGAGCACTGGCCGCGCTGCTCCAGCAGCGGGCAACAGCCCTTTCGGCCGCCCAGACGCCGGTCATCGACGGCCTGCCCATGGGGCGCATCGCGGTCTGGCGCCCGGAACCGCCCCCGGAGCAGCCGGGGCTCTTCTGGCGTCGCCAGCCCACCGAGGCGTCCCTGGCGGCCCGCCATCTGTATGACACCCTGCATCAGCTGGATGCGCTGGGCGTGGATGCCATTCTGGTGGAGCAGCCGCCTGTCGAGCCGGCCTGGCGCGCCGTGCAGGACCGTCTGCAGCGGGCCGCGGCTGCCGGGCTGAGCCAGACTTTTCCCCGCTCTCGGCATACCATTTCCCTTTCTGCCGTTCGTTCCGGAGACCGCCCGATGGACAAGGAAGCGCCGCGTTCCGAAGACAGTGCCGAAGTGGTGCTGTCCAGCATTCCGCGTGACTACAACGCCGCTCACGACTTGCTGCAGCGCAACCTGCAGGCAGGGCCGCGCCGACCAGGTGGCCTTCGTCGATGAGCGGGTGGCCGCTGACCTATGGCGAGCTGGCCCGGCGGGTGGACCACTTCGCGCGTGGGCTGCACTCCATCGGGGTGGGGCGCGAAGACCGCATCATGCTGTGCCTGACCGACACGATCGACTGGCCGACCATCTTCCTGGGGGCCATCAAGGCGGGGGTCGTGCCGGTCTGTGTCAACACGGGACTGTCCAAGCACGACTACGACTACATGCTGCGCGATTCGCGGGCCAAGGCGCTCTTCGTCTCGCGTTCGGTCTACCCGGCACTGGATGGTCTGCACAACTCCATTCCCACGCTGTCGCGGCTGCTGGTCTCGGAAGCGCCGCTGGCCGATGGCGGTGACATCGGCGCCATCCTGGAGGCCGGTGCCGAGGACGATCACCTCGAGACCATCGACACCATCAGTGATGAGCCCTGCTTCTGGCTCTATTCCTCCGGCATTGACGGGCATCCACGCGCCACCATCCACTGCCATTCCAGCCTGGTGCAGATGGGCGAGCTGTTCGGGCAGGGCGTGCTGGAGCTGACCCCCCGGGACCGCTGCCTGTCGGTGGCGCCGCTCTACAGCGCCTACGGCCTGTGCAACTCCCTCATCTTCCCCATGGTGGCGGGCGCCATGGCCGTGCTCAAGTCCGGCCGCCGCACGGTGAGCGATCTCATGCACTATCTGACGGGGGCTGCGCCGGCCAAGGTGGTGGGGGCACGCCCGACCGTGCTGTTCGGCGTGCCCGCGGCGCTGTCGGCGCTGCTGGCCGATCCCGAGTGTCCCGATGACCATGAGGTGTCGCTGCGCCTGTGCGTCTCGGCCGGTGATTCGCTCTCGGCCAGCCTGCAGCGCCGCTTCGAGGAAAAGCTGGGCACCCCCGTGCTCAATGGCTTCAGCGCCACCGAGATGCTGCACATCTACCTGTCCAACACGCCGGCGGAGACGGCCGAAGGGACGGTGGGCAAGCCGGTGCCGGGCTTCCGCATCCGGCTGGTGGACGAGCAGAATGTCGACGTGCCTGATGGCAATGTCGGCACGCTGCTGGTCAATGGCCCCACGGCCGCGCTGGGCTACTGGAACCAGCGCCAGCAGAGCCGTGACGTGTTCCTGGGCCCCTGGGTGAAGACCGGTGACCGCTTCTGGCGCGACACGGAAGGTTTCTACCACTATGCCGGCCGTTGCGATGACCTGATCAAGATCTCCGGCCAGTTCGTCTCGCCGGCCGAGATCGCCAGCGCCCTGCAGGCCCACGACGCCGTGGCCGAGGTGAGCGTGATCGGCGCGCCCGAAGAAGAAGGCCTGATCCGGCCCCAAGGCCCTGGTGGTGCTCAAGCCCAACGAGACACCTGACGAGGCCATGCAGCAGCGCCTGATGGCCTATCTGGCCGACAACCTGGCCCAGTACAAGCTGCCCAAGTGGCTGGAGTTCGTGGACGTGCTGCCGGGCAATGAGCCCATTGCATCGCCGGAAGTCAGCGACACCGACGGCAGCGTCATTGCCGAGACCGAAGGGCTCGTGCAGACACCGGCCAACCCGGAAAGCCTGGTGGAAGCGTGCTGCACCAGGCCGATGCGGCGCACCAGGCGCTGTTGCAGGGGGATGACAAGGGGCGCTGAGGAATCTGAGGTCCAGGCCAGCTCTGTGGGGTGCCCCAGGGCTCGGATCTTCTTCAGACCATCACTTGGCCAGCGAGGCCTTCGGCTCCCGACGCCGTGCGTGCAGGATGGGCTCGGTGTAGCCGGCCGGCTGTTCGCAACCCTTGAACACCAGGGTCGGTGGCGGCCTGGTAGGCGATGCCGTTGCAGGCCAGGGGCCATGTTGCAGTAGGCCGGGTCGCCGGCGTTCTGCTTGTCCACCACGGCGGCCATGCGCTTGAAGGTCTCTTCGACCTGCTGGCGGGTGACGACGCCATGGCGCAGCCAGTTGGCCATGTGCTGCGAGGAGATGCGGCGGGTGGCGCGGTCTTCCATCAGGGCCACGTCGTTGATGTCGGGCACCTTGAGCAGCCCACACCCTGATCCACCCAGCGGACCGCATGCCGAGGATGCCCTGGGCGTTGTTGTCCAGCTCGGCCTGCTTGTCGGCCTCAGACCAGTCGGCCTTGGCGGCGACGGGGATGGTGAGGATGTCTTCCAGCTTGGCGCGCTTGCCGCCCTTTGGCGATCTCGGCCTGGCGGGCCAGCACGTCGACCTGATGGTAGTGGGTGGCGTGCAGGGTGGCGGCGGTGGGGCTGGGCACCCAGGCGCAGTTGGCACCGGCCTTGGGATGGCCGATCTTCTGCTCCAGCATGGCCTTCATCAGGTCAGGCATGGCCCACATGCCCTTGCCGATCTGGGCGATGCCGGACAGGCCGCAGGCCAGACCCACGTCGACGTTGTTGTCTTCGTAGGCGTGGATCCACGGCTGGGTCTTCATGTCGCCCTTGCGCACCATCGGGCCGGCTTCCATCGAGGTGTGGATCTCGTCGCCGGTCCGGTCGAGGAAGCCCGTGTTGATGAAGGCGATGCGCGAGCGCGCAGCGCGGATGGCTTCCTTCAGGTTGACGGTGGTGCGGCGCTCTTCGTCCATGATGCCCAGCTTGACGGTGTTGGCCGGCAGGCCCAGCACCTTCTCGACATGGTTGAAGATCTCGTTGGCGAAGGCCACTTCCTCGGGCCCGTGCATCTTGGGCTTGACGATGTAGATGGAGCCTTTGGCGGAGTTGCGGGCGCCACCGGTCTTCTTCAGGTCGTGCATGGCGATGAGCACCGTGCACATGGCGTCGATCATGCCTTCGGGCGCTTCCCGGCCTTCCTTGTCCAGGATGGCGGGGCTGGTCATGAGGTGGCCGACGTTGCGCACGAGCATGAGCGAGCGGCCCTGCAGCGACAACTCACCCTTGCCATCGGGCGTCGTGTAGACGCGATCGGGGTTCAGGCGGCGGGTGAAGGTCTTGCCGCCCTTGCTGACTTCCTCGGTGAGGTCGCCCTTCATCAGGCCCAGCCAGTTGCGGTAGACATCGGCCTTGTCCTCACCGTCGACGGCCGCGATGGAGTCCTCGCAGTCCATGATGGTGGAGACGGCCGCTTCCATCACCACGTCGGCCACGCCGGCCGGGTCGGTCTTGCCGATGGGGTTGTTGCGGTCGATGCGCAGATCGATGTGCAGCTGGTTCTGGCGCAGCAGCACGGAAGAGGGCGAACCGGCATCACCCTGGTAGCCCACGAAGAGGGACGGATCCTTCAGGCCCGTGGCGCCGTGGGCCGTCTGGGCCACCAGCTTGCCGTCGGCCACCTGGTAGGCGGTCACGTCCTTGTGGCTGCCCTGAGCCAGCGGAGCCACTTCGTCCAGGAAGCGCTTGGCCCAGGCGATGACCTGATCGCCGCGAGCCGGGTCGTAGCCGCCGCCCTTGGGCAGGCTGCCGATGGCGTCGGTGCCGTACAGGGCGTCATACAGGCTGCCCCAGCGGGCGTTGGCGGCGTTGAGCGCGTAACGGGCGTTCATGACGGGCACGACCAGCTGCGGGCCGGGCACCTTGGCGATGGCGTCATCGACGTTGGGGGTGTCGATGGCAAAGTCGGGGCCTTCGGGCACCAGATAGCCGATCTCGGTCAGGAAGGCCTTGTAGGCGGCCATGTCCTGGATGGGGACCGGGATGGGCGCGGTACCAGTCGTCGAGCTTCTTCTGGATATCGTCACGCTTGGCCAGCAGGGCGCGGTTCTTGGGGCCCAGGTCGTGGATGAGGCTGGACAGGCCTTGCCAGAAGGCGTCGGCGCTGACGCCGGTGCCGGGCAGAGCCTCCTCGATCAGGTCATGAAGGGGGGCGGACACCTGCAGGCCGAATCTTTCGACACGATGGGTCATGGGAGTCTCCGTGGAATTGACGAATTTCCTGAGAACGGAATCGTTCAGGTCTTATGGGGCGATAATACTTTGCTGGCAGTATACCCGCCCGTCCCGCACGTCACGGCGGGGCCGGGCCCTGTCCCGGCAGGCCGGGCCATCGGGTGCACGGCGCCTCGGATCGGGCGGCATGAGCAGAGGCACAGGCGCGTCTGGCCCGATATTTGTCCTGGCGTTGGGGGTGCGTTCGTTTTTCGGAGTTTTGGCGTGATTTCGCGTCAGGGTTTGCGATGCGTTCGCCTATAATTGCACGATGTTGCAATCGGTGCCAACAGGGTCCGGGGGCTGTTGGCCCGGACGGTGCGCATACGCTGGCACACTGGCAGTTTGCCCCGGGCCGGACGGGCGGACCGTCTGTCCGTCCGGGCATGTGTCGTGGGTGCAGGCCTCAGAGGCACCGTCGGTTGCCGGTCTCCTCTTCATATTGTGAAACGCGTTGAAGTCTTATGAAAAGCGGTCTTCCTGATGCAGGCCTCTCGGGCCTGGTCCATTCCGATGTCCTTGAAGAAGCTCTTGCCGAGGCTTCTGCCGATACGGTCGCCGATGCAGCGGATACCCCCGCTGCCGATGCCTCTGCGGCTGCGGCAGCCGATGCAGCCGTCGGTGAGCCTGCCCTGTGCACAGGTGAAGGCGGATGCCCAGGCTGGCGACACGTCCTTGCTGCCCCCGGAAGAACTGGCACGCATCCGCCGGCTGGAAGCGCTTTATGAGGAATGGGCCGAGGTCCTGCCACGCCTGCAGGCGGCTCAGCGGGAATGGCGGACAGCCCATGCCCGGCTGCAGGAGCTGCACCACTACTATTTCAATGGTGAATGGCGCCGCGACTATGAGGCCGATGAGGCCGGCCGGCTGCCTGAGGACATGCCCCGCGGCATCCTGTGCGAAGACACGCTGTACAACGCCTTCATTGCCGAGCGCGAGCTGGCGCTGGAATGGGTGCAGCTGGGCGCTCAGGCCCTGAAAGACGAGCTGAAAGCTTTAAAGATCGCATCGCCGGCCACTTTTTCGGGCCCTTTCCCGGTACAGGGCCGGGGCGGCGCTGCGCATTCGGATGGGGGCTGCAAGACTTCCGTCATAGTGTGAGCTCTTTCCGTCACTGAGTGAGCTTTTTCCTTTACTGCGGCGTCCCCGTGTGGGTCGCTGCCTGTTCTGTTCAACCCGGTGTCCATGAATTTCCCTGCCTTCCGACTGTCGCTGCTGACCCTTGCCCTGACGTGCGCCTGGGGCGCTCAGGCTGCCACCGCACGTACCGATATCGCCCGGCCGACCGATTTCGCGGCACAGAGCGTGAGCCAGGGGCCGATGGTCTGCCAGAGCAGCAAGGTCAAGACCTGCGGCCGGCGGGTGGCGGGCAAGCTGGGCATGCCGGCGGGCAGCGCGCCGAAGTCGGCCTATCGCTTCGTCGAGGAGGAGTTCCTGTTTGACAGCGGCGTGGCCATCTTCCTGGAGACGGCGGTGCCGGAGAACTGCAATGCCCATGCCGGCTGGCGTCGCCGCCTGGCCTTCAGGAAGACGGCCGAGGGCTTCCCAGCTGGTGCAGGTGGGCATTCAGTATCGTTGCCAGGGCGGCAGCTGGCAGAAGGAGGCCTGCGGCTCGGCCAGCCAGCTTGTCCGGCGCAAGACTGACGGCAGGGGCGGCCCCGCAGGCCCCAGGCCGGGTAGTCGCAGCAGGCCGGGACTTCGTCCGGCTGCGGCCAGTGCGGCAACGCAGGCCGGCGCGGCAGGTGCCGCAGCGCTCGCGGCCGCGCAGGCGGCTTCCGGGGGCAGGGGCAGGATGCACCGAACCGCATCGTGAGCGCCCGTGCCTCTGCCGCGCAGCCGGCCCAGGGGCAGGACACCGCCCGGACTACCGACGGTCAGGATCCGGCCGTGCGGGTGCTGCGCTCCGACCGCTCGGATGCCGGGGTGCGCTCGGCCACGCCTGTCGAGACCATCAGTCCCAACGAACAGGAAGCCGTGCCCGCGCTGGATGCCCGCTGGCGCCCGCGTCAGGATGCCATCGAGCAGGATGAGGCCGTGACGGCCGCCTCTGACCAGAAGCAGCGGGCTGCCGAGGCAGAAAGCCAGCGCCATGCCGCGGAGCAGGCCGAAGCCGCCCGCAAGGCTGGGACCTCGGATCGCGCGGCCGATCTGGATGCGCTGCGCCGTGATGAAGCCATCGCCAACCGAGGCCTGTCCGAGGAAGATGCCCTGGTGGCCGCCCGTGAGCGCCAGAAAGGCGCGGCAGGTCAGGGCGCATCGCAGATGGGCTCGAACCGCGCTGGCGCGTCGGTCTCCGGGGCTGTCCAGGGCGACGCAGCAGGCCGTGCAGATCGCGGCGGCGCACAGTCGGCCCATTCGGCGGCCGACATCGTGGCGGCCAATCCGTCGATCTCGGCGGATCAGCTGAAACAGATGCACGCGGCCGAAGCATCGCTGGCACGGGCCACGGCCGGGTTCTGCGCCGGGTGTGGTGGACGCCGGCGCTGCATCGTCCGATCAGGAAGGCGCGGACCCAGGCGCAGTCCGGGCCGGCCATGATCGACCACCGGACGGATGCCCGGGGGGCCGGGGCCGCCGACCAGGAGCCTGCAGGCGAGGGGCGCCGGACAGCGGACGGGCAGGAGGGGCAGCCGGCCGCTCAGGCCGAGTTCAGACCAGGGAGTGGCAAGGGCCTCCAGCGACCCGGATGCTCGGCGCGGCTGGCAGACGGCCGTGATCGAGGCAGCGGGCAGCAACCATGGCACGCGGGTGCCGGCCACGCTGCCGGCCACCGTGCGCACGGCCGATGGCTTTGCGCCGATGGCGCTGTCCACCGAGAACGCCGCACAGCTGGGCAAGCCCTGCGAGCAGCCCATCGAGATGTGCGGCAAGCAGGGTTTTCGAGACGCTCTTCCCGGTGCAGGCCAGCACGCTGGCTGCGCTGCCGGTCAACCAGAGCCGGCGCGAGAGCTTCATCTACGCGGACGGCCCGGTCACGAGCGCGGTCTATCTGGTGACGATGGCCAACCTGCCCGACGACAGCATCGCGTCGCAGCGCATCCGCATCGAGTTCGTGCGGCGTGGTGCGGGCTGGGTGGCTGCATCGGCTGGCCGCCAGTTCAAGTGCCGTGAAGGTGAGCTGGTGCGGCAGCAGTGGACGGATCGTTCCTGCCGGTAAAGGTGAAAGGGGCCGGCCGGGAGCCCGGCAGGCGATGGCAGGAGGCCGGCCGGACCGCCTGGCGCTTATAGGGATTCCTGGCGGACCAGATCGTCCGCCGGGGCAGTGTTGCTGGCGGCCGGGCGGACTTTGGCGCCAGCGTCGTCCGCCGGCTGGTTGCTGGTGCACTGGTGAAGTCGTTGCCGCAGATGCCGCACGATTTCTCGATACCCAGATTGGCGATGCCGCCGCAGGGAGCCGGCGATGGGCTTGCGGCCGGCCATCACGCCCACGGCCATGCCGGCCACGACCAGCAGCATCACGACAAAAACCAGAAGCCAGACAATCATCGGAATCTCCATTGGCCCGTCCATGGGCCTGGATCAGTATTGAACCACGGGGCATGGCACACCCGTGAGGCTGTATGGCGTACAGACGCCACCTCGGGGCACAGGTGCCATGTCCGCGCATAAGCGGCAGTCAGGGCAACAGGCGCATTGTCGGGGCACGGGCGCCCATTTCGAGGGCGGCCGCTGCCGGAAAGCGGGCATCGAGGCCGGCGTGGTGCGCGTCTGAAAGCCCTGGGGCGTGCGGCTGACCAGCAGTGCCGCCAGCTTGTGGCGCACGGCATAGTCGTAGCCGTGTTCGGGCCCCAGCACCATCAGCAGGGTGGACAGGCCGTCGGCCCGCATGGCTTCGGGGGTGACGACAGTGGCGGCTGCCAGCGTGTGCTCGATGGGGGCCAGTGTGCGCGGATCGATCAGGTGCGAATAGCGCCGGCCGTTTTCCCTCGCGGTGGTTGCGATAGTCGCCCGAGGTGGAGATGGCCTCATCCTTCAGCTGGATCAGGCGCTGCGCCTTGCGGTCATGGTCGAGCGGGGCCTCGATGGCGATCAGCCAGGGATGGCCGCCCGGTTTCTCGCCGGCGGCACGGATCTCGCCCGTGACCTCGATCAGATAGTCGTGGATGCCCTGGTTTGCAAAGCGCTCGGCCAGTCGGTCGATGATGTAGCCGGCGGCGATGCTGTTGAATTCGACAGTGATGGGCGCGTCCTTGCACAGCCGGTCACCGATGATCTTCAGGTGCCCCATGCCGGTGTGGGCGCGCAGGCCGGCCAGCGTGTCGGCGTCCAGGGAAGGGGCGTGCAGGGGGCGGCGAAGGCTGCTTCGGCGCGCCGGGTTGCGCCATCAGCTGGTCCACCGTCAGGGGTTTGTCGCTGCCAGCAGCAGGAGCGTCGCTGGTTCCAGTCGCCTTTCGCTGGGCCTTTTCGCGTGCTGCCTTCGGTCCGAACTTCCAGGCGTCGAGGACGGGCAGCAGGGTCACGTCGTAAGCCCCCTCGCTGTCGGCGGCCAGCTGCTTCGCGCTGCGGGCCAGCTCCAGCGCCATGGGGGCATCGGCTGGCAGGGTGCCGGCCGGGGCGGTATTGAAGCGCGCCAGGTCGGAATCGTTGCGATAGGTGGAGACCGCGGCATCAAGCTGGTCGAGCTGACGCCGGATCTCGGCCTGGACGGCTTCGGGTTCGGCCGTGCCGCTGGCACGCACATAGCTGATGTGATAGCTGCTGCCCATCGTGGGGCCGGACAGCTGGACGACATCAGGCTGGCAGGCCGCCAGCAGGGGGAGGGCGGCTGCCAGGGGCCAGCAGCCGGGGGCTGCGGGGCGGCAGGGAGGCCGCCGATCGCAGAGCGAACCGGACGGCGCACAGCGCCCCCTTTGCCCTGCCTTGCTGGGCACGGCTCAGCCCCGAAATCGTCCAGGGAAGATGCTGTCGCGCTCGACGCCCAGGTCGGTCAGCATCTTGATGACGGCGGCGTTCATCACCGGGGACCGCACATGTAGAACTCGCAGTCTTCCGGCGCCGGATGGTCCTTCAGATAGTTCTCGTACAGGGACGTTGTGGATGAAGCCGGTCGGCCCCGTCCAGTTGTCCTCGGGCAGCGGATCGGAGAGCGCCAGCGTCCAGGTGAAGTTGGGGTTCTCCTTGGCCAGCTGGTCGAACTCCTCCACATAGAAGGCCTCGCGCAGCGAGCGTGCACCGTACCAGAAGCTGATCTTGCGCTTGGACTTCAGGCGCTTGAGCTGGTCGAAGATGTGCGAGCGCATGGGCGCCATGCCGGCACCGCCGCCGATGAACACCATCTCGTTGTCGGTCTCCTTGGCGAAGAACTCGCCGAACGGACCATACACCGTGACCTTGTCGCCCGGCTTCAGGTTGAACACCCACGAGGACATCTTGCCCGGGGGGATGTTGTCGCCGCCCTTGGGCGGGGGCGAGGCCACCCGGATGTTGAACTTGACGATGCCTTTCTCGCCCGGATAGTTGGCCATGGAATAGGCCCGGACGACCGGCTCGTTCACCCGGGAGACGAAGCGCCACAGATTGAACTTGTCCCAGTCTGCACGGAACTCGTCCTGGATGTGGAAGTTCTTGTAGGCCACTTCGTGCGGCGGGCATTCCAGCTGCACGTAGCCGCCGGCGCGAAAGTCCACGCTCTCGCCCTCGGGCAGGGCGCAGCGTCAGCTCCTTGATGAAGGTGGCGACGTTGAAGTTGGACTCGACCGTGCATTCCCACTTGCGCACGCCGAACACTTCTTCGGGCACGCGGATCTTCATGTCCTGCTTGACCGGGGTCTGGCAGGAAAGGCGCCAGCCTTCGGACGCGTCACGCCGCGTGAAGTGGGCTTCTTCGGTGGGCAGCATCTCGCCGCCGCCGGATTCGACGATGCACTTGCACTGGGCGCACGAGCCGCCGCCACCGCAGGCCGAGGACAGGAAGATGTCCTGGCCGGCCAGGGTCTGAAGCAGCTTGCCGCCGGCAGGTACCGTGATCTTGCGCTCGCCGTTGATCTCGATGGTGACGTCGCCGCTGGAGACCAGCCACGAGCGCGCCACCAGGGATCAGCACCACCAGCGACAGCACGATCACCGTGAACATGCCGACCCCAAGCAGGATTTCCGAATTCATGAAAGGCTTCCTCCTGCAGGCTTGGTGAGGGTTGCGTCAGGCATCACAGCTGGACCCCCGAGAACGACATGAAGGCCAGCGCCATCAGGCCGATGGTGATGAAGGTGATGCCCAGGCCCTGCAGGCCGTCGGGCACGTCGCTGTACCTGAGCTTCTCGCGGATGCCGGCCAGCAGCACGATGGCCAGACCCCACGACAGGCCCGAGCCCACACCGTAGACGGCGCTCTCGGCGAAGGTGTAGTCACGCTCGACCATGAACAGCGTGCCACCCATGATGGCGCAGTTGACGGTGATCAGCGGCAGGAACACGCCCAGCGCGTTGTAGAGGCTGGGCACGTACTTGTCCAGCAGCATCTCCAGGATCTGCACGATGGCGGCGATCACGCCGATGTACGACAGAAGCCCCAGGAAGCTCAGATCCACGTCGGGCAGCCCGGCCCAGGCCAGCGCACCGGGCTTGAGCAGCCAGGTGAACAGCAGGTTGTTGGCCGGCACCGTGATGGCCTGTACCACCACCACCGCCACGCCGAGACCGATGGCCGTCTGCACCTTCTTCGAGATGGCGATGAAGGTGCACATCCCCAGGAAGAAGGCCAGCGCCATGTTCTCGATGAACACGGAGCGGAAGAAAAGACTCAGATAGTGCGCGGTCATCTGCGTTGTTCCTCGTATTCAGTCATCCCGGACGTCCGGGTCAGCTGGATGTCCATGCTCAGTACTCCTCCTCGCGCGTGTGCGGGGCCAGCCGGAAGGCCGGCGTCTCGCACTGCTCCTTCTTCCAGGTACGCAGGGCCCAGATGATCATGCCGATCAGGAAGAAGGCCGACGGCGGCAGCAGCAGCAGGCCGTTGGGCACATACCAGCCGCCGTCGTTGACCACCGGCAGGATGGTGATGCCGAACAGCTTGCCGGCGCCCAGCAGCTCGCGGATGGTGCCCAAAAGCATCAGCATGGTGCTGTAGCCCAGGCCGTTGCCGATGCCGTCCATGAAGGAGAGCACGGGCGGGTTGGCCATGGCAAAGGCCTCGGCACGACCCATCACGATGCAGTTGGTGATGATCAGGCCGACGAACACCGACAGCTGCTTGGACAGCGAGAAGGCGTAGGCCTTGAGCAGCTGGTCGACGATGATGACCAGCGACGCGATGATGACCATCTGCACGATCATCCGGATCGAGCCCGGAATCTGCGTGCGCACCATCGAGATGAACATGCTGGAGAAGGCGGTGACGAGCGTCAGCGCGATCGACATCACCAGCGCGGTCTTCAGGTTGGAGGTGACGGCCAGTGCCGAACAGATGCCGAGGATCTGCAGCCCGATCGGGTTGTTCTTGATGATCGGGTCGAGGAGAACCTCGCGGATGGTGGGTTTGTCAGCCATGCTCAGCGTCCTCCCGTCGATGCCTGCGATGAACCCTGTGCGCTGTCACGCAGGTTCGCGATGAACGGCCCGAAGCCCTTGGGGCCCAGCCAGAAGTGCAGCAGGTTGTCCACGCCCTTGCTGGTGAGCGTGGCACCGGCCAGTCCGTCGACCTGATGGGCGGCCTGCGGGCTGGACGGGTCGACCGAGCCCTTGATGATCCTGATGTCGGCCTTGCTGCCGTCGTCGCTGAAGACCTTCTTGCCCGGCCACAGTGCCTTCCAGCGGGGGTTGTCCACCTCGCCGCCCAGACCCGGGGTCTCGGCGTGCTGGTAGAAGCCCAGGCCCACGACCGTGTTCAGATCGTTCTTCAGGGCGATGAAGCCGTGCAGCGTGGACCAGAGTCCGTAGCCGCGGATCGGCAGGATCAGGGTTCTCCAGCTGCTTCTGCGGGCCCTCGACCTGGTAGACCACGGTGCGGTGCTCGCGCCGACGGATCGAGGCAATGTCGTCCTCGCCGGACAGGGCCGACGACTGGGCCGGATCCTTGGCCGCCTGCAGCGGGTCGAAGGTCTCGGGCTTGCCGTCCTCGACGAAGCGGCCGCTGTCCAGGTCCACCAGACGCGGCTGGATCCGCTCGCGGAAGACGCGCTGAACTTCCTGCGCGCTGGCTTCCGGCTGGATCAGGCCGGCGATGACGAGGATGTTGCGCTGCTTGTCGAGCAGGCTGTTGGTGAGCTGCACGGGCTTGAGCATCACGGCCGCGCTGGCCACGATCACCGAGCACACCAGGCACATGACGAAGGCCACCAGCAGTGTCCGGCCGATGGATTCTTGCTGTTTAGACACGGCGCTTGGCCCTCCGCTTGATGTTGGCCTGGATCACGAAGTAGTCGATCAGGGGCGCACACAGGTTGCCGAACAGGATGGCCAGCATCATGCCCTCGGGATAGGCGGGGTTGATCACGCGGATCATCACCACCATCACCCCGATCACGATGCCGAAGGCCCACTTGCCGGCGTTGGTCATGGAAGCCGACACGGGGTCGGTGGCCATGAACATCATGCCGAAGGCGAAACCGCCCAGCACCAGGTGCCAGTACCAGGGCATGGCCAGCATCGGGTTGGTCGAGCCGGCAGCAAACAGGTTGAAGAGGGTGGAGAGCGCCACCATGCCGATCATCACGCCGGCCACGATGCGCCAGGCGGCGATCCGGGCCAGCAACGGGACGCTGCCGCCCAGCAGGATGGCCAGCGTGCTGGTCTCGCCGATCGAACCCGGCATGAAGCCGAGGAAGGCGTCGGTCCAGCTCAGGCCGTTCTGCGCCAGGGCACCGACCCCGCTGGTTGCGGCCTGGCTCAGGGCCGTGGCGCCGGCATAGCCGTCCACGACGTTCCAGACGGATCCGCCGGACAGGGAGGCCGGATAGGCGAAGAAGAGGAAGGCACGGCCCGCCAGTGCCGGGTTGATGAAGTTCTTGCCGGTACCGCCGAACACCTCCTTGCCCAGCACGACGCCAAAGCTGATGCCCAGCGCCACCTGCCACAGCGGGATGGTGGGGGGCAGCGTCAGCGAGAACAGCACCGAGGTGACGAAGAAGCCCTCGTTGATCTCGTGGCGGCGGATGGTGGCAAAGAGACCCTCCCAGAAGCCGCCAACCGCGAAGGTCACGGCATAGATGGGCAGGAAGTACACCGCCCCCTGGACGAAGTTGTCGTAGAGGCTGTTCGGGTCGAAGCCCGCCAGCATGCGCACGATCTCGATGTGCCAGCCGGTCTGTGCGGCCAGCAGCTCGGGCTGCTGGGCAAAGACCAGGTTGGCCTGATGGCCCACGTTCCACATGCCGAAGAACATGGCCGGGAACGTACAGAGCCACACCAGGATCATGATCCGCTTCAGGTCGAGGCTGTCGCGCACGTGGGCCGTGGTGCGGGTGAGCAGCCGAGGACGGTACAGGAAGGTGTCGGCGGCCTCGTACAGCGGATACAGCTTCTCGAAGCGGCTGCCCTTGTGAACCAGCGGCTCGATCCGGTCAAGCAATGCTCTCAGTCCCATGGGTCAGCCCTCCTTCTCGATGCGGGTGAGGTTGTCCCGCAGAATCGGGCCATACTCGTACTTGCCGGCACAGGCGTAGGTGCAGAGCGCGAGGTCTTCCTCGTCCAGCTCCAGGCAACCCAGCTTCTGGGCCATCTCGGTGTCGCCCACAATGAGCGAGCGCAGCGAGCTGCGTGGGCAGGATGTCCAGCGGCATCACCTCCTCGTAGGTGCCGGTGGGCACCATGGCCCGGGGGCTGCCGTTGGTGGTGGTGGTCATGGCCAGCGGCTTGCGGCCGAACAGCTTCCAGACGAAGGCGCCGCTGACCGAATGCTTGTCGAAGCCCGGCCGCAGGAAGTGGAACATCTGCCGGTCGGTACCTTCACGCAGGCAGCTCACCTGCAGGTCGTAGCGACCCAGGAAGGCACAGGCGCCGCGTGCCGTGCGGCCGCCAGCAGCGAGCCGGAAACCACGCGGTTCTCGCCTGGCTCCAGCTCGTTGGCCACCAGCTCGTCCAGGTTGGCGCCCAGCCGGGTGCGCAGCAGCCGCGGCTTCTTCACCACCGGGCCGCCCAGGGCGATCACGCGGGAGGTGTCCAGTTCACCCGTGGTGAACAGGTGGCCGATGGCGATGACGTCCTGATAGTTGACGGTCCAGACCGTGCGCGTGGCATCGACCGGATACAGGAAATGGATGTGCGTGCCGGCCAGACCTGCCGGGTGAGGCCCCTCGAAGGTCTCGGTCGTCACGCCCTTCACATCCTCGCCGGGCAGGGGCAGAGCCGGGCGCCCGGCACAGGAACACCGGCGCCAGCCGTGTGAGCACCGCCAGGCCATGGCGGAAGTCGTCGGCCCGTTCGGCGATGATCGTGACGGGATTGGCCGCCAGCGGATGGGTGTCGATGGCGGTGACGAAGATGTGTGCTGGCGTGGCATCCACGGCCGGGATCTTGCTGAACGGCCGCGTGCGCAGCGCCGTCCAGAGCCCCGAGCGCTGCAGGTTCTCGCGCACGGCCTCGCCGGACAGCGAGCCCAGCTTGTCGGGGCTACAGTGGGCAAAGCGCAGGGCGGCGTCCGGCGCCGATTCGTCACCCACCTCGATCACGACCGACTGCAGCACCCGCCGCTCGCCGCGGTTGATGGCGCTGATCGTGCCGCTGGCCGGTGCCGTGACCTGCACGCCGGGGTTCTTCTTGTCGGAGAAGAGCGGCTGGCCCTTCTGTACCCGGTTCCCCACCTGCACCGCCATTGTCGGCTTCAGGCCGTGATAGTCGAAACCGATCACCGCCACGTGGTGCACCGCGCGGGCAGTCTCGATCCGCTGCTCGGGTGCACCCGTGATGGGGATGTCCAGGCCACGCTTGATTCTGACCATCTCGTTCCTATGGTTGCTGTGTTAAGTATTCAGTCGTCAGCCCGGATTCTACGAACAAACCGACCGTCTGTCGGTCCCGAACGGTACAAGAACCCCGACTCTGTCAAACATTCTAAAAAAACCTGGACGATCGTGCGTGCGCAACCGTCCGGATCACTCGATGGAGGCCGGTGTGAAGCATCGCACGGCGTGAATCGGAGCCATCCCCTAGGATGCGGGTTTCCGACACGGGCTGCTTGCCGGCCCCTTCAACCCACAGGAAACCGCCGTGATCCGCTCCTTCCCGTCCGTTGCCGTGCCCGACCACCTGCGCCGCAAGGCGCTGGCCATTGCTTCCGTGACTGCGTTGCTGACCCTGGCCGCCTGCGGCGGAGGCGGCGGCGATGCGGGCAACCCTGCCTCGTCCGGTGGTGCGATTGATGCCGGCCGCGGTCTGGCCGGCTCGCAGGCGCATGCCTCGCTGGATGTCGACGGCCCCCAGGATGCCCGGCCGGCCGTGCCCAACGAGGGCATCGACTTCGCGCCGAGCAGAACGTCGGCACCCTCCCGGTGGCCGATGAAGCGGCCGACGTGAACGACTCGGTCGTGGCCCGCAAGGCGCTGCCCGTGGCTGCCAAGGCCGCCACTGAAGGTGCCTGGGGTGGCCAGATGAAGTGGGCCTTCATCCCCATCCACGCCGTGGTGCTGCCCGATGGTCGCGTGATGACCTATGGCTCGACCGACCGGGGCGAGCAGGGCGCCAAGTTCTACTACGACGTCTGGGATCCGACGCTGGGTGGTGACGAGGCCTCCACCTCACGCTGCCCAACACCACCCAGACCGACATCTTCTGCTCGGCTCAGGTCGTGCTGCCGCTGACCGGCGACGTGTTCATCGCCGGTGGCGACATCTACAGCGATGCCCGCGGCCGCAGCATCAACCAGCCCATCAACGACACGACCATCTTCCGCCCGGGCAGCAACACCATCGAGGCGGCGGCCAAGATGCAGCGCAAGCGCTGGTACGCCACCGCCACCACGCTGCCCAACGGCGAAGTCTTCGTGCAGGGCGGCAAGGGCGGCAACGACCACCCCGAGATCCGTCGCAACGACGGCAGCAACTTCCTGCTCTCCGGCATCACCACCTCCGACCTGCGCGAGGACTATCCGCGCAACTGGGTGGCCCCCGACGGCAACATCTTCGGCTTCTCCAAGTCCCAGATGTACCGGATGAAGCTGGACGGCAATGGCACCCGTACCGATCTGGGCACGCTGAACTACAAGTCCGACTGGGAAGGTTCGGCCGTCATGTTCGAGCCGGGCCGCATCCTGCTGACCGAGGCGCTGGGCAACCGTGCTGCCATCATCGACATCCGCGGCGACAAGCCCGTGGTGACCGACGCCGGCACGATGAGCAACACCCGCATGTGGCACAACAGCACCGTGCTGGCCGACGGCACGGTCGCCATCAGCGGGGGGGCCGAGTACTTCGACTTCCACAAGGCCACGGCGCGCAATCCCATCTACCACCTGGAATTCTGGAACCCGAAGACCGGTGTGTGGACGCGCGGCCCGTCGCAGAAGCGCATGCGCCTCTACCACTCCACCGCCACGCTGCTGCCTGACGGTTCGCTGTTCACCGGCGGTGGCGGTGCCTATGGCCCGGAGAGCAACCTGAACGCCGAGGTCTACTACCCGGCCTATCTGTACAACGCCGACGGCACGCCGGCCCAGCGCCCCACGCTGGACAAGGCCCCGATGGTGGTGCAGCCCGGCGGCAGCATGGTGCTGGAATCCGCCCAGGCCGAGACCATCCGTCGCGTGACGATGGTGGCCACCGGCTCGGTCACGCACTCGTTCAACATGAACCAGCGCTTCATCGAGCTGTCGTTCCGCCGCGAAGGCAACCGCCTGGTGGCCAAGCTGCCGTCCAACGTGAATGACACGCCCCCCGGCTATTACATGGTGTTCATTCTGAACGAGACCGGCACGCCCTCCATCTCGAAGATGGTGCGCGTGAACGTGGCTGGCCAGGTCACGGTCGACCCGGACGTGGTGCCCATCTACCGCTATGCGGCCAACGACGGTACCAGCCTGCGCTACCGCTACAGCCCGGACCCGGCCCTGGGTGGCGAGTGGGTTCGCCAGGGCGAGGCCTTCCTGGCCTACGTCAGCCAGAAGAACAACACGGTGCCGGTGTACCGCTACTCGGCCACCACGGGCGGCAAGGTCGCGCTACAAGTACACCACCGACGGTTCGCTGCGCTCGGCGGGCTGGCTGCGTGAAGGCATCGCCTTCTATGCCTACAACCAGCCCGGCGAAGGCCGCACGGGCGTGGACGAGTACAAGCAGGTGCGCGGTGGCTGGTACCTGAACTACGCCACGGCCGGCAACAGCGCAGGCAGTGGCTGGGAGTTCGCCGGTCACATCTTCCACGTGCCCCGCAGCCGCGCCCAGAAGGAGCCGGAAGCACCGCGTGACACCGAGGCGCCTTCCGTGCCGGGTGGCGTGCACGCCCAGGCCCAGGGCAACGATGCCGTGCAGCTTTCCTGGGGCAAGTCCAGCGATGCGGGTGGCTCGGGTCTGGCCGGCTACCGCGTCCGGCGCGACGGCATGGACATCACGCCCAATCTGCTGCAGACCGAGAGCCTCATCGACCGCGACCTGAAACCCGGCGACTACAGCTATACGGTGGAAGCGGTGGATGGCGCCAGCAACACCTCGGCCGTCTCGGCCCGCGTGCAGGTGACGCTGCGTGATGCCCAGGCTGAACGGGATGCCGCGCTGGCAGCCGCCAACCTGGTGCGTGTGTATCGCTACGTCGCCCCCGGCGGTGATGGCGACCTGCGCTATGTGTACAGCGCCGATGCGTCGGTGAGCGGTGAATGGACCCGTCAGGAGCTGGCCTTCTACGCCTACGCCAAGCCGCAGCGCAACACCGTGCCGGTGTATCGCTACCTGGCCCGCGGCGCTGACGGTACAGCCCGCTACCTGTTCAGCATCAACCCCTGGCTGGGTAACGGCTGGACGCGCGAGCACGTCGTCTTCCATGTGCTGCGCTACCCGCAGCGCGCGCCCAGGCGGTCAAACGAGTTCTACCGCATGCGTGATGGCTGGTATCTGGGCTGACAGCACCCGGTCCAGCTTCGGGAGATCCGGCAGCTGGCGCTCGTTACGGTCGCGTGTTCTACGTGCCGACCTTCAACGAGAAAGAACTGAGGGATGGGCGGGTGATGAAAGCAGCCCCGTCGAGGCAGGGGCCGTTTCTGGTGAACCGTTCGGTCAGACGGGAGGTTCCCGCCCGCATGAACCCTGATCGATGCCGGACCTGTCGCAAGACAGGGCCCGGCATTCTTCGTTCAGACCATGTAGTCTTCCACCTCGTCGGCGATGTCTTCCATCTCCTCTTCCTCGATCTTCTGCGGTCCTTTTGGATCGAGCGGGGTGAACCAGCCCAGGGCGGCATAGATCAGCCCGATGAGTGGCGAGAGCCAGCAGAACAGGGCAAACGGTGCGTAGAGGAAGGTGCTGATGCCCAGTGTGCTGGTGACGAAAGGCGCCCCCGTTGTTCCAGGGAATGAGCGGCGAGACCAGCGTGCCCCAGTCCTCGATGGTGCGCGACAGGATGGCGCGGTCATAGCCCATTTCTGCGTACTTGGACTTCATGAGGCGGCCGGGCAGCACCAGCGAGGTGTAGACCTCACCGGCCACCATGCCCACGGTCAGCACCGAGCCGGCCGAGGTGAGCACCAGCGAGAAGCGCGAGGAGATGACCTTGTTGATCTTGAGCAGGATGGCGTGGAAGGTGCCGTAGGCTTCCAGCACGCCCACGAAGGCGAGCGACAGGAACATCATGGTGATGACCCAGCCCATGTTGAGGATGCCGCCCTTGGTGAGCAGCTTGTCGACGTATTCCTGGCCGGTGGTGGCGGTGTAGCCGTTCATCAGGATGCCGGAGATCTTGTCGAGGCTCACGCCCTGGTAGAACACGGCGATGAGTGCGCCGATGAAGACGCCGGTGCACAGCGTGCCCATCACCGAGTACTTGCGAAAGCCCATGGTGATGACCACGACCGGCGGGATGAGCGTGACCCAGCCCAGCTGGAAGTTGCTCTGGACCGTGTTCTGGATGGTCTCGCGCATTTCCAGACTGCCCATGCCGCTACCGGTGCCGTAGTCCATGCCCACCCAGGTGTAGATGATGATCGTGAGCGCATAGGCGGGGATGGTGTTGGTGAGCATCGACCGGATGTGGCTCCAGAGATCGGTGCCGGCCACGGCCGGGGTGAGGTTGGTGGTGTCCGACAGCGGCGACATCTTGTCACCGAAGAAGGCACCCGAGACCACGGCGCCGGCCGCCCAGTATTCCGGCACGCCCAGCGCCTGGGCAATGCCCATGATGGCCAGGCCGACGGTGCCCACGGTACCCCAGGAGGTGCCGGTGGCCAGCGAAACCACCGTGGCCAGGATGCAGGTGGCGGGCAGGAAGATGCGCGGGCTGAGCATGCCCAGACCGAAGTCCAGGATGGTGGGCACCGTGCCGGCGGCGATCCAGCTGGCGATGACCATGCCCACGCACATGATGATGATCATCGTGGGCAGCGCCACCTTCATGACCCGGTACATGTTGTGTTCCATGTCGATCCACTTCCTGCCCTTGAGCGACATGAAGAGCCCGGTGATGCAGATGCCGATGACCAGCGGGATGTGCGGTGTGTAGTCCTTGAAGATGAAGAACTGCACCATCAGGATGGCCGTGGTCAGCAGAAGTGGTGCGACCTCGAACCAGAACGGATAGTCGCTCCGGTTCCTGAAGCTTTGCAGCATGATGGGGGTCTCCTTGCATGAAGGCCCGGCAGAAGCGGGATCTCCATGTCATGTGAATGATTTATGTGGCTCCATTGTCAGTGGGCTGGCATGAATTGTGCAAGCGACACCCGGCGGTCTTAGGGGAAGCCCTGATGGGCCACCACCCGGCCGCACTCGTCGCGGGACCGTGCTTGATCGGACAGCCAGAGCCGGGCCGGAAGCACAGCGCCTGCGCCCGATCCCGGAATCACGGACGGAGCGGAGGTCTTCGGGTGTTGCTTCCGTTGCCGATGTGGATTTGCCGGGCAGCTTTCAGGGGCGGGCTCCATAATGCGCGAAGCGCCTCGCCATGGCTGCGGACAATGTGCCGTCGGCCGGGCAGTGTCCTGCCGTCCCTTTCGAGCCAGCCCCTCGTCATGCCAGAAGCCGCGCCATCTTCCGTTTCCGAGCGTACCCCGTCGCCAGCACCCGATTCGGGTGGTCCTCCGGCAGGGCAATCGGGCCGCGCCTTCACGCTGCGCCCGATCCTGTTCGCCTACATGTGCGGCACCATGGCGATGATGGCCTTTGTCTCCATCGTCGGCTCGCTGTCGCGCCAGCTGGGGCTGGCGCCGTGGCAGGCCGGGATGGCGGTGACGGTGAGTGGCGTGCTGTGGATGCTGATGGCTCCCTATCTGGGGACGGGCCAGTGACCGCCTGGGCCGCCGGGCCGTGATGCTCACCGGCTTTGCCGGCTTCTTCGTGAGCTACTGCGCCATGAGTGGCTGGCTGGTGGCGGCCATGCGCGTGCCGATGAGTGTCGGGCTGGTCTTTGCCGGGCTGGTGCTGACGCGCGGTGCCATCGGCGGCTTCTATGCGGCGGCGCCCACGGCCAGCCAGGCGCTGATCGCCGACAACCTGCCGCCCGAGCGGCGTGTGGCCGCGATGGCATCGCTGGGCGCGGCCAATGGAGCGGGTCTGGTGCTGGGGCCTGCACTGGCGGCGCAGCTCACGCACTTCGGGCTGGAGGCTCCGCTCTATCTGACGGCGCTGCTGCCTGCACTGGGATTGGCGGTGCTGTGGAAGTTCCTGCCGGCCACGCCGCCGGTCGGCGCACGTCCGGGACAGTCGCCGCGCCTGCTGGATCCGAGGTTGCGCCGCCCGATGGTGGCGGCCTTCACGGCGCTGTTCACGGTGGCCGTGGGTCAGATCGTCGTGGGCTTCTTTGCCATCGACCGATTGGGCATGACGCCGGGGGAAGGGGCGCAGGCGGCCGGCATGGCACTGACCACCGTGGGCGTGGCGCTCATCATCACGCAGATGGTCGTGCGGCGGGTCATGTTGCCACCGGGCCGGATGATCTGCATCGGCATGACCACGGCCGGCATCGGCTTCGGATCGGTGCTGCTGGCCACCGGCGTGCCGACGCTGATGCTGTCCTACTTCGTTGCAGCGGCGGGCATGGGCTTCGTGTTTCCGGCCTTCACGGCCATGGCGGCCAATGCGGTGCAGCCGCACGAGCAGGGTGCGGCGGCCGGTTCGGTAGGGGCGGCCCAAGGGCTGGGCAATGTGCTGGGGCCGCTGGCCGGTGCGCTGCTCTATGAGATTTCGCCCACCGTGCCGTACGCCCTGGCGGCCGTGCTGCTGCTGGGGGTGGCCGCCTGGGTGGGGCGCACAGGGAAACCGGACAGGGAAGGACGAGGCTGAGCCCGTCCTGTGCACCCGTCCGGGCCTTTTCCGGAAGGCCTGACCCATGATGTTTCCGCTCCTGGCCGCGGGCGGCACGGATATTTCATCAGGCCGACGCCATCCGGGCAGCCAGCTCATTGTCCAGCGCTGCACGGCGCGGGCGAAGGCCGGGCGCGACATCTGACGCTTGGCGTAGGGGCCCAGGACCGGGTCGTCGATGGACAGCACCGGACGGTTGCGCGGATTGTCGGTATCGGTGCCCGCGGCTGCATGAACTGCATCAGCAGGCCCTGCGTAGTAGAGGTCCAGCACCGTGGTGTGGTCACCCACCACATGCTCGCGCGTCTTCAGGTGTTGCCGCAGGGGTGTTGAAGGCAGTGTCGAAGTCGCCATAGCCGACGGAAAAGCGGCGTTCCGGATCGTTGTCCAGGAGCTGGAACCGGCGGTCCATGGCGGCGTATTCCAGGTGCAGCGCAAAGCACATCCAGCGGTAGAACTCGCCCCGTTCCACGTGGCCCTGCGGGTGGGATCAGGTTCTTTCTCCGGGAACCGCTCGGCCAGCCAGGTGCAGATGCCCAGTGCCTCGGTCAGCACGGTGTCGTCCACCTTCAGCGCCGGCACCTTGCCCATCGGGTTCACGGCGAGGTAGGCGGCCGATTTCATCGGCTCGCCATAGGGCACCGGCACCACCTCATAGGTGGCTTCGCATTCTTCCAGCATCCAGCGCACCATGCGGCCGCGGGAACGGGGGTTGGTGTAGAGGTGAAGTGGCTCATCGTGGGCTCCTGGGGTGGGGAAGGCCAAGCGCTTCCCGGACGTGAAGCCACTATACGCCGGGCTGCTGTCAGTTTCCGTCAGGAGGTGGCAGGTGACCGGACTGTCAGACGGACTCACGATTTTCTCAGGTGCTGGTGAAGCATCTGCGGGTGGCGTGAGCGCGCCGTTCGGCTGCGGGATCCGGTCCGGGGAATGCCCTTGCACGATCACGGATCGTACCGGCTCAGATCGACGCCGGTGTGGCGCTGCCATTCGGTCAGCATACGCAGGCGGGGCAGCGGGCAGGGGCCCGGCGGGCTGTGCCCGCTGCATGCGGTCGGTGCGAAAGTGCCGGAAGTCCTGGCGCAGTTCGCACCAGGCGGCCAGGACCGGGGTCTCGTCGAAGTAGCCCAGTGCCAGGGGCCAGACGATGCGCTGGCTGGTGTGGCCCTCGCCGTCGGTGTAGTCCAGACGCAGGCGCTGGTTCTCGCGCAGGGCGGCGCGCACGGTGGGCAGCACGCTGTTTTCGTCGCTTTTCGGCATTCGGCCGGCGGCCGAGCAGGGGTAAAAGCGCCTGCTCGTCGAAGATGGGGGCCAGCCGTGGTGGCAGGATGGCGCCGATCTTGGAGAGCGCCGAGCGGGCGTCATCGGCCAGGGCCGGGTCGGCGTGGCAGCCCACCCAGCGCAGTCCCAGCACCAGGGCCTCGATCTCGCTTTCGCGGAACATGAGGGGCGGCAGGGTGGGGCCGCCTCTTTTTCAGCATCGTAGCCCACGCCGGCCTCGCCTCGATGTCGGCACTCTGGCGGCGCAGGGTCTCGATGTCGCGATAGAGCGTGCGGACGCTGATGTCCAGCTGCTCGGCCAGTGCTGGGCCTGCAGCGGCTGCCGGCTTCGGCGCAGCCGCTGCATCAGCTCCAGCAGGCGCTCGGTGCGGGTCATGGGGGCAACCGGCTCAGTCGTCGCCATGGGGCCATTCCTCTTCTTCACCGCGCAGGGCGGCCTGGACGGCCTCGCGGGTGTCCTGGCGCTGGGCCATGACCAGCTCCGCCATCTGCTTGTTCTTGAAGGGGCCCAGCGTGGGGTCGTAGACGCGGGCCTGCTCGATCATGCCGTGGCGGTCGTGGCGGTAGAAGATCTTGCCGACCTTCTCGGCGTCGTCGCGGCTCGCGCCCAGCCTTTCCAGGGCGCGCTTGCCGGCACGGATGGCGGCGTCGAAGGTCTCGCGCACGATCTCGTCGGCACCGGCCTGGTACAGGTCGAAGGTGTGCAGCCGGTCGTAGGCACGGGCGACGATGTCGATGTTGGGGTTCACCTCGCGGGCGAAGCGGGCGATGGACAGCGCCTGTTCCCGGTTGTCGATGGCGATCACCAGCAGGCGGGCGTTCTCGATGCCGGCCGCCAGCAGCAGTTCAGGGGCGGGAGGCGTCGCCGAAGTGGGTCTTGGTGCCGTAGCGGTTGAGCCCGGCCACGGTGGTCGGATCCAGGTCGATGACGGTGGTGCTGTGGCTGCTCATCTGCAGCATGCTGTTGACGATCTGGCCGAAAGCGTCCCATGCCCACCACCAGGATCGGATGCTGTTCGTCGAAAGGTGTCGGCCTCGCGTGTCTCGGCGGGCTGTGCCGAAGCGCCGGTGCAGGATGAGGATGAGCGGCGTGATGGCCATCGACAGCACGATGATGGCCGTCATGTTGGCGTTGACGGTGGCGTCGATGACGCCGGCATTGGCGGCCGCGGAATAGAGCACGAAGGCGAACTCGCCGCCCTGGGCCATCAGTAGCGCCCGGTCCAGCGCGTCGCCGTGGTTGCTGCGGGCCAGCCGGGCCACGCCATAGACGCACAGGCCCTTGACCACCATCAGCGCGATCACGCCCGAGACGATGATGCCCCAGTTCTCGGCCACCACCTTCAGGTCCAGCGACATGCCCACGCCCAGGAAGAAGAGGCCCAGCAGCAGCCCACGGAACGGCTCGATGTCGGCTTCCAGCTGGTGGCGGAAGCTCGATTCGGACAGCAGCACGCCGGCCACGAAGGCGCCCATGGCCATGGACAGGCCGCCCGTTTCCATCAGCAGGCCGGCACCCAGCACCACCAGCAGCGCGGCCGCGGTCATGACCTCCCGGGCACGGCTGGCGGCCAGCACGCGGAACAGGGGGTTGAGCACCCAGAGGCCTGCGGCCACCAGGGCAGCCAGACTGAGCAGGGCATGCCGATGGTCTGCCACAGCGGCGTGGCATGCGTGGCACTCTCGGGTGTGGCGGGCGCGAGGAACGCGACGAGGGCCAGCAGCGGGACGATCAGCAGGTCCTCGAACAGCAGGATGGAGACGATGCGCTGGCCACGCGGCGAGGCCAGTTCCTGCCGCTCGCCCAGCACCTGCATGACGATGGCGGTGGAGGTGAGCACGAAGCCGGAGGCGCAGATGAAGGACACTGCCCAGGGCGCCCGAACAGGGTGCCGACCATGGTGAGCAGGATGGCGCTGATGACGACCTGCAGGCTGCCCAGCCCGAAGATCTGTCGACGCAGGCCCCACAGGTGCGAGGGCTTCATCTCCAGACCGATGACGAACAGGAACATCACCACCCCGAATTCGGCGATGTGGATGATGGCGCGCGAGTCAGTGACCAGGGCCAGACCGTAGGGGCCGATGGCCAGGCCGGCGGCCAGATAGCCGAGCACCGAGCCCAGGCCCAGTCGCTTGAAGAGGGGCACGGCCACGACGGCGGCGCCCAGCAGGGAGACGACCTGGATGAGGTCGAACGAGGAACCTTCTGCTGCCATGAAACGGGAGCCGAGGGAGGGATGCGGTGGTCCCGGGGGACTTGCGCAGGGGAAGAGGAGGGCTATGGTAACGCCGCCGACGGGGGCGAGCAGCTGGCGCAGCGCCTGGGCGGCACGGTGCACCGGGTGCCGGACGCCGGCCACTCCTGGACCGCGAGGGGTTTCACCGAGCTGCCGGTGGTGCTGCAGGCGGTGGAGGATGTCGTTCACGGGCGCCGGGGTGGCGGGCGAGGTAGGGGGCAAAGGACGGGCCGTGAGTTGCAAGACTCAGCGGACGGTGTGAGCGATGCCGAAATCGTTCTGCGAGGCTGTTCAGCCTTCTGTCGAGCGTCCAGAGCAGAGCGTTCTCCGTCATCAGGGTCGAGGCCAGCAGCATCAGATCGACGAGGCCGCAGCCCAGACCGTAGAGACGATGGCGCTCGATGAAGGCCATCAGTCTCGTTCAGGCTGCATATCTGGGTGCTGCGCAGCTCGGCCAGCCAGGCGAGGACCCGGGTGCGATCAGGCGGGGTGCCGCATGCGATTTCACCGATGACGAAGGGATGCACCAGCACACGATCCTGATGAAGCAGCGTTGTCAGTGCTTCATTGCCATGCCTGAAATGATCAGCAGACGCTGCTGTCCACGAGGATGGCGCGTGTCGTCGGCAGCGACGGAAAAACCATCTTCGTTTCGAGAAGTGGCAGGCTGGGTCTGGATGGATGCAGGATCGTCGGAATGGGAGCGCCGCGGTGGAAGCTGCATGTCAGGCATGCTGCCTCCCAAGGCGGCCAGACGCTTGGCCGACTGGATACGGACGAAGGTCTTGACGGCCTCCCGGAAGAGGTCGGCCTTGTCCATGTCAGGGTCGGCAACAGCGAGCGCTTGTTCGTAAAGTGCGTCATCCAGCGTGACCGTAGTGCGCATCGGAAGGCTCCATTCGATTTGATGTCATTTTGCATCAGTATTGATGATTCCTGCAATGCTCTATCAGGCTTCTCACCGAGCTGCCGGTGGTGCTGTAGGCGGTGGAGGATGTTGTTCAGGGCGCCGGGGTGGCGAGGAGGTAGGGGTTTCAGGAGGACCCTCTGTCCCTGGATATTGTGGGATATCAGTTAGTTGTGTACACTTGGATACACATTTCGCCATTACGGAATCAGGCCATGCAGATCGTCAAGGCAGGGATCAGAGAGTTTCGTGCGGGGCTGGCTGAGTACATTCAGGATGGCTCACCCGTGGCCGTGACCCGGCATGGCCAGACGGTGGGCGTGTTCATCCCGACGCAGACCGGGAAGACAGTCGATATGGCTGCTCTTGAGCAGGCCAGCAGTGCACTCGATGCGCTGTTGAGCATGCACCGGATCGACCCGGAAGAGCTGGTGGATGAGTTCAAGTCAGCGCGCCGGGAGGCTCGCACAGGCGCACGGAAGCGTGTGATGGAGGGGCCCAGGTGATCCGGTACGGCAAGCCGTTGCTGGTGCTGGACGCCAATATTCTGATACGCGCGGTCCTGGGGAGCAGGGTCCGGAACATCATCTTCAGCAACCAGGCTCATGCACGGTTTTTCGCGCCTAGATGTCGCCTATTCGGACGCGAGGATGTATCTGCCAGGGCTATTTGCCAAGCGCGGCCTGAGTGCCGAAAGCGCCATGAACCTTCTGGAGATGCTGGAGGGTCTGGTTCGGCCCTTGTCACTGGATGCCTATGGACACATGCAAGTGCAAGCGCTGCAGCGTATCGGTGGCAGGGATGCTGATGACTGGCCGATTGTCGCGTCGGCGCTTGTCCTGGATTGCCCCATATGGACGGAGGATCAGGATTTTTTTCGGAACCGGGTGCCCACCTGGACGACTGATCGTGTCGAGCTTTATCTGAAAAATAAGGGATAATCTTCAGAATCCAGTCACGGCCGGTTCCGCGGCCATCATCATCACTGAAGGAATCGTCATGACAGCGCAAGTCGTCCGGCCAGTGGCCATCTGTGTGTTCCGGCATGAGGGCAAGATCCTGGTGGCGCGGGGGCATGATCCGCACCGCAACGGAGCCTACCTGCGGCCGCTGGGAGGGGGGATCGAGTTTGGCGAGTCCGGCGCGCAGACGCTGGCCCGGGAGCTGAAGGAGGAGCTGGGCGCGGAGATCGCCGAGGTCCGCCTCATCGGCGCGCTGGAGAACCGTTTCAAGATCGGCAATGAGCCGCGTCACGAGATCGTGCTGGTCTTCGATGCCCGCTTCGAGGATCCGTCCTTCTATACCCGGGAGGTGATCCGGGGCAAGGAAAGCGATGGCACGGACTTCACGGCCATCTGGCACCGGCCCTGAGGAGACCCGGGCCGACTGCCCGCTGTATCCGGAAGGGTTGAAGGATCTGCTGGCATCCGTCCCGGCACCGACCGTGACGAAGGCGCCCGCCAAGCCGGCCCGCCGGAAGAAGTCGCTGGTCGATCTGCTGCACGCGCACCGGGCCGACATCGAGCAGATCATCGTCCAGTTCGAGGAGGCCATGCCGCCGGCGCCGAAACGGCGCTGAGGAAAGGGCGCTGAAGATACGGTGCTGAAGGCAGCGACCGGCCCGGGAAACGGGCTGGTACTCAGGGGCTGGTACTCAGCCAGCATGAAAAAACCGGGCCTTGCGCCCGGTTTCTGATTGGGACCGTGCCGCCACGGTCTGGCGAGCCGTCCGGCCTGGGCCCATCGGTTGTCCGGCCACGCCCTCGCAGGGCGTGGCCTTTCCGCCTCAGGGCGACGACGGCGATCAGGCCATCGTCATCAGGCTGGCGTTGCCGCCGGCGGCGCGGTGTTGATGCTGATGGACCGTTCGGCCAGCAGGATCTCGTTGCCGTAGTGCTGGCCGCTCTTGAGCTGCGCCGGCGTCAGGCCTTGCAGGGTTGACGATCGGGCCGGTGCGCTTGACCAGCCGCTGGTTCAGGGGCCTTGAGCTGCTCGGCCTCACCCTCGAAGAGCGCACCCTCGAAGGCGGCGCTGTCGATCTCGGCGTCGGTGATCTGCTTGACCTTGGCGCGTACCGAGGCGGGCAGGCCGGTCAGCACGTCGGCCGCGGCACCCGAGGCCACGAACAGCGCCTGGTTGCCGGTGGCCAGGGCAGGGTGGCCAGCTGGGCCACGGCACCGGCTGGGCTGCTGGCCACGCACAGCACGCGACCACGACCTTCCTGGCGATAGGTGTTGCTCTCGCCGGTGGGGCCGGGCATGGTCTGTCTCTTCGGTGCCGATCTGGGCGTCGTCCAGGGCCTTGAGGTACTGGCGGGCCAGGGCGGTGTCGGCCTCGACCAGACCGGCCTTGGGCAGCCATTCGGTCAGGGCCGCCAGGGCGGCTGCGCTGTCGGCCGTGCGCGGGAATGACGGTCGGCGGGCGCTTCGACAGCAGGCGCTTCAGGTACAGCGGGCCGCCGGCCTTGGGGCCGGTGCCTGACAGGCCCTCACCGCCGAAGGGCTGCACGCCCACCACGGCACCGACGGTGTTGCGGTTGACGTACAGGTTGCCGGCGTGGATCTGCGGCAGCACGCGGTCGATGGTCTCGTCGATGCGGGTGTGCACACCGAAGGTGAGGCCGTAGCCGGTGCCGTTGATGTCGCGGATCAGCGATTCCAGGTCGTCACGCTTGTAGCGCAGCACGTGCAGCACGGGGCCGAAGACTTCGCGGCCCAGGTCCTTGATGCTCCGGATCTCGATGAGCGTGGGCGGCACGTAGGTGCCGGCGGCCATGGCCTGATGGTCGGCGCGTGCGCTGGCGGGCTGGCTGACGCGATGACCCTTGGCGCGCATCGTGTCGATGTGCTTGACGATGTTGTCGCGTGCCTCGGTGTCGATCACGGGGCCCACGTCGGTGGCCAGCACGCCGGGGTTGCCCTGACGCAGCTCGCGGGTGGCGCCTTCCAGCATGGTCAGCACGCGGTCGGCGCTGTCTTCCTGCACGCACAGCACGCGCAGGGCCGAGCAGCGCTGGCCGGCCGAATCGAAGGCCGAGACGAGAACGTCCTGCACGACCTGCTCGGTCGGTGCGGAAGAGTCGACGATCATCGCGTTCTGGCCGCCGGTCTCGGCGATCAGCGGGATGGTGTGACCTTCGCTGTCCAGGCGCTGGGCCAGGGTGGCGGCAATGAGGCGAGCCACTTCGGTGGAGCCGGTGAACATGACGGCGGCAATGCGCGGGTCGGCCACCAGCGGGGCGCCCACCTGCACGCCGTCGCCCGGCAGCAGCTGCAGCACGTCGGTGGGGACGCCAGCCTCGTGGAGGATGCGCACGGCTTCGGCGGCGATCAGCGGCGTCTGCTCGGCCGGCTTGGCGATGACCGGGTTGCCGGCAGCCAGTGCGGCCGAGACCTGACCGGTGAAGATGGCCAGCGGGAAGTTCCACGGGCTGATGCACAGCACCGGACCCAGCGGCTGGTGGGTGTCGTTCCGGAACTCGGCCGTCACCTGGTTGGCGTAGTAGCGCAGGAAGTCCACGGCCTCGCGGATCTCGGCGATGGCGTTGGGCAGCGACTTGCCGGCCTCGCGGATCACCAGACCCATCAGGATCGCCATGCGGTCTTCCATCAGCTGGGCGGCGCGCTGCAGGCAGGCGGCGCGGTCGGCCGGGGGACACGTCCTTCCAGGTCTTCGCGGCGGCTTCGGCCGTCTTCAGCGCAGCCTCGATGTCGGCCGGCGTCGCCTCCACCACGTGGCCCACCACGTCCTGGTGATCGGCCGGGTTCAGCACGGGCTTGGCATCCTCGGGCAGCTTGGCGCCCTTGCCGGTGGCGGGTGCCGGGCGGTTGCCGGGCTGGGCCAGCCAAGCCTGCTTCGTGCTGGCCAGCAGGCCTGCCGACAGGGTGGCCAGCTGCTGCTCGTTGGCCAGGTCGATGCCCGAGGAGTTGGTGCGCTTGCCGAAGACTTCGGTGGCGTACAGGTCGACCGGCAGCGGGATGCGGTCGTGCGGGGCGCCCACCGGCGAGATGGAGGCCGCTTCCTCGATCGGGTTGGTGATCAGCTGGTCGATCGGCAGCGACGGATCGCTGACGCGGTTGACGAAGGAGGTGTTGGCGCCGTTTTCCAGCAGGCGCCGCACCAGGTACGCCAAGAGCGTCTCGTAGGGTGCCCACCGGGGCGTAGACGCGGCACGGCCGGCCCAGGCCGCCTTCGGAGACGGGCTTGGTGACCTGCTCGTAGAGCGGTTCGCCCATGCCGTGCAGGCACTGGAACTCGTACTGGCCCGGGTAGTAGTTCTGGCCGGCCAGCTCGTAGATGGTGGCCAGCGTCTGGGCGTTGTGGGTGGCGAAACTGCGGGTAGATGGCGTCCGGGGCGTCCAGCAGCTTCCGGGCGCAGACCTGGTACGACACGTCGGTGTGCACCTTGCGGGTGTAGACCGGGTAGCCGTCCATGCCGTCGAGCTGGGCGCGCTTGACCTCGCTGTCCCAGTAGGCGCCCTTGACCAGGCGGATCATCAGCCGGTGGTGGCTGCGACGGGCCAGGTCGATCACGTAGTCGATGACGTACGGGCAGCGCTTCTGGTAGGCCTGGATCACGAAGCCGATGCCGTTCCAGCCGGCCAGCGCCGGGTCAAAGCACAGCGACTCCAGCAGGTCCAGCGAGATCTCCAGCCGGTCGGTTTCCTCGGCGTCGATGTTGAGCGGGATGTCGTACTGGCGGCAGAGCAGGGCCAGCTGGCGCACGCGGGGCAGCAGCTCGGCCTGAACGCGATCGACCTGGGCACGGCTGTAGCGCGGGTGCAGGGCCGAGAGCTTGATGGAGATGCCGGGGCCCTCGTAGATGCCGCGGCCGCCCGAGGCCTTGCCGATGGCGTGGATGGCCATCTCGTAGGAGGCCATGTAGGCCTGGGCGTCGGCTCTCGGTGGTGGCCGCCTCGCCCAGCATGTCGTAAGAGTAGCGGAACCCCTTGGCCTCGTACTTGCGGGCGTTGGCCAGGGCTTCCTCGATGGTCTCGCCGGTGACGAACTGCTCGCCCATCATCCGCATGCCCAGGTCCACGCTCTTGCGCACCAGCGGCTCGCCGCCCTGCTTGAGGACGCGGGTGAGCGCCGAGGCCAGCTTGTTCTCGCTGCTGGTGCCCACCAGCCGGCCCGTGATGACCAGGCCCCAGGTGGCCGCATTGACGAAGATGGACGGGGACTGGCCCACGTGGGCCTTCCAGTCGCCGTGGCCGATCTTGTCACGGATGAGCGCGTCGCGCGTCTGGCTGTCGGGAATACGCAGCAGCGCCTCGGCCAGGCACATCAGCGCCACGCCTTCCTGGCTGGAGAGCGCGAATTCCTGGATCAGCGCCTCAACGCCGCCGGCACGCGGGCGGGCACGCAGCCCTTCGCTGAGGCGGCGGGCCAGCTTGTGCACGCGCGTCTGGAAGCCTGGGTCGGTCAGCGGGGAGTCCTTGGCCTGGGCCAGCAGCCAGGTGACACATTCGGGCTCGGGGCGGCGCCAGGCGGCCGTGATGGCGGCACGGCGCGGAGTCTGCGGAGACACCTGCTGGGCAAAAGCCACGAAGGGGGCCGAGGGCTCGCCCTTGGCGCCCTCGGGCAGCTCAGGGCGCATCGGCGCGGGGCGAGGGCAGCTGGTCGGGCGGCTCCTGACCGCGTTCGATGGCTTCCAGATAGCTGACCAGCGCCTGTCGGGTCAGCCATTGAAGACTGCGATTGTTGCGGTCCGCAATGTTCTTCAGGCGATTGTGCAGTGCTTCGTCGACCTTGATGTCGAGAGGGGGCGTGCTCACGTTTCTTGTCTCCGATGTGCCGGTATCCATGGTTGGGCCGCCACCAGCAGGTGCCGGCAAGGTTGCCGCACCAGGGGACTGCCCGGTCCCCTCCGGACCCGGTACAGCCAGTGCTTGGGGTCCGGACTGCGAACCCCACCAGTAAAAAATGGCAGCGTATCATTTTTTTTACGAAATATCCTGGTGTCTCATATTCCGTAGAATCAGAGTCCCTTCGCGCGTCATGGCCAGCCTGTCGTCGCACCCGTTTTCCGACCGCCCGATCCTTACAAGACCTCCCTCGAGCATGAAAATCACGACGATCGTGTCGCTGGCCATCGGGCTGGCGGGCTGGCAGGCCACCGTGCAGGCACGCGATGCCGTGCCGCCGCAGACCCGGAAGGGGGCTTCGCCAGCCGTGGCCCAGGCCTCGCCCGACGGGAACATGGTGCTGATCCCGGCCAGCCAGGCCCGGGACATCCAGCGCGCCACGCGCGAGGTCTCGGACTGTGTTCGCATCGAGGACGACATGAGCCGACTGGGGTGCTACGACGAAGTGATGGCCCGGCGGCTGCCGCAGCCGGACCGGGATCTTCCGAAGCTGAAGGCCTGGGGACTGAGGGATGCCGGCTGCCGACGGGCAGGGCGGCCATCCGCCATCCGATCAGGCCACGCAGCCCGTTGGCCGGGGACAGGGCGAGCGTCAGTCCGCGACGGCCAGTGGCCAGCCGGCCGGGAAGGTCATGGGCGCATCCGGCGCGCCGGGTGGCGTGCAGCTCATCCGCCTGCCCAACCTGGGGGCCAGCGATGACACCCGCGCCGACGAGAACAACGACAGCCCGCGCGGCAAGCTGCTGCTGGACGGCTCGAACGTCTCCCGGGCCGTGCAGGATGTGCGGCGCTCGCTGGGCACCGATCTGACCGACCGCTGGGAGCTGGACGACGACGCCAACCGCGGGCGTTTCCTGCTGCGTCCCTACAAGCCGATGTACATCTCGTTCATGGACTGGACGACCAGCCTGAACGGGGACACCGGGCACGCCCAACCCGCTCAACACGACCGATGCCGGCAATGCCTCGCTGGCCAACCAGGGGCGCCGCGCCGAAACCACGTTCCAGATCAGCTTCAAGTCGAAGGTGGCCGAGAACCTCTTCGGCGACAACGGCGACCTGTGGGTGGGCTACACGCAGCGCTCGATGTGGCAGATCTACACCCAGCAGCTGTCGCGCCCGTTCCGCGAGACCAACTACGAGCCTGAGGTGATGGCGGTGTTCCGCACCAACTACCGGCTGGGCGGCTGGCATGGCCGACTGGCCTCGGTCTCGCTCAACCACCATTCCAACGGCCGCTCGCTGCCGCTGTCGCGCAGCTGGAACCGCATCATCTTCCAGGCGGGGCTGGAGCGTGAGCGCTGGACCCTGCTGCTGCGGCCGTGGTGGCGCATCCCCGAAAATGCCAAGGACGACGACAACCCCGACATCAGCAATTTCTACGGACGGGGCGAAGCCGTGGCCATCTACCGTCATGGCGGCTACGAATGGGCGCTCACCGTGCGCCATTCGCTGCGGCTCAACCCTTCGCGCGGCTCGGTGGGCCTGGAGCATGCCTTCCCGATCAGCAGCTACCTGAAGGCGCACATCAACCTGTTCCATGGCTATGGCGCCAGCCTGATCGACTACAACCATCGCCAGACCCGCATCGGCATCGGGGTGTCGCTGACGCAGTGGCTCTAGCCCCGTTCTGTGTGTGGCGCGTCTGCGCGTGGAACTTATTCAGAAGGGATTCCTGGGCAAGGGGGCGACATTTCCGGCATGACATTTCCCTGCCGATGGCAGGGCCTATTCCGACACCTGCTGCCGATACGGGCCGCAGCAGGTACCATCGGACCGATGTCCTTTTCCTCATTCCTTCTTTCTGGAGCGTAGCGGATACATGGTGGAATCGACGAAGAAGCAAGGAACAGCACGCCAGCTGGCCCGCTGGATGGCCGGAGCCGCCGTGGTCGGCTTCCTGGCCGGTGGCATGGCCGGTTGCGGCTACAACGACATCCAGCGTGGCGACGAGGCCACCAAGAGCGCCTGGGCCGAGGTGCTGAGCCAGTACCAGCGTCGGGCCGACCTCATCCCCAACCTGGTCAACACCGTGAAGGGCTACGCCGCTCAGGAAAAAGAGGTGCTGCTGGGCGTGACCGAGGCGCGCTCGCGCGTGGGCCAGGTGCAGCAGCAGGCCAACCCGACCGATCCCGGTTCGCTCAAGCAGTTCGAGAGCGCCCAGGCCCAGATGAGCAGCGCGCTGTCGCGGCTGCTGGTGGTGGCCGAGCGCTATCCGGAGCTGAAGTCCGATCAGAACTTCCGTGAGCTGCAGGCCGAACTGGCCGGCACCGAGAACCGCATCACGGTGGCCCGCAAGCGCTACATCGATTCCATCAACGCCTACAACGTGCTGGTGCGCGAGTTTCCCGGTCAACCTGACGGCCAAGGTGATGGGCTATACACCCAAACCGCAGTTCTCGGTCGAGAACGAGGCTGCCATCAGCAAGCCGCCCACCGTCGATTTCGGCGGTGGCCAGTCGGCACCGGCTGCCCAGCCGGCGCCAGCGGCCCAGTAAGGCCCGGGCTGTTGCCGGTCGGCGCCCTGCCTTGCGGTGGGGCGCTGCCGGTCTCGGTCCCTTCCGCCGGGCGTACGCCTTCCATCCCATGAAGATGCCGAACCGTTCCGAATGCCCCGCCACCGTGCCTGACCGGCCGGTGCGTGCCGGCGTGGACGGGCGCGCGCTGCGCGCCTTCCTGCTGGCCGTGGTGCTGGTGCTCGGGATGCTGTCGGTGGTGCTTCCTGCCGGGGGCGCAGCAGCTGCAGGCCGTGCCGAAGCTGTCCGGTCCGGTGGTCGATACCGTGGGGCTGCTGAGCCGCGACACGCGCGAGGCACTCACACAGCAGCTGCTGGCCCTGCAGGAACGCAAGGGCAGCCAGCTGGCCGTGCTGGTGGTGGCGACCACGCAGCCGGAACCCATCGAGGCCTATTCGATACGGGTGGCCGAAGCCTGGAAGCTGGGGCGCGGCAAGGCGGGACCTTCCGGCCAGGACGTCGATGACGGCGTGCTGCTTCTGGTGGCGCGCGACGACCGCCGCGCCCGCATCGAGGTCGGTTACGGCCTGGAAGGCGCCATTTCCGATGGCATCGCCAGGCGGATCATCGACCAGCAGCTGCTGCCGCATTTCCGGCAGCAGGACTGGGACGGGGGCGTGCAGGCCGCGGTCGATGCGCTGCAGGCGCGCATCGACGGCGAGGCTCTGCCTGAACCTTCCAGGGCGGTCGATCCCTTCGACACCTGGGCCGAGGACGTGCTGCCGCTGATGTTCTTCCTGGGCATTGGCGGGGTCATCGCCTCGGGCATCATCGGGCGATGGCTGGCCTCCATCGGTGCCGGCGGCATCATGGGCTTCTCGGCCTTCGGCATCCTGGGCTCACCGATCGTGGCGGCCATCTGCGGCGCCGTGGTGCTGGGCTTCGTGCTGCTGGTCACGCTGGGTACGTCATCTGGCCTGCAGCAGGTGGGCTGCCACACGTATCGCACAACCGTCGCGGTGGCGGCTGGGGTGGCGGCCTGGGCGGTGGCGGTGGTTTCGGCGGCGGATTCGGTGGGGGTGGCGGATTCGGCGGAGGCGGCGGCTTCAGTGGCGGCGGCGGTGGTTTCGGTGGAGGAGGGGCATCCGGTGGCTGGTGATCCTGTCGACGGGCACACGCCGGGCAAGCCGGCACCCATGAAGGCCGGGCGGCGGAGTCTGGCCTGCTTCTGGCGTCACAGTGGCCTGGCGCCTGATCCGGTCGGGCGCGCTTTTCGACGATGCGGCCTTCGATCGCATCGAGGCCGCCATCGTGGCCGGTGAAAGCCGTCATCGGGGTGAGATCCGCTTTGCGCTGGAGTACCGACTGGCCTGGCACGCGCTGCGCCGGGGCTGACGGCCCGCGAGCGGGCGCTGCAGGTGTTCGGTGAACAGCGCATCTGGGACACCGAAGAGAACACGGGCATCCTTATCTACCTGTTGACGGCCGACCGTGCTGTCGAGATCATCGCGGATCGGCTGGTGCATCAGCGCCTGCCGGCCGGCATCTGGCACGAGACCTGCCAGCAGATTGTCAGCACCATCAGCCACGGCAACCCGGTCGATGGCGTGGTGTCCGCCATTGAACGACTGGGCCAGGCACTGGCCGAGGCGCTGCCGGCCGTGCCGGGCTGCGCCAATCCCAACGAACTGGACGACCGTCCGATCCGCCTCTGAGGCGGTGGCGGCATCCTCTCCCGGAGCGTCATGATTTCCGATCGTCGCCGACAGCTTTCTTCATTCCTGCTGGGGAGTGCGCTGGCCCTGCCGCTGGGCTGGATGGCCCGGGCTGCCGAAGCAGCTCCGGGGACGACCGATGCCGCACCATCCGGTGCGAAGCCGGCGACCGACAACGGTGCGCCCGTGCTCACCCGGCTGTCGGTGCCCGGTCTGCCAGCCGCGGCCTTCACGCTGGATTTCGATGTCTACTACGGTGACTACTCCGGCAGTGGGGTGGAGGTGGCCAGCGCCACCTATCGTTTCCAGAAGCAGGGCAATCGCTATCGGCTCGATACCGAAGCCCGCGCCAGCTCGGGTGCTGGCCGTGTTCTATTCCGGCACGCTCGTGCAGGTCAGTGAAGGGGTGATGAGTGCGCAAGGTTTCGTGCCCGCGCGCTATTCCGAGAAACGGGGCCGTCGGCCCGAGCGTCGCTACCGCTTCGACAGCCCGTCACGGCACGTCCGCCAGGAAGGCGACCCGGCCATCGATTTCGCCTATCCGGATGGCACGCAGGACCGGCTCACCATCTTCTTCCAGCTGGGCCTACTGGCCCGAGCCGATGCCCAGCGCTCAAGCCCGGCCAGAAGTTCGTGCTGCCGCTGGCCGGCTCACGCCGCATCGATGAACCCTTCTTCCGGGTGGTGAGCCAGGAACGGATGCGCACCAACGCCGGCGAGTTCGACGCGCTGCACATCTCCGTCGAGAAGCCCGGCGACCAGGGACGCGCCGCGCTTCGACATCTGGCTGGCCCCGGAGCTGAAGATGCTGCCGGTGCGCATCCGCGTGTTCGACCATGGCGGCGGCGGCAAGATCGTCGATCAGGTGCTCAGGCGCCGCCCGCAGGAGATCCGCTGAATCAGGGATCCCCAGGGGCTGGGCGTTCCCGGTCGAGTGTCGTCAGGCGGTCGTGCTGGTGATCGGCACCAGCAGCCAGATGGAGCCCACCAGCAGGGCAAAGCCGATCAGTTCAAGGCGGGCACGGATTCGGGGGGAGAGCTGCATCATGCTTCTGTTTCCTCCGGGATGGGTGTCGCGTCTTCCTGGACGCTCTGGGCCAGACCGCGCGCAAAAGGCGCTGGCGCTGGGCTTGTCCACGTACACGCAGCGCTTGCCGGTGCGCTTGCAGTGATCCTTCACCAGCCAGTAGGCACTGTGGCTGATGCAGCCCGCCTGGCAGATCACCAGGTCGGCGGCGGCCAGGCTGGCATCCAGCCGGTGCACGCTGTCTTCACGGCCACCGTCGTGGTGGATGAAGCGACCGCCTTTCTTCTCGACGATGCGGCGGTAGATGGAGATCGCCGCATGGCGCCCGCCCACGCACAGCACCGCGCGTGAATCCAGCTGCTCGGCCGTCACCTCGCCCCGGGCCACAGCGGCCTGACGCGGGCAGCCGGTGGAAGCCGGTGCTGCCGGGGCGCCGTCTGCGGACCCGGATTCGGTCGCCTCGTCCAGTACCGGGGCTGGCTGTTCGGGGGCGGCCAGGTTGCGGCGCATGTCGACGATGCGCTGCATCAGTTCCTGGTTGCGCTCGCTCAGCCAGCGCACCTGTTCGGACAGTTCGATGCGGCTGTCCAGCTCTTCGGCGTTGCGGCGCAGGGTTTCCAGCTCTTCCTGCAGCTGGCGGATGGTGTTTTCCTTGCCGGCATTGTCGGCGCGCAGCCGCTGCAGCTCGCCATTGAGCGCCTCGGTCTCGGCCGCTTTTTCCACCTGCAGCTGCTGATAGCGCTGGCGGGCCTTCTCGATGTCCTGCTGGCAGCGTGCGTGTTCCTCGGCCAGCGACTGGTAGCGCTCGTCCTTGTCGCGCGAGGCGGCGCTGGCCTGATGCTGCAGCATGTGCACCTCGCGGTAGATCCGCTCCAGCGTGGCGGCATCGCAGCGCGGGTGCGTCATGCAGGCCCAGAGGCCGGCCGTGGCTTCGTTTCTGGCCACGAACTGCTGCCACTGTGCATGCAGTGCCTCGGCCGTCTTGATCGAAGCCAGCTTGCGGATGGCCATGGCGTAGCGCTGGTCCAGCTCCTTCTGCAGCAGCTCCGACAGCTCGCCGCGCCGCCGGCATTCGTTGACCGCGTTGACGTGCAGCTCGTAATCGTCCTCGGGCAGGGGGGCGTCCATCGTGCGGGCAGCCAGCTTGCGCAGCGTGTTCATCGACAGGCACAAGCCGACGATCGGACAGTGACAGTGTGCGGCCAGATCCCACAGCTTGCGACGACGTGACCCGTTGTCGGCCGGCAGCTTGGCGGGCTGGCGCATCGTCGGCTCGAAGTTGCTGATGTCCAGCGCGCCCTCGGTCGGGTTCTTCAGGATGGCCAAGGTCGGCCGATCGCCCAGATAAAGTTCACGATCCTGCATGATGTGGTTCTTCTGGAAGAAACGGGAGACCAGGGGGCCGCCAGTGACGTGGAATGGGCGCGGTGAGCAGAAGTGCCCGATGAGACGCCCCCTGAGAAGACGGGAGTGGCCCGTCCTGCATGGCCGGCCCCATGCTCCGTGGTCAAGTCGTCATAGTCTACTGCTACTCATTATCATTAGCAAACTTAATCCCTTTGCGGCGCCTAGGGACGCCAGGACGGTGAAAGGTGTGGGAGGGCAGGTGGGAAAGAGTACGGGAGGCAGGTGGGAAAAGAGTAGGGAGGGCTCGCTGTTGGCGGGGCGGCGTGCCGCAGCTGGGGAAGGGCGTGCAGCTGCCCACGCGAGGCAGTGCGGGGAGGTGGATGGGCGAAGGGCCCAGGGAAAGGGCCGCCTCGCACATGGCGATGGCGGCCCTTGTTCTGGCGTCCCCGGTCAGGGGCAGCCTCAGCCCTTCTTCTTGCCGAACGAGTCCTTCAGCGTCGTCACCCGGTTGAACACGGGCTTGTCGGCCGTGTGGTCGAATCGGTCGGCCACGTAGTAGCCCTGGCGCTCGAACTGGAACTGCTGCTCGGGCTTCGCTTCGCGGATCAGCGGCTCGGCATAGCCGGTACGCACGGTCTTCGACTCGGGGTTGATGTTCTCCAGCGGGATCGCGTCCACCGGCATCCGGCTGGGCGTCCAGGAAGAGCGGCGCGAAGATGCGCAGCTCGACCGGCACGGCATCGCTGGCCGACACCCAGTGGATGTTGCCCTTGACCTTCACGCTGTCGGCGCCGGGCGTGCCCGAGCGGGTATCGGGCAGATACTCGCAGCGCACTTGCAGGATCTCGCCGTTGGCGTCACGGTCCACGCCGGTGCAGCGCACCACGAAGCCATGGCGCAGACGCACCATCTGGCCCTGGCGTCATCCGGAAGAAGCCCTTGGGCGGGTTCTCGGCGAAGTCCTCGCGCTCGATCCACAGCTCGCGGCTCAGCTCGAAGCGGCGCACGCCCTCGTTCGGGGTGATGCGGATGGCGGGGCGCCTCGCAGAGGATCCGTTCGGCCGGGTCCATGTTCTCGATCACCAGGCGGATGGGATCCGTGATGACGTGCAGGCGGTCGACCTCGGGGTCGAGCACCTCGCGCACCGTCTGCTCCAGCACCGCCATCTCGATCAGCTGGTTGGCCTTGGATATGCCGGCGCGTTCGCAGAACAGCCGGATGGCGGCCGGCGGAAAACCGCGTCGGCGCAGGCCGGCAATGGTTGTCATCCGCGGATCGTCCCAGCCCGACACGATGCCCTCGTCCACCAGCGCCTTCAGCTTGCGCTTGCTGGTGATGGTGTAGGTCAGGTTCATCCGGGCGAACTCGATCTGCCGCGGCAGCGGTTCGTCCAGCATTCCCGTCTCCGCCACGCGGGCCAGCAGCCAGTCGTACAGCGGCCGGTGGTCCTCGAACTCCAGCGTGCACAGCGAATGCGTGATCCGCTCCAGCGCATCTTCCAGCGGATGTGCGTAGTCGTACATCGGGTAGATGGGCCAGGCGTCGCCGGTGCGGTGGTGGTGCGCCTTGCGGACCCGGTACAGGATCGGGTCGCGCATGTTGATGTTGGGCGAGGCCATGTCGATCCGCGCCCGCAGCACCATCGAGCCGTCGGGGTGCTGTCCCGCACGCATTTCCCGGAACAGACGCAGGTTCTCTTCCACCGGGCGGTCACGGAACGGCGAGTTGCGGCCCGGCTCGGTCAGCGTGCCCCGGTTCTCGCGGATCTGGTCGCCGGTCTGGCTGTCCACGTAGGCGTGGCCGGCCTCGATCAGCTTCAGCGCGATCTGGTAGAAGGTCTCGAAAGTAGTCGCTGGCGTAGTAGAGGTTGCACTCGCCATCGGCAAAGTTCCAGTCGAAGCCCAGCCAGCGCACCGAATCGATGATCGCGTCGACGTACTCCTGGTTTTCCTTTTCGGGGTTGGTGTCGTCGAAGCGAAGGTGGCAGCGCCCGCCGTAATCGGCTGCCAGCTCGAAGTTCAGGCAGATCGACTTGGCGTGCCCGATGTGCAGGAAGCCGTTGGGCTCGGGCGGAAAGCGCGTGCGGATGCGCGCCGGATCCGCCTGGCCTGCACGCTGAACGTCAGCCGTGCCGGGCTTGCCCTGCCCAGGTGCGGCCCGCCAGCTTTCTGGCTGGCCAGATCGGCATCGATGGCCTGGCGGATGAAGTTGCTGACCGTGGCGGTGTTGGCCTCGGCCGGGCGGCCGCTGGCTGCGCCGGTGTCGGCAGGGCGGCCGGCAGCCGCCCCGGAAGCATCGGATGTCTTCATTGAGTGCGTGCGCCGATCTTTCTCAGACACCCAGCAGTTCGACATCGAACAGCAGCGTGGCGTTGGGCGGAATCACGCCGCCGGCGCCGCGGGCACCGTAGCCCATGGCCGCCGGGATCAGCAGCCGACGCTTGCCGCCGACCTTCATGCCGGCCACGCCCTCGTCCCAGCCACGGATCACTTCGCCTGCGCCCAGCGCAAAAACGAACGGCTGGTTGCGGTCACGGCTGGAGTCGAACTTGCGGCCGGCGCGACCGCCCTCGGCGGAGGCGGGATCCGCTTCCCACAGCCAGCCGGTGTAGTGCACCTTCACGCGCTTGCCGGGGACGGCCTCGTCGCCCGTGCCGACTTCGATGTCCTGGATGCCCAGGCCGCTTTGCCTTTGATGTCGAAACTCATTGTTCTGGCCCCTGTTCTGACTGATAAAGGGAGGGCCAGCACGGCCTTCCCGAAGGTCCAGAAGATAGCACGCCGGGCGCCGCCCCGGAGGTGTTCCGTGGGCGGCGCCCGGCGTGGCGTGTGTGCTGCTCGACTCAGGCAGGCGCGGAGACTCAGCGCGGATCGACGGTGGCCCAGCCGTGTTCGGTCCGCGGGTTCACGTAGGTGTCGTAATAATCACCCAGTGCGCTCAGCTCGGCCAGCGCGTCGAAGCTGAAGCCCTGACGGTTGCCGCGGGTGTCGATCAGCAGGTCGGAGAGCTGGCGGCGGAAGGTGGCGGGGCTGTCCCAGCTGGCCAGCAGCCGGTCCAGCATCCAGGGGATGTTCCTTGGCGCAGTGCAGCGGACGGGTCTCGACGGGCATGCGCAGCAGGATGCGCTGGGCCTGCAGGCTGAGCTGGGCCAGCACGTCGGCTGGCACGTCCAGGGGGCAGGGGCTCAGCGGCTTGGCCTCGGGCACCACGGCCTGGAAGGCGACGGCGCGCGGGACGATGCGGGGAGCCGATTTGCTCGATTGACGAAACCAGTTGAACATAGCCGTTTGACCAGGTTGATGCCAGTCGTCGGGCGCCATCGGGCGCTGGTTCCGGGACCGGCTGTTGCGGGGAGCCGTTCTTCATGCCGAATCGACCGTCAGTCTAGAAAAAGTCCAAGCGCTTCGGGAGGAATTTATTCATGTTTCAGGCATATGACGTGGCACCGGGCGGGCAGGTGCAGGGCGACATCCGGGTACCGGGTGACAAGTCCATCTCGCACCGCGCCATCATGCTGGGCGCGCTGGCCGAAGGGCGTGACGGAAGTCCATGGCTTCCTGGAAGGGGCCGATGCCCTGGCCACCGCCCAGATCTTTCCGGGCGATGGGCGTGCGCATCGACGGACCGGAGCAGGGGCAGGTGAAGGTGCATGGCGTGGGGCTGCATGGCCTGCAGGCGCCGGCCGGCGACCTGGACTGCGGCAACTCGGGTACCTCGATGCGGCTGCTGTGCGGCATTCTGGCCGGTCAGCGCTTCGCCACCCGGATGGTGGGCGATGCCAGCCTGTCACGCCGCCCCATGCGACGGGTGATCGATCCGCTCTCGCAGATGGGCGCGCGCATCGACAGCCAGGACGGCAAGCCGCCGCTGCAGGTGCAGCCGGTGGATGGGCTCACGGCCGTGGATCTGAAGCTGGCGGTGGCCAGCGCCCAGGTGAAGTCGGCGCTGCTGCTGGCCGGGCTGTACGCCCACGGCGAGACACGCGTCACGGAACCGGCGCCCACGCGTGACCACACCGAACGGATGCTGACGGCCTTCGGCGTGCAGGGTGGGGCGCGAGGGGCCACGGCGTCGGTGCGCGGCGGGACAGGTGCTGCGTGCTGCGCGGGTGGACGTGCCGGCCGACATCTCGTCGGCAGCCTTCTTCCTGGTGGCGGCCGCCATCTGCCCCGGCTCGGATCTCGTCCTGCGTCATGTGGGCATGAACCCCACGCGTACCGGCGTGCTGCACGTGCTGCGCGCCATGGGCGCCGACATCACCGAATCCAACCCGCAGCTGGTGGGGGTGAGCCGGTGGCCGACCTGCACGTGCGCGGCGGGCGTCTCAAGGGCATCACCATTGACCCGGCCTGGGTGCCGCTGGCCATCGACGAGTTCCCGGCGCTCTTCATCGCGGCCGCCTGCGCCGAGGGCGTGACCGAGCTGCGCGGGGCCGAAGAGCTGCGCGTGAAGGAATCCGACCGCATCCAGGTGATGGCCGATGGCCTGGCTGCCGTGGGCCTGCCCGTCACGGTGCTGCCCGACGGCATGCGCATCGAGGGCCGGGGCGGTGAGGCGCATCCCTTTGCCGGTGGCACGGTCGAGGCCCATGGCGACCATCGCATCGCCATGTCCTTCACGGTGGCGGCGCTGCGCAGCCGCGGGCCCATCCACGTCCGCGACACGGCCAACGTCGGCACCTCCTTCCCGGGCTTCGTGGCGCTGGCCCGCTCGGTGGGGCTGGACGTGAGCGTGGCGGCAGGGGACTGAGCGGACGGCCCGGCACCGGGGAGGCCGGGATGGGCCCCTGGATCGCACCGCAGGCTCCAGCGTGTCCCGGGCGCCCGCTCGGCCCGAACCGGCCTGGCTCGTTGCAGCCTGGCGCATCACGGCTCGGCGCATGGATGCGCCCGGCAGGTGTATCCGGAGGCGGACGGTGAGACAATGAGATCTTCCCAGCAAGAGGATCCACAAGGAGATCGTCATCATGTCTTCGTCGCATGCCCATTCCCATGGCCACAAGGACGCCGCGCACCATGGCATTCCCGTCATCACCATCGACGGCCCCACCGCCTCGGGCAAGGGCACGGTGGCTGCGCGGGTGGCCCAGCGGTTGGGCTTTCATTATCTGGACAGCGGCGTGCTGTACCGGCTGGTGGCGATGAAGCTGGTGCAGGAGGGCGAGGATGGCGCCAACGAGGACGCTGCGGTGCGGGCGGCCCAGACGCTGGAGCCCGAGTTCCTGTCCCGATGGCCGCATCATGCTGTCGGGCGAGGACGTGTCGGCCGCCATCCGCGCCGACGGCATCGGCCTGCAGGCATCGCGGCTGGCCGTGCATCCGGCCGTGCGCGAGGCCCTCAACGTGCTGCAGCACCGTGCCCGCAAGGCCCCGGGCCTGGTGGCCGACGGGCGCGACATGGGCACCGTGGTCTTTCCGGACGCTCCGCTCAAGGTCTTTCTCACGGCTAGCGTGCAGGCACGCGCCGAGCGCCGCCACAAACAGCTGTTGGAGAAGGGATTCTCTGCTACACTTGAAAAGATTTTTGCACGATCTGAAGGAGCGTGACCACCGCGACGCAGGCCGCGCCGTGGCGCCGCTCAAGCCCGCCGAAGACGCCTTCTGGCTCGATTCGGGCAACCTCACCGTCGACGAGACCGTCGACCGCGTGCTGGCTGCCCTGGCAGGAGCGCCAGAAGGCCTGACCCGGCGGGTCTTCATTTCTGCGTCTTCGTCTTGTCGGCCGTCGTGTCCATGACGGCGGCCGCTGTCCCCGGGCTGGCGTTGCGCTCCGTCGTCCCGGGATTTTCCCCAACACCGCTGGTTTGCCGCTGTCCACATGGATGCAGCGCGGCTGGCGAGAATCTTTTGGATATCAATGAGCACTGAAGTTACCCAGAATCCGGCATCGGAAGACAGCTTTGCCGCCCTCTTCGAGGAATCCCTCAAGCGCCAGGAGATGCGGCAGGGTGAGGTGATCACCGCCGAAGTCATCCGGGTCGACCACAACTACGTGGTCGTCAACGCCGGCCTGAAATCCGAGAGCTACGTGCCGGTCGAGGAGTTCTACAACGACCGCGGCGAGCTGGAAGTTCAGGAAGGTGATTTTGTATCGGTTGCCATCGACTCGCTCGAGGACGGCTTCGGCGAAACCCGCCTGTCGCGCGATCGCGCCAAGCGTCTGGCTGCCTGGGTGCAGCTGGAACTCGCCCTGGAGTCCGGCGATCTGGTCACCGGTACGGTCACCGGCAAGGTCAAGGGCGGCCTGACCGTCATGACCAACGGTATCCGTGCTTTCCTGCCGGGTTCGCTCATCGACACCCGTCCGGTCAAGGACACCACCCCCTACGAGGGCAAGACCCTCGAGTTCAAGGTCATCAAGCTCGACCGTCGTCGCAACAACGTCGTGCTGTCGCGTCGTGCCGTCATCGAGCTGTCGCAGGGCGAGGAACGCGCCAAGCTGCTCGAGACGCTGACCGAAGGCGCCGTGGTCCAGGGCGTGGTCAAGAACATCACCGACTACGGTGCGTTCGTTGACCTGGGCGGCATCGATGGTCTGCTTCACATCACCGACATGGCCTGGCGCCGTGTCCGTCACCCGACGGAAGTGCTGCAGGTCGGTCAGGAAATCACCGCCAAGGTGCTCAAGTTCGACCAGGAGAAGAACCGCGTCTCGCTGGGCATCAAGCAGCTGGGCGAGGATCCGTGGGTCGGCATCAGCCGTCGCTACCCGCAGAACACCCGCATGTTCGGCAAGGTCACCAACATCACCGACTACGGCGCGTTCGTCGAGATCGAGCCGGGCATCGAGGGTCTGGTGCACGTCTCCGAAATGGACTGGACCAACAAGAACGTCAACCCCAGCAAGGTGGTCAGCCTGGGCGACGAGGTCGAGGTCATGGTTCTGGAGATCGACGAGGATCGTCGCCGCATCTCGCTGGGCATGAAGCAGACGCACGCCAACCCGTGGCAGGAGTTCTCCGAGAACCACCGCCGCAACGACCGCGTGAAGGGCTCCATCAAGTCCATCACCGACTTCGGCGTGTTCATCGGCCTGCCGGGCGGCATCGACGGTCTGGTGCACCTGTCCGACCTGTCCTGGAACAAGTCCGGCGAAGAAGCTGTCCGCGACTTCAAGAAGGGCGACGAGGTCGAGGCCGTGGTGCTGGGCATCGATGTCGAGCGCGAGCGCATCTCGCTGGGCATCAAGCAGCTGGAAGGCGACCCGTTCACCAACTTCGCCTCCACGCATGACAAGGGCTCGGTCGTCACCGGTACCGTCACCAGCGTGGACGCCCGCGGCGCCACCATCCAGATCGAGCCTGAAGTCGAAGGCTACCTGCGTGCCTCCGAAATCTCGCGCGATCGCGTGGAAGACGCCCGCACCCACCTGAGCGAAGGCGCCACGGTCGAGTCGATGATCATCAACATCGACCGCAAGAACCGTTCGATCGCCCTGTCGATCAAGGCTCGCGAGAACGCCGATACGGCCGACGCCATGCAGCGCATGGCCGAAAGCTCGGCGGTCAGCGGCACCACCAACCTGGGTGCCCTGCTGCGTGCCAAGCTGGACAACCAGGATCGTTCCTGATCGTCCCGCACTGCCGCCCGCATCCGTCGGGCGGCAGGGAAGCCCCCGAGGATCGGCCCGCAAGGCCAGCGTCCTCGCGGTTTCCCTTCTCGGCCGGTTCTGCTGGCGGGTGGCCATCCGCCTTCCAGCAGAACCGGCCGATCTGCGCCCAGGCTCCTGAGCGCTCGCCCGTTGCGCCCGTGTGGCGGTAGGGCAGGGGTTTACCCCGTCATCCGGACAGGTGGGCCGTTGTCCACTATCATAGGCAGGTGGCATCCCCGTTTCCGGGCGAAGCTTTCACACCTCCTTCCGTTCCGGTTTCTTCCGGTTGGTTCCTTTCGGACTTTCCCGACGGCAAAAGATGGCAGTGACCGATACCCTCGACGCGGATGACCAGTCAGCCCCCGGCACGATGACCAAGTCGGAGCTGATCGCCAAGCTGGCGGAACGCTTCCCGCAGCTGGTGGCCAAGGATGCCGAATACGCCGTGCGTACCATCCTGGACGCCATGGCCCGTTCCCTGGCCGACCGGCATCGCATCGAGATCCGTGGCTTCGGCACCTTTGCGCTGTCGCATCGCCATTCCCGGATGGGGCGCAATCCCAAGTCCGGCGAACCCGTGCCCGTGCCCGAGAAACTGGTTCCCCATTTCAAACCCGGCAAGCAGTTGCGGGAAAGCGTCGACCGGGCGCTGCATGCGACCGCTTCCTGACACTTCGGTCCTTTGCCCATGCAAATCATCGCCTGGCTGATCAAAATCGTCATCTTCATCGCCCTGCTGGGGTTTGCGCTGGGCAACACCGAGGTCGTGCACCTTGGCGTGTTCGGCAAGCAGGAAGTCGGCTTCGACGCCCCGCTGGTGGTCTTCCTGCTGGGCTTCTTCGCGCTGGGCATGATCGTGGGCCTGCTCACGCTGGCGCCGCGCGTCATGCGTCAGCGTCGCCAGGTCAAGCGCCTGCGCCGCGACGTCGAGCGCCTGCAGGAAAAACTTGGCCATGTCTCTGACGACGCCACGCTCATCGGTTCTTCCAGCCGCCTGCCGGCCCCCTGATCCATGGAGTTCGAATACTGGTGGCTGCTGGCCATTCCGCTGGCGTTCGGTCTGGGCTGGGTGGCCTCGCGCCGTGAAGGGCGCCTGGACGAGCGCCCCGCAACCATGGGCAACGCCTACTTCCGGGGCGTCAATCTGCTGCTGAACGAGCAGTCCGACAAGGCCATTGACGCCTTTGTCGACGTGGTGCGCATCGAGCCCGAGGCCAGCGAACTGCACTTCGCCCTGGGTTCGCTGTTCCGCCGCCGTGGCGAGACCGACCGTGCCATCCGCGTGCACCAGAACCTGGTGGACCGCCCCGACCTGGACGATCGCACCCGTGCCCACGCCCTTTACGAGCTGGGTCTCGACTTCCTGAAGGCCGGTCTTGTCGACCGCGCCGAAGACAGCTTCAACCGGCTGCAGGGGTACCGAATACGCCGAAGCCGCCTCGCGGCAACGGCTGGAAATCGCCCAGCGCAGCCACGACTGGGAGCGCGTCGTCGACCTGGCGCGCGCCACGCCGGCCGAGCCCGGCTTCGATCCGAAACTCATCATCGCTCAGGCCTCCTGCGAGCTGGCCATGGCGGCACTGCGTGCTCGCCAGTTCGACAAGGCGCACCAGTTCGTCGAGCAGGCCCAGCAGGCGCTGCCCGATCATCCGCGTCCGCTCGTCGTCGAAGGTGAGATCGCGCTGGCCGAAGGCCAGCCGGCCGCAGCCATCGAGGCGTGGACCAGGCTGGCCGACAAGCACCCCGAGCAGGTCGAGCGCGTGGTCGACCATTGGCTCAAGGCCGCCGATGCCGTGGGCGGCGACGAAGGCGTTCGCCTGGCCATTGCGCGGCTGCAGCAGCTGGATGTCGCCCAGGCACCGGAAATGCTGCGCGCCATGTCCGAGGCCATCAGCCGCCTGGATGGCAAGGCTGCTGCCGCCCAGTGGGTGCGCCAGCTGGTCAACAAGCATCCCACCCTCAGCGGCCTGCAGGTGCTGCTGTCGCTCTCACGTCGCGGCGACAAGAACGGCCCCGCCACGGTGGAAGACCTGGATGAGGACGCGCTGGCGGCCACGCTGCGCAAGCTCACCCAGCGCATGAGCCACTATGGCTGCCGTGTCTGCGGTTTCCGCGGCCAGCAGTACTACTGGCAGTGCCCGGGCTGCGGCCGCTGGGACAGCTACGGCCCGCGGCCGGGCGAGGAAAGCGTCTCCTGACCCTTCCTGCTGTTCCACTCCTCTTCGCACTTCCTGTTGGCCGAGCATGACTCGGCCGCATGGCTGATGCGCCGGCCCCGCGCCGCGCGCTAGGCTCTCTCCCTTTGGCGTGCCTTATCCGCTCGGACGGCACGGCAGACGGGGAGTTCGCCATGCAGACCATCTTCTGGGCAGGGGCCGCCCTGTCGTTACCGACGGGCCGTCTCGGCCGACTCATTGCCGTCCTCCGGACGTTTCTGTCGCCGTTTCGCTGCTGTTTCCGTGGCTGCTGGCAGGCGGTGCTTCTGCATGGGCGGCGGACCTGTCCACGGATGGAGCGCCAGCCCCCGTGGTGGTGGCCGCTAACGTTCCGGATGCCGTCCAAACGGGCATTCCTGGCCACGTGGAGGTTCTCGCTCAAGGCAACACTTCCGACCTGGAGGGTCTCCCCGACACATCCCCCGCTGTCGACACGGCCATCGACGCCAACCGTGCCACGGCCGAGCAGCTGCAGACCCTGCGCGGCATCGGGCCAGCCATGGCGGCACGCATCATCGCCGAGCGCGAACGTCAGCCCTTTGCCAGTCTTGACGACCTGGCCCGTCGGGTACGCGGCGTGGGCGCGCGTCGCCTTCGGCAGTGGCAGGAAGCGGGTCTTCTCGTGTCGCCCCGGCAGCCTGGGGGCGTGCAGGATCGGGCCGTGCACGGACGTCGGGGTCATGCCCGGAGCGTCGGTGCCCGGGCGGCTGATACCCAAGGGAACCGAGGTCCGTGGGCGTCAATGCCCAAAGTATCCCATGTCATGGGTGCCAATGCCATTGGCGCCCATGTCCAGGGCACTCTGGCTCCGGCTGCCCCCTGTTTCCGGTGGGCAGTCGCAACGGCTCGTCCCGGCCGCATATCGATCCCTCCGCCGCGCCATGCGGGGGCTACAGATCACCCCATCGAGGTCATCCGGGGCAACCCGCGTCTGCCCTCCCGAGCAACTACGGCGCGCCCGGGGCGCGCGACCAGGGGGCGGTCCGGGGCAGGGCGTTCCGCAGCCGGGCTGCCCTCAGCAGAGAGACTGCAGCCGGGCTCTCAGCAGCGGTGCGATCCCCGGCAGCCCGGCTCCCAGGGAGGCCGCTCCGGCCCGATCCCAGCGCATGCCGGCACAGGGACTCGCATGGAATCCCGCTTCCAGAGCCATCGTGCGGATGATCCCTCCTGCCGCGCGCAGCGCTGGATCCCCTCAGCGCAGCCCGCAGCGGGAAGGGCGCCCAGGTCCGGCGCAGCAAGGCTCCGCCACTATTCGATGACCGCCCGCTCTTCGATTGCCACTCGATATTCGATGAGCGTTCCAGGCTGCTGCCACGGGGGTGATTCGGTGTCTCATTATTAATGGCCCCCTTGGCGGGCCATAATGTCGTCATGACCCGTGGTTCCCGAGGGGGCCGGCGTTTTCCCTAGGGATCCTCTGAACAAGTCCCTGCGGCCGTCGCATCCCCGTAACGGGCGCATGATTGCGTTGCCATTTGCTGTCAATAGCACTGCTATTGACAGCAAATATCGCCTTGTCCTGCATCCCGTTCCGTGGCGCGCCGGTTCGCGCGACTTATCCAGAGGATCCCTGGAATCCGGCGTTTTCCCTAATGCCGTCCCGGGCATTTTTCTCGACAGCGCCGCTATACTCTGATCACGCTTTCCCTTTGAACCCCCGCTGTCGTTCATCGACACAGGACCTTTCCATTACCCCCCATGAGCACAAGAACCGAATCGAACATTTCCGAATCCGGCCTCGACGAAGGGCTGGTCCTGGTCCTGAACTGTGGTTCGTCCAGCATCAAGTTCGCCTTGTACGATGCTGCCGAACATCCGCTGCCCAAGCGCCCGATGTGGAGCGGCAAGGCGGTGGACATTGGCGGCCCCAATGTCACCTACGAGGACACCGATACCCCCTGCGGCCCGCTGCGTACCGAAGATGACGGCCGCCGTCCTTATGTCGCCGCGATCGACTACATCCGTGCGCGGGTCCGCAAGCGTGTGGGTCAGCGTCGGCTCATCGGTGTGGCACACCGTGTCGTGCATGGCGGCCCCAAGTATTCGCATCCGGTGCGCATGGATGCCGAGGTGCTGGCCGACCTGAAGAGCTACATCCCGCTGGCCCCGCTGCATCAGCCCTACGCGCTGGAAGCCATTGCCGCGCTGATGGATGGCGTGCCCGACCTGCCGCAGGTGGCCTGTTTCGACACCTCCTTCCACTACACCATGCCCAAGGTGGAGAAGCAGCTGGGGCTGCCGCATGAGGTCTGGGACAAGGGCCTGCGCCGCTACGGTTTCCATGGCCTGTCGTACGAGTACATGGCGCTGTCGCTGCCCGAGCTCTATGGCGACATCTCCAAGGGCAAGGTCATCGTGGCTCACCTGGGCAGCGGCGCCAGCCTGTGCGCCATGGAGGACCTGAAGAGCCAGTCCACCACCATGGGCTTCTCGGTGCTCGACGGCCTGATGATGGGCACCCGTCCCGGCACGCTCGACCCCGGCGCCATCCTCTTCCTGATGGAATCGGAAAAGCTCAGCCTGAAGGACATGACCCGCATGCTGTACCACAAGTCGGGCCTGCTGGGCGTCTCCGGCCTGTCGCCCGAGCCCCGGGTGCTGCTGGCGCGCGAGAACGAGGAAGGCGAGGTCGGCGAGCGCATCCGCGACGCCATGCGCCTCTACGTGCGTCGGGTCATCCGCCAGATCGGTTCGCTCATTGCCATGATGAATGGCATCGACATGCTGGTATTCACCGCAGGTGTGGGTGAGAACAGCGCCGAGATCCGCCGTCGCATCCTGGAAGGGATGACCTACTTCGGCATCAAGGTGGATCAGGAAGCCAACAAGGCCAATGCTCCGGTCATCTCCACGCCCGACAGTGCCGTCAAGGTCGTGATCCAGCCTACCAACGAGGAATGGATCGCCGCGCGTCACGCCGTGCAACTCCTGCTGGGCAAGGAACAGCAGTGACCGACACCCCCGCATCGGGCGGGCATCCCTGGTTGCACCGGCTGGGCCTGTACGTCCGGCTGGTGCGCCTGCACAAGCCCATCGGCATCCTGCTGCTGGTCTGGCCCACGCTGTGGGCGCTGTTCGTGGCCAGTCATGGCTGGCCGCCAGCCTATCCCCTGTTCGCTTTCTGTCTGGGCACCGTGCTGATGCGTTCGGCCGGCTGCGCCATCAACGACTTCGCCGACCGCGACTTCGACGGCGAGGTGGCACGTACCGTCGACCGGCCGCTGGCCCGCAAGGCCATTGCGCCCTGGGAGGCCGTGGCCGTCTTCGTCGTGCTCAGCCTGCTGGCACTGCCCCTGGTCTTTCCCTTCGGGCCGCTGGTCTGGGGGCTGGCCGTGGTGGCCGCCGTGCTGGCTGGCAGCTATCCGTTCTTCAAGCGCTTCTTCGCCATCCCGCAAGCCTACCTGGGCATTGCCTTCGGTTTCGGCATCCCGATGGGCTTTGCCGCACTGACCGATACCGTCCCGCTGTCGGCCTGGATCATGCTGCTGGCCAACATCTTCTGGACGGTGGCCTATGACACCGAATACGCCATGGTCGACCGCGACGACGACCTGAAGATCGGCATCCGCACCTCGGCCATCACCTTCGGACGTCACGACGTGCTGGCGGTCATGAGCTGCTACGCCATCAGCCTGCTGCTGCTGGTCTGGGCCTTTGCCCGCGAGGGGCTGTCGTCCTGGTACTGGGTCGGCATCGTGCTGGCGGCTGGCGTGGCCATCTACCACTACTTCCTCATCCGTCACCGCACCCGCGAAGGGTGCTTTGCCGCCTTCAACCACAACAACTGGTTTGGCGCCGCCGTCTTCCTGGGCGTGCTGCTGGGGGTCTTCTTCAAGTAGTCACACGCCGGCTGTCCGCCAGTTTGCCGCTCTGCCTGTCCTCCGTCGGAGCCAATGGCGGGAGGATAGGGTCGTCGGCGGGCGGACAGAACAACATCGGCTGGCAGACCAACCTTTCTTTCCTTCACCACAGCCGCCGGAGGGTGCGCCACAGCAGCGACAGCCCCCAGCTCCATAGCTCGTCCATGAAGGGCGGGCTTCCGGGCACGCTGCCCTCGCGCCAGCGCTCCATCTGTTCGCGCTGACGGTGCTTTTCCTGCAGATAGCCGGCCTGGTGACGGGCCAGCGTCAGACTGGCGCGGGCCTCGGCAGGCAGGGCTTTCTCGCCCTGCGTGCCGACCTGGGCGGCCTGGGCCTGCTGCTCGCTGCGTTCCTGGTAGCGCTGCATGGCCTGCGTCACCGCGTCCGGATCCAGCAGCGAGAAGGCCGAGCGGCAGTAGGGGCACGCGTGGTGCTGACGCAGATCCACCGGGGCGCCGCAGCTGCTGCAATGGATGACCCTCAGCGTGCGGGCCAGTGCCTGCACCTCGGCCGGCGCCAGCGGGCGCACAAAGCCTTTTTCCACCATGAAGGCCGGGAAGGTGCTGAAATGCCCGTGCTGACGGGGGCAGCGATGAACCGTATAGGCGCCGCTGATGGTGCGGTCGGTGCCGCGCACCAGCGCCTGCTGGCAGCGCGGGCAGGCCATGTGTTCCTTCAGTGGACGCTGCGGATCATCACGATGGGCGTGCAGGGTGCGAAAGAGCGTCAGCACGCCATCGGGCGACAGCAGCAGGTTCTCGCGCCGGTCGAACCAGATGCCATGACAGGCAAAGCACAGGTCCAGCACGATCTCGGTGTCATGCTGCCCGCCCATCCGCAGCGTCCGCATCGGGGCGCGGCAGGAGGGGCAGGGAAGAGCTGACGGGGTCTCGGGCTGGGCGGCTTGCATGGCGGATGGGGATGCACGGCACCGGAAGGGGCTTGCCTGCTGTCAGGCATGGCTGCCTTCCGAAGGCATGGGTTCCCCATGGTGTACCCGGCTCCTCGCCCGCGGTGCAGCCGTCCGATGCGTGGACGGCCGGCACCGTTGGGCTGCACCGGGCTCAGAACTGGTAGTTCGCCGTCATCAGCACCGTGCGCGGCCCTCAACCGTTCTCCGCCGGCGGCCGCATCACCTGCCGGATGTTCAGCCCCATGGCCATCAGCAGCCCGAAGTAGAGCAGGGCGCCGCCGGCCACCATGCCCAGCACCATGGCGATGCGCAGCCAGGGCGTGGCCTGCAGCGCAGCCCAGTCGAAGGACTCGGCACCCCAGCCCAGCAGGGCCGACATCACGGCCAGTGCCAGCGCCACTTTCAGCATGAAGGGCCGCCAGCCCGGACGGGGCGTGTAGCTGCCGCGCTTCTTCAGGCCGCGCAGCAGCCAGCCGGCGTTCAGCCAGGCGCCCAGCGAGATGGAGAGCGCCAGCCCGGCATGGGCCAGCCACGGCACCAGTGCCAGGTTCATCAGCTGCGTGCAGATCAGCACCGTCACGGCGATCTTCACCGGCGTGCGCACATCCTGCTTGGCAAAGAAGCCCGGCGCCAGGATGCGCACGGCCGTCAGGGCAAACAGCCCGGCCCCGTAGGCGCGCACCGTGTGCGAGGTCATCAGCAGGTCATGCTCGCTGAAGGCGCCATAGTGAAAGAGCAGCGCCGTCAGCGGCTTGGCCATCAGCGCCAGACCCACCATGGCCGGTGTGGCTAGCAGCAGTGCCAGCCGCAGCCCCCAGTCCAGCAGGTCGCTGTAGCGCTGCGTGTTGCCTGACGCATTGGCCTGCGAGAGGCTGGGCAGCAGCAGCGTGCCCATGGCGATGCCCAGCAGCGAGGTGGGGAACTCCATCAGCCGGTCGCCGTAGCTGACCCACGACACGCTGCCCGGCGCCAGCCACGAGGCAATCTGCGTGTTGATGATGAGGCTGAACTGCGCCACCGACACGGCCAGCAGCGTGGGGGCCATGTTCTTCATCACTCGCTGCACGGCCGGATCCTTCAGCGCGTGCCAGAACGACAGCCGGATGCGCGGCAGCATGCCGATGCGAACCAGCGACGGCACCTGCCACAGCAGCTGCAGCACGCCGCCGATCATCACGCCGGCCGCCAGGGCCAGCACCGGCGGATCGAAGTACGGGCTGAGAAAGAGCGCCGCCAGGATGATGGAGATGTTCAGCAGCACGGGGGCGAACGCCGGCACCGCAAAGCGCTTCCACAGGTTCAGCACCGCCGCGGCCAGCGCCACCAGCGAGATCAGCAGGATGTACGGGAACATCCAGCGCGTCATCAGCACGGCAATGGAGAAGGTCTGCGGATCCTGCCGCAGGCCGCTGGCCACCATCCACACCAGCCATGGGGCGGCTAGCACGCCCACGGTCACGACGGCCGTCAGCACCCAGAACAGCATCGTTGCCACCGCATCCAGCACCCGGCGTGTTTCCTCGGGCGAATGCTGCTGGCTCTGCGCCAGCACCGGCACGAAGGCCTGCGTGAAAGCCCCTTCGGCAAACAGCCGCCGCAGCATGTTGGGTAGCCGGAAGGCCACGAAGAAGGCGTCCGTCAGCGCTCCTGCGCCGTAGACCGAGGCCACCAGCGTCTCCCGGACCAGGCCCGAGGATGCGGGAAACGAGGGTCAGGCCACTGATGGTGGCGGCAGCGCGGAGCAGATTCACGATGGAAAGCGGGGTGAATGGTGACGGGAAGGGCTGTCCGAGGCGGCCCGGACGCATCATGCCCTGTCGCAGACTTGAAGGCACCGAAGATCGGACGCTATAATGATAAGCTTAGTTTTCGGGCAGTGTTGCCCGATCGTGAACTATACGCAACCGGGCGGCCCGCAGTCGTTCCCGTTGTCTACCAGAGCCCTCGGGCTCCTAGAGAAACCGCTCCATGGCAAACATCGCGTCGGCGCGCAAACGTGCTCGCCAGGCGGTCCAACTGAATGCCCACAACAGCAGCCTGCGTTCGCGCCTGCGTACCGCCATCAGAAGGTGCGCAAGGCCGTTGCCGCTGGCGACAAGGAAGCCGCCGCGGCCCAGTTCCGGGCTTCGATGAGCGTCATCGACTCCATCGCCGACAAGAAGATCATCCACAAGAACGCCGCTGCCCGCCACAAGAGCCGGCTGTCGGCCGCCATCAAGGCCATGGCCTGATGGTGCCTTGTCGGCCGGCCTCGCCCGGCCGATGATCAGCACACCGGTTGAGTGCAGCGGGCCTGTTCCCTCTGCACCCAAACCTGAAAAAGCCGATTCCCGTAGCGCGCGGGTGTCGGCTTTTTGTCTTTTCGCTCTGTCGAGCTTCTCTTCTCAGGCGTGCTGCAGTAGCCCCAGCGCCTGCAGCCCGTTGCGCAGCGAATCTGTCCCGGTGAAGTGGATGCCCCGAAAGCCCAGTGCCCGGGCGGCCTCCACATTGCGCAACGAGTCGTCGATGAACACCGTGCGCTCCGGCATCAGCCCATGGCGTTGCACCAGCAGCCCGAAGATCTCGGCATCCGGCTTGATCACCTTCTCCTCGCCGGACACGATGATGTCCTCGAACCACTGCAGGAAGGCAAAGCGTTCGCGCGCCACCGGGAAGGTCTCGGCCGACCAGTTGGTCAGTGCCAGCAGCCGCACCGGCTCGCTGCGCAGCTGCTCCAGCAGGGCCACCGATTCGGGCAGCTCGCCATTCAGCGTCTCGGGCCAGCGCAGGTGGTGAGGCGGCAATCTCGTCGGCATGTTGCGGAAACTGCGCCTGCAGCAGCTTCACCGCCTCGGCCCAGGGGCGGCCCCGGTCCTGCTCCTGGTTCCATTCCGCCGTACAGACCCGGGCCAGGAAGTCTTCCACCTCGGCCTCGGTGCTGAAGATCTTGCGGTACAGGTAGCGCGGGTTCCAGTCCACCAGCACCCCGCCCAGGTCGAAGACCACTGCGTCGACCGTGGGCGCGGTGTCGTTTGCCGTCGTGCTGCCGGATTGAACCGTCGTGTATTCAGACATCGTGAGCCCTCCTGTGCGTGGATCGTCCCCTATTCTTTCACAGGCTCTTCAAGGGCGTCTGAAACCCCAGGAATTCCCGAATCACCGGCAGCACCCAGTCCACCCGCTCTTCGTGGGCCGAATGCTCCGTGAACGGCAGGTGCAGCAGCTTCGCATGCGGTACCCGGTCCAGCAGGGCCTGGGTGTGGGGGCGACTGACGAAGGGATCCTCCTCGCCGTGGATGATCAGCGTCCGGGCACGGATGTTACGGATGTGCTCGCCCGGATAGGCGTCATCACCGTCGCTCAGCCACATGGTCAGCACGGCTCGGGCAAAGGCATCGAAGTCCGGTTCGGGGTTCAGCGCCTCGTAGGTGCCCACGCCATAGGTCTGGCGGGTTCCCGGGAAGAGCTTCCGCCAGAAGTCGGGGTGGCCTGCGCCAGCTCCTCGCGGGCCGGATCATCAGGCGGCAGTTCCCACTGGGCCCCGATGGGAATGATGTGCGTGACCGGATTGGTCGGATCGGCCGCCAGCCGCAGCGCCACGATCCCGCCATCGCTGTGGCCAATGACGCCATAGTGCGTCAGTCCCAGATGCCGCACGACGGCCTTCACGTCCTCTTCCAGGCGCCGGTAGGACAGCGGCTGCGGGCCCAGCGTGGACCGGCCGTGCCCACGGCTGTCGATGCCGATGAGGCGGTGCGTGGCGGCCAGCCCCGGCGTGAGCAGGTTCCAGGTCTCGATCTGGTCGAAGCCGCCCGGCAGGAACAGCAGCGCCGGCCCGTCCGGGATTGCCCTGTTCCTCCACGTAGATGCGTGCGCCGTCGATGTCCAGGTGCTGGCCATCCCGATGATTGAAGGTGTGCATGTCAGGGCTCCGGAGGGGATGAGCGATCAGACCATGATAGCCACGCCCGCTGCCAGTTTCCGTCAGCAGGCCGACGCCGAGCGCATCCCTAAGGTAGCTCCTGGGCTGGAAGCCTGTCTGGAAGGTTGAGCGACGCCTGTGCCCGACGCTCCCGCCGCGTGCCGATGCCCAGCGCCACGATGAACTGCAGGGCCAGCAGCAGCACGATGGTGGGAGCCGGCGCACTGTCCAGGAAGAAGGCCAGGTAGACGCCCACCAGCGAGGTCATGACCGTCAGCAGCACCGCCACCACCAGCATGCGGCCGAAGGTGCGGGTGAGCAGCCGGGCGATGGCACCCGGGGCGATCAGCAGCGAGATGGTCAGCACGATACCCACCGACTTCAGCGCCCCCACCACGGCCAGCGACACCGCCGCCAGCAGCGCATAGTGCAGCAGGCGCACGGGCAGCCCCGCTGTGCGGGCCTGGACGGGGATCGAAGCTCTGCAGCATCAGGTCGCGCCATTTCAGGCTGATCCAGCCGGCCACCACCAGGGCAATGCTGCCGCTTTCCAGCAGATCCTGCGGGCTGGTGCCCAGCACGTCGCCAAACAGGATGTGTTCCAGATGCACCTCGCTACGCGCCCAGACATACAGCAGCAGCCCCAGGGCGAACATGCTGGAGAACACCACGCCCATCACTGTGTCCTGCTTGATGCGGCTGTGCTCGTTCACGTAGCCCGTGAGCAGCGCGCAGCCCATGCCCGGCCACGAAGGCCCCCACCGCCAGCGGGATGCCGATCATGTAGGCGATCACCACGCCCGGGAAGACGGCGTGCGAAATGGCGTCCCCCATCAGCGCCCAGCCCTTCAGCACCAGAAAGCACGACAGCAGCGCACAGGGCACGGCCACCACCGCCGCCATCAGCAGTGCGTCCCGCATGAAGTCGAATTGCAGGGGAAGCAGCAGGGTGTCGAGGTCCATGGTGGAAAAGGGGATCGGAAAGGGGCAGGAACTGGCGGGTGGATGAGGAAGACGGGAAGAGCGACAGCGGTGCGGCCCCGGTGTCAGCCGCTCACGGCCTGACGCCGCCGACGCCGGGCGGCCAGCAGGCCATGCGTGGGGGCGAACAGGAAGGCCAGCGCGAAGAGGGCCGCCTGCACCAGCACCACCACCGCACCCGTGGCGCCATCAAGGAAGTAGCTGGTATAGACGCCCGATGAAGCTGCTGACGGCGCCAATGACGGTGGCAATGATGATGACGTGGCCGAAGCGGTCCGACAGCAGGTAGGCGGTGGCGCCCAGGTGTGACGATCAGCGCAATGACCAGGAAGGCCCCTACCGTCTGCATGGCTGCCACGGTGCAGGCGGCCAGCAGCGCGAAGAAGATCAGCTTCATCGGCCCCGGGTGCAGGCCCACGCTGCGTGCATGGGCCTCGTCGAAGAAGATGACCAGCAGATCCTTCCACTTCAGCAGCAGCACCGCCAGCGTGACGGCGCCGATGATGACCAGCTGCAGCATGTCGCCCGGCGTGACGGCCAGGACATTACCCAGCACGATGGTCTGGATGTTGACGCTCGTGGGCGAGACCGACACCATGAAGAGCCCCAGCCCGAAGAAGGTGCTGAAGATCAGGCCGATAATCACATCGGGCTTCAGACGGGTGTGGCGGTTGAGAAAGCCGATGGCGCCGGCAGCCATCAGCCCGGCAAAGAACGCGCCGGCCGAGAAGGGCAGTCCCAGCATGTAGGCACCGGCCACCCCCGGCACGATCGAATGCGATAGCGCGTCACCGATCAGCGACCATCCCTTCAGCATCAGGAAGCACGACAGGAAGGCGCAGACCGCGCCCACCAGCGTCGCCACCCACATGGCGTTGGTCATGTAGGCATAGCCGAAGGGTTCCAGCAGCAGCGCCCAGCTCATGCGGGGTTGCTCCTGCCGGACGACGGTAGGGCCGTGATGCTGTCCGGGTTGCCGCGCACGGCGGAACGCCCACCCACCAGCACCAGCGGGCGCTCGTCATCGGTCATGATGCCCACGGGCAGGGGGCCGCCCGCGTCATCGTGCGAATGCGGCAGGTCGAAGTGGCGCAGCACACCGCCAAAGGCCAGCTCCAGATTGGGGCGGGTAAAGACCTGCTCGGTGGGACCGTAGGTGAGCACCGTGTTCTTCACCAGCACCGTGCGGTCGCAGAACTCGGGCACGCTGCCCAGGTTGTGGGTGGAGACGAGAATCACGCAGCCTTCGTCGCGCAGCGCCTTCAGCAGCTCGATGATGGCGTCCTCGGTCTTCACGTCCACCCCGGTGAAGGGTTCGTCCAGCAGGATCACCTTCGCCTGCTGGGCCAGCGCACGGGCCAGGAACACGCGCTTTTTCTGGCCGCCCGACAGCTCACCGATCTGGCGGTGACGCAGCTCGAGCATCTGCACGCGCTGCAGCGCCTGGTCGACCGCCTCGCGGTCGGCCGGGCGCGGGCGGCGGAAGAAGCCCATGTGGCCGTAACGGCCCATCATCACCACGTCCTTCACCAGTACCGGGAAGTCCCAGTCCACCTCCTCGTTCTGCGGCACGTAGGCCACCAGGTTCCGGCCGATGGCGGCCGAAACCGACTGGCCCAGCACCTGGATGGTGCCGGCCGCCGGTTTCAGGAAACCCATGATGGCCTTGAAGAGCGTGGACTTGCCGCTGCCGTTGACGCCTACCAGGGCGGTGATGCTGCCCAGCGGCGTGCAGAAGCCGGCGTCCCTCAGCGCCGTATGGCCCGTTGTTGTAGGTGATGGTGACCCCGCGCACGTCCAGTCCGGCACGGCACGCGGGGTCGTCATCGGCCGTTGCCGGCCGCAGGCGGGAGGGATCGGAAGCGTCCTTGTTCAATGAGACAGGCCTTTGGCAAGGGTTTCGGAAGTGACGCGCAGCAGGTCCAGATAGGTGGGCACCGGACCGTCCGGCTCGCTCAGGGAATCCACATAGAGGACACCCCCGTAGTGTGCCCCGGTTTCGCGGGCCACCTGCTGGGCGGGCGCGGCGGACACGGTGCTTTCGCTGAAAACGGCCGGAATCTGATGCTTGCGCACCTCATCGATGACGTGGCGCACCTGCTGCGGCGTACCCTGCTGGTCGGCGTTGATCGGCCACAGATACAGCTCGCGCAGCCCGAAGTCGCGCGCCAGGTAGCTGAAGGCGCCCTCGCTGCTCACCAGCCAGCGCTTCTGCGCCGGCAGGGCCTCGACCTGCTGGCGGATGGGGTCGATGGTGGCCCGGATCTGCTGCTTGTAGCGTTCCGCATTGGCGCGGTAGGTGTCCGCATGGGCCGGGTCATGCTTGATGAGGGCGTCGCGGATGTTGTCCACGTAGATGATGCCGTTTTCCGGCGACATCCAGGCATGCGGGTTGGGCTTGCCGGAATAGGGGCCCTCGGTGATCGACATGGGCTTGATGCCCTCGGTCACGACCACACCGGGCACCTTCTTCAGCCGATGGAAGAAGCGCTCGAACCAGCGCTCCAGGTTCAGCCCGTTCCACAGCACCAGCTGCGCGCCCTGGGCCCGCACCAGGTCTCCCGGGGTGGGCTGGTAGTCGTGGATCTCGGCGCCAGGCTTGGTGATCGACTGCACGTCGGCGGCATCGCCGGCCACGTTGCGCGCCATGTCGGCGATGATGGTGAAGGTGGTGACGACCTTGAACTTCGGTGCCGACGAGGCGGCATCGGCGGCGTGTGCCGGCTGGCTGCCCAGCATCAGGCCCGCGGTGGCCATGCTGGCCAGGGCCAGCGACAGGGCGCCCAGCAGGGTGCGGCGCGACGTTCCGCGCGATGCGGAGCGGGTGCATGCAATGGCAGGGGAAGTGGCGCGGTGGTTCGCACCTGCGAATGTGTCTCTGTTCATGTTGTGCAATCAATAGATTGATCTTGATATTCTACATCTATCAAAAGAGATGCGCCACCCGATCCGTGAAGAACTGGGTGGCGCCCCTAAAAACGAGAATGAGAATATACATCACTATTATTTGTCGAGTAAAGTTGTCGGGATAGGTCCTGTCAGGCAGCCGGAAGAAGGCGGGTACCCGTCCGGAAAGCAGGGGCAGGCCGGGAAGGGCGTGGGCAGACAGAAGCAGGAGGGGATCAGCAGGGGCTGGAGGCAGGGAGGCGGGGGCCCGCCGGGCGTCCACGGTGGTACGCCAGGGATGGCCGCGGAGGAAGGAAGATCAGCTGGCGGCGGGGGCGGTGTCCGGCCACACGTCGGGCCACGGGCCTGCGTGGTCCTGCCGGGAGCCTCAGTGGATCAGGCCCAGCAGCACGGCCTGAACCACGGCCGCGGTCTTGTTGGGCACGTTCAGCTTTCTGGACGGTGTTCTTGATGTGGAAGTCCACCGTGTTCTTCGACAGCGTGAGGATGTCCGCAATGTCCTGGGAGGACTTGCCGTCAGCCGTCCACTTCAGCACCTCGATCTCGCGGCTGGTGAGATGGCGCACGCGGGCGGCATTCTGGCTGCGGATGATCCGCGACAGCAGCGTGTGCGTCATCTGCGCCAGCCATTGCATGCGGTCGTACTTCTCGTTCAGCTCGTGGGCAGACAGGGCGGGGAAGGTGCGTGACAGTGACGTCATGCCCATGCCGCCGGGGCCGTCCTGCACGGACTGGCTCCAGCCATGGCACAGGCCATGCTCGTGCGAATCTCGCCACAGTGCGGGTACTTCGGAAAACAGCTCGTCGGTCCACATGATCGGCCGCTGCGAGCGTGCACCGCACTGAAGACGCGGATCCTGCTCCAGATAACCCGCTTCCAGATACCGGGCCCGCCAGGCCTTCGGGTAGTTGTCGATCAGCGTGATGCGCGGCTTGCTGGCTGGCAATGACGCCTGGTAACAGTAGGACACGTGATCGAACGCCAGTGCATGCGCAGCTTTCTCGATCGCGCTGAATACCGTGCGCATGTCTGTCGATTCGTCGGCGTGATGACGAATCAGCTCCTCCTGCCACTTGTCCATGTCTGTGTATCTGTCGTTCTGTGCCCACCGAAAGCCCGGACCTTCCCGTCCGGAGAGCGCTCCGTGGCCAGCTTCCACAGCCCCTGCGGGGCGGGAGACACGAAACACCGGAGCTTTATGCTGTTAAAAATGGGAGGAAAAGAAAACTACCAAAATTTGGCCTGTCCATTGGCGTGATTCGTATGCGCGTGTTCCACGCGGAGCCATGCGTGCATGGGCATGCGTCGTGCAGGGGCAGGACGGGCCCGGCGGCGCACGAAACGCCGTCGGCCGCGCTACTGGAAAAGCCCCAGCAGCACGGCGCGAACCACCGCGGCAGTCTTGTTGGGAACATCCAGCTTGTTGATGGAATTCCGGATATGGAAATCCACCGTGTTCTTGGACAGCAGCAGTATCTCGGCAATGTCCTGCGCCGATTTGCCGTCGGCCGTCCAGCGCAGCACCTCCAGCTCGCGTTCCGTCAGCGACGGTGCATTGCTGGCAATCCGGGCGCGAATGAGCTTTGAAAATGCCTTGTGGGCCAGCAGCGCCAGCCATTGCATGTGCTGCAGGCGGGTCTGCAGGTCCTGTTCGGTAATGGGCGTGCTGCGACATAGCGACAGCATGCCGATGCCGCCGGGTTCATGCAGCGTCGATTGAGACCAGCCATGCTGGATGCCCCGTGCCTGCAGGTCGGCCCACAGTTCCGGCACCTCGGAAAACAGTGCCTCGTTCCAGATGAACGGCTCGGAAGATTGCCGCGCCCGGATGATGCGCGGATCCACGGCCGGATAACCCGCATCCATATAATGCGCCTGCCAGTCGCCCGGGTAATCGTTCAGCCAGGTGAACTTGGGGCGGCTGAGGGGCAGGGGCGCCTGAAAACCATACGAGACATGCTGAAAGCCCAGGGCACGGCTGGCGCGCTGAATGCACTCGAATACCTCCCGCTCGCTGGCGCTGTCGCCCGAAACGGCGCCAATCAGGTCATCCTGCCAGCGGTCCATGGCGGGGTCCGGCCGCCAGTGGTTTCTGGGATCGGTCGGAGAAGCCGGGGATACTGTCGAGGGCTGACCGGGCCATGGATGTCCGGGACCCTTCTTCGATGACGCATCTTCGTGCACGATCAGAATCTCATGGGTTTTCAATCATTCCAGTATATCGATCGCGTGACGCGACTGTCGGATGATTTTCCATAAGTCCTGAAGTTGGTGTAACAAAGCGTTTTTGAAGTGTATTTTTGCGGATCGGGTGATTCCGCTTCAGTCCGCACCGCGCTTGCCGGATCCTGTGCCGGAACGTTTTCCGGCCTGGAGCCAGACGCTTGAACGTCACTGATCCCCGTCCTTCACCGCAAAGCCTTTTACGTCCTGACCGCCGGCCTGCGAGGAACTGTGTCACCCGGGATGGCCGTCTGTCGCCCCCGCTGCAAGTTCGCCAGCCCGATGTCGGGGCAGGGCGCCTTTGCCCCTAGTATGGCCGCTGGAAAGCCACGGGTTTGCCGTGGACACAATGCAGGCCAGGGATCGGTCGGCAGGGGCGCACCATGCGGGTCGCGCACCCTGCGGGGGCTGCCGCGCCATCCTGGCCCTTCGGGATTCTGGGCATGGACATCACAGAGCTGTTGGCGTTTTCGGTCAAGAACAAGGCGTCGGACCTGCACCTGTCGGCGGGGCTGCCGCCGATGATCCGGGTGCATGGCGACGTTCGGCGGATCAATCTGCCGGCGATGGATCATGAAGAGGTGCACAACCTCATCTACGACATCATGAACGACTCGCAGCGCAAGGAATACGAAGAGCGCCTGGAGTGCGACTTCTCGTTCTCGATTCCCGGCCTGGCACGTTTCCGTGTGAACGCCTTCGTGCAGGAGCGGGGCGCCGGCGCGGTGATGCGTACGATTCCGTCCAAGATCCTCACGCTGGAGCAGCTCAACTGCCCCAAATCCTTCACCGACATCGCCATGCAGCCGCGCGGCATCGTGCTGGTGACCGGTCCGACCGGTTCCGGTAAGTCGACCACGCTGGCGGCGATGATCAACCACATCAACGAGAACGTCTACGGTCACATCCTCACCGTCGAGGACCCGATCGAATTCGTGCACGAGTCCAAGCGCTGCCTGATCAACCAGCGTGAAGTGGGGCCGCACACCCAGTCGTTCAACAACGCGCTCAAGAGCGCGCTGCGTGAAGACCCGGACATCATCCTGGTGGGCGAGCTTCGTGACCTGGAAACCATCCGCCTGGCACTGACAGCGGCCGAGACCGGCCACCTGGTGTTCGGCACGCTGCACACCTCATCGGCGGCCAAGACCATCGACCGTATCGTGGACGTGTTCCCGGCAGCCGAGAAGGACATGGTGCGCGCCATGCTGTCCGAATCGCTGAAGGCCGTCATCTCGCAGACGCTGCTGAAGACCAAGGACGGCAACGGCCGTGTGGCGGCGCACGAGATCATGATCGGCACGCCCGCCATCCGGAACCTGATCCGCGAGGCGAAGGTGTCGCAGATGAACGCTGCCATCCAGACCGGCGGTTCGCAGGGCATGCAGACGCTGGATCAGTGTCTGACCGACCTGGTCCGCAAGAACGTCATCTCGATGGCCGAGGCACGCGCCGCGGCTGCCGTGAAAGAGAACTTCCCGCTGTAAGCCTGATGCCGGCATGACGATCCGTTTGCGCATGCCGACCGTTTCCGAGACATTGACATGAGCTCTGCCGCCCAACCCGCCGCCGCACGTCCCGCCGCTGGTGCCCAGAAGACTGCCCTGATGGAACGTGAGCAGGCGTCGGCCTTTCTGTACGACCTGCTGCGGCTGATGATCGCCAAGGACGGTTCGGACCTGTTCCTGACCGTGGACTTCCCGCCGGCCTTCAAGATCAGCGGCAAGATGGTGCCGGTCTCGGACAAGCCGCTGACCACCCAGCACACTATCGAGCTGGCGCGGGCGCTGATGAACGACCGCCAGGCGGCCGAGTTCGAGGCCAACAAGGAACTGAACTTTGCCATCAGCCCGGGCGGCATCGGCCGCTTCCGGGTCAATGCCTTCACGCAGATGGGGCGCACGGGCCTGGTGCTGCGGGTGATCAAGAGCGAGATTCCCGATCTGGCCACCCTGAACCTGCCGCCGGTAATGAGCGAGCTGTCGATGACGCAGCGCGGCCTGATCCTGATGGTGGGCGCCACCGGCTCGGGCAAGTCCACCACGCTGGCCGCGATGATCGGCCACCGCAACGAGCACAGCCACGGCCACATCATCACCATCGAGGACCCGGTGGAATTCGTGCACGTGCACAAGAACTGCATCGTCACGCACCGCGAGGTGGGTGTCGACACGCTGGACTGGCACGTCGCACTGAAGAACACGCTGCGTCAGGCGCCCGACGTGATCATGCTGGGCGAGATCCGTGACCGCGAGACGATGGAACATGCGGTGGCCTTTGCCGAGACCGGCCACCTGTGCATGGGCACGCTGCACGCCAACAGCGCCAACCAGGCGCTGGACCGCATCATCAACTTCTTCCCCGACGAGCGCCGCCAGCAGCTGCTGATGGACCTGTCGCTGAACCTGAAGGCGGTGATCTCGCAGCGCCTGGTGCCGGCCGAAGGGACGCAAGGGGCGCGTGGCTGCGGTGGAAATCATGATCAACTCGCCGCTGATCTCGGATCTGATCTTCAAGGGCAGCGTCAGCGAGATCAAGGAGATCATGAAGAAGTCGCGCGAGCTGGGCATGCAGACCTTCGACCAGCACCTCTTCGACCTGTTCGAGGCCGGGCAGATCAGCTACGAGAACGCACTGCGCAACGCCGATTCGGTCAACGACCTGCGCCTGAACATCAAGCTCAACAGCAAGCGCCGGAGCGAGGATCCCACCGCCGCCAGCACCAAGCTGGGCATCGTCTGAGCCCGGGCGGCGCCGCGGCATTGGCAGCGTAACCACGGCGCCGCACGTTCATCAGGCATACCCTCGGCAGGGCGGGGGGAACCGTGTAAAGTGGTGTGAAACCCATCAGGAGGCACTCATGGCTTTCACGCGCCTGTCGATCTCCCTGCTGCTGTCCGGCCTGATTCTGTCTGCGGGCATGCCCGCAGAGGCCGCGCCCGAGACCGTCATGGTCCCGGAAGTCACCGCCATGGCCCTGGAGGGCAAATGGCCTGCCGACTGGTCCTATCAGGGCGATGACGGTCCGGACCATTGGGGCGAGCTGCATCCGTCCTACAGCAAGTGCGCCCGTGGCCGGGTCCAGTCGCCGGTGGATCTGGGCAAGGCCACCATGCGCTCGCGTCGCAGCACCGTGCGCGTGGCCTTTCACCCCATCCGCTACGAGATCTTCAACGACGGGCGCGGCATCCACGCCGTGCCGCTCGAAGCCCAGCACCCGATCCGGATCGATCGGCATGACTACACGCTGAAGCACATCGTCTTCCGGGCGCCCAGTGAGCATACCTTCCAGGGGCGGCACTACCCGCTGGAGGCGCAGCTGGTGTACGAGGCCGACGACGGCGCCCTGGCCGTGCTGGCCACGGTGTTCACGCCAGGGCATTCCAATCCGTCGCTGGCTGCGCTCACGCGCCAGCCGCTGGCCGAAGGGCAGCGGCGTGTGCTGGACAAGCCCCTGGGCACCCGGGTGCTGCTGCCGCGCCGGCTGCCGCACCTGCGGCTGAACGGCTCGCTCACCACGCCGCCCTGCACCGAGGGGGTCAACTGGGTCGTCTTCACCCAGCCCGTGCAGGCCACCCGGGCGCAGATCGACGCCATGACCCGCCTGATCGGCCATCCCAACAACCGCCCGGTACAGCCTGCCCATCGGCGCCTGATGGTCGAAGAGACGCGCTGAGTCGGCAGCCGCCGCCCTGCGCTGTCCGTCCTGCTTCCGTCTTTCCATGAGCCACGTGCCGGCAGCAGCCGTGGCCCGCTGATACCATGGTTTCCGGGCAGGGGCGCATGGTTCGCGCAGGGGCGAAATCTCGTCCGTCAGGGAGGCGGCTTCCAGGTCAGCGGATAATGAGACGAAACATTCGTCAACATAGGTCATATCATGTAAAGTGCTGATTGCCCGAACGGAATCTGCCCGGAACCGAATGGCATGAATCCGGTGGCAAATGATTCACATCCCAATGAGGAAGGCAATCATGCACATCAAGCAACTGTTGGTACCCCTGCTGCTGTCGGGACTGTTCCTGTCTTCTGCCGCCATGGCAGAGACGGCTCAGCCCGCGGCGGATGCGGCTGGAGCATCACCGGGACAGGTTCCGGCCGCATCATCCGATTCGAAACCGGCTGAAAAGCCGGCGCACTGGTCCTATGGCGGCAGCGAAGGCCCGGCCTACTGGGGCGAGCTGAGCGCCGACTATTCCCAATGTTCGATCGGGCGCAACCAGTCGCCCGTGGACCTGAACCAGGATGACGCCATCCGGTCGAACAAGGACGCGGTGCAGGTCGACTATCAGCCCATGGGTTATGAGCTGGTCAACAACGGCCACACCCTCCAGGCGACCCCCCAGGGTACTCAGCCGCCCCTGCAGATCGGCAGTCGCACGTTCACGCTGAAGCAGTTCCATTTCCACGATCCCAGTGAACACACCTTCAAGGGACGGCATTTCCCGCTGGAACTGCACCTGGTGCATGGCGCTGAAGATGGGGCGCTGGCCGTGCTGGCCGTGGTGTTCCAGGAAGGGGACGAGAACCCGGCGCTGGCGCCGCTGGTGGCCGAGTCGCTGTCCAGGGGCAGACCCGCAAGCTGGCCGAGCCGCTGGACATCCGTCCCCTGCTGCCGAAGAAGCTGTCGTACTTCCGGCTCAACGGCTCGCTCACCACGCCCCCGTGCAGTGAAGGCGTGACCTGGGTGGTGTTCTCCAGTCCGGTCAAGGCCAGCAAGGCCCAGATCGAGGCGCTGGGGCAGATTATGGGCGGCCCGAACAACCGGCCGGTCCAGCCGCTCAATGCCCGGATTCTGGTTGACGACGACCGCTGAAGCCGGGGGCTTCATGGGCCGGCCATCGTGCCGGCCTTTTTCGAGGCCGTTCCGGGGTTTGGACGGCCTCAAGAGTCGGGTTTCGATAAAATGCTTCTGTTTTTTCATCCGGGAGCAGACAGTCATGAATTCACGCGTTCTTCGCCCACGGGTCGTGGCGATTTCGGTAGCCTCCGTGCTGGCGCTGGGCGGTTGTGCCAGCAGCAGCGGCTACCAGATGGACGACCAGGCCGCACGTGGTGGTGCTGGCCAGACCCAGGTCATGGCGTCGGGGACGCCGGCCGCCAGCCAATCTGCGGCTGAATCGGCGCAAGGGGCTGCCGAAGACGGCGCAGCCAAGGCGGGCGTGGCTGTGGCCAGCGCCGGTGCGCTGACCGGTGTTGGGGGGGCGTCGGCAACCGCCGGACGCTATCCGACGCTGAATGGACAGAAGCCCCTGGTGCTGGGGCATCGCGGTGCAGCCGGCTACCTGCCGGACCACACGCTGGCGGGCTATCAGCGGGCCATCGACAGCGGGGCCGACTTCATCGAGCCGGACCTGGTTTCCACCAAGGATGGCGTGCTGGTGGTGCGACATGAGCCCAACATCACGGCCACCACCAACGTGAAGGACCATCCCGAGTTCGCACGCCGCAAGCGCAAGCGCACGGTCGATGGCGTCGAGGAAGAAGGGCTGGTTCGTCAGCGACTTCACGCTGGCCGAGCTGCGTACGCTGCGCGCCGTGCAGCCCCTGGAAGAACGGGATCAGAGCCACAACGGCAAGTACAAGGTGCCCACCTTCGAGGAAGTGCTGAAGCTGGCCCGCGACCAGAGCCGTCGCACCGGGCGCACCATCAGCATCTATCCCGAGATCAAGCACAGCACCTACCATCGCTCGCTGGGCCTGCCCATCGAGGACAAGCTGCTGGCTGCGCTGGCCCGCTACGGTTACACGAAAAAGGACTCTCCGGTCATCATCCAGTCCTTCGAGGTGGGCAACCTGAAGGCACTGCGCCCGCGCACCCAGGTGCGTCTCGTGCAGCTCATCGACGGCTCCGGCCAGAACCCGGATGGTTCGGTGGACCAGTCGCTGCCGCTGGGCCAGCCCTATGACTTCACCCTGGCCAAGGACAGCCGGACCTATCAGGACCTGCTCACGCCGAAGGGCCTGGCCGAGATCCGTACCTATGCCGACGGCATCGGTCCGTGGAAGGCCTACATCATTCCGTCGCGGCTCACGATCGGGCCTGATGGCAAGCCGGTGGACCTGAACCGTGACGGGCTGATCGACGAACGCGACCGGGTGGCGCTGCCGGCCACCCAGGTGGTGAAGGATGCCCACGCGGCCGGTCTCTTCGTGCATCCGTACACCTTCCGCAGCGAGCCGCGCCGGCTGCTGTCCGATTATCAGGGGGATCCGAAGGCCGAGTACCGGCGCTTCTATCAGCTGGGGGTCGACGGCCTGTTCAGCGACTTCCCGGACGTGGCACGTCAGGTGCGCGACGAGTGAGCCTTCATGCGGGGGCATCCGGCCCGAGAGGGTCGTGACCCCTGGCAGAAGGGCGGCGCCAGAGTGCGCTGCCAGATGAAATGACGGCTCCGTCGTGAGCCGTTTTCGAGCAAACGGACCCTGATGGGTCCGTTTGCATTTTCTGGGTGATGGGTTTCGTTTTTCGAGGTGATGAATGCGCGATATCCCACGTCATGAAACCGATAAACAATTCATGTAATCGCATAAGTGCTATGCTGCCCATATAACAAGAATTCAAAGATCGGTTCAAAGATCACGGAAACAGGAGTTCGATATGCTGGCCCCCAAAAAAATGCACACCCTGAAGCCTGGGCCGATTTCAAGGCCGGTCCCTGGGAAGAGACAATCGACGTTCGTGACTTCATCCAGCGCAACTACACGCCCCTACACCGGGGACGGCAGTTTCCTGGCACCAGCCACCGAGGCCACCACGCGGCTGTGGGGTGAGGTGATGGAGGGCATCAAGGTCGAGAACAGGACCCACGCCCCCTACAAGATCGACGCCCAGACGGTTTCCAGCATCACCAGCCATGCGCCCGGCTACATTGATCGGTCGCTGGAAAAGGTGGTGGGCCTGCAGACCGACGAACCCCTCAAGCGCGCCATCATGCCCTTCGGCGGCCTCAAGATGGTGCAGGATTCGTGCCGCATCTATGAGACCCCGCTGTCCGAGACGGTGGTCGAGACCTTCACCAAGTACCGCAAGACCCACAACCAGGGCGTCTTCGACGTGTACACGCCCGACATCCGCCGCTGCCGCAAGTCCGGCGTGCTGACCGGGCTGCCCGACGCCTATGGCCGGGGCCGCATCATCGGCGACTATCGCCGCGTGGCGCTCTACGGCATCGACCGCCTGATGGAAGACAAGGTCGAGCAGTTCAACTCGCTGCAGGCCGATCTGGAAGCCGGCCGCAACCTGGAAGAGACCATCCGCCGCCGCGAGGAAATCAACGAGCAGCACAAGGCGCTGGGCCAGATGAAGGAAAATGGCCGCCAGCTACGGTTTCGACATTTCCGGCCCGGCCCGCAATGCCCGCGAGGCCGTGCAGTGGACGTACTTTCGCCTACCTGGCTGCCGTGAAGTCGCAGAACGGCGCGGCCATGTCGTTCGGCCGGGTGGCCACCTTCCTGGACATCTACATCGAGCGTGACCTGCACAACGGCACGCTGACCGAGGTCGAAGCGCAGGAACTCATCGACCACCTGGTCATGAAACTGCGGATGGTGCGCTTCCTGCGCACGCCGGAATACGATCAGCTCTTCTCGGGCGACCCGATCTGGGCCACCGAATCGATCGGCGGCATGGGTCTGGACGGCCGCACGCTGGTCACGAAGAACTGCTTCCGCTTCCTGCACACGCTCTACAACATGGGCCCATCGCCGGAGCCCAACATCACGGTGCTGTGGTCCGAGCAGCTGCCCGAGGCGTTCAAGCACTTCTGCGCCAAGGTCTCCATCGACACCTCGTCCATCCAGTACGAGAACGACGACCTGATGCGCCCGGACTTCAACAGCGACGACTATGCCATCGCCTGCTGCGTCAGCCCGATGGTCATCGGCAAGCAGATGCAGTTCTTCGGTGCCCGCGCCAACCTGGCCAAGACGCTGCTGTACGCCATCAACGGCGGCGTGGACGAGACCAGCGGCATGCAGGTCGGTCCCAAGACCGAGCCGATTGCCGGCGAAGTGCTGGACTATGACACCGTCATGGCGCGGATGGACAGCTTCATGGACTGGCTGGCCACCCAGTACGTCACGGCGCTCAACATCATCCATTACATGCACGACAAGTACTCGTATGAGGCCGCGCTCATGGCGCTGCATGATCGTGACGTGAAGCGGACGATGGCCTGTGGCGTGGCGGGCCTGTCGGTGGCGGCAGATTCGCTGTCGGCCATCAAGTACGCCAAGGTCCGTCCCATCCGCAACGAGCAGGGGCATTGCCGTCGACTTCAGATCGAGGGCGAATACCCGCAGTTCGGCAACAACGACGACCGTGTCGACGACATCGCCTGCGACCTGGTGCGCCGCTTCATGACCAAGGTGGCCTCGCACCCGATGTACCGCGACGCCATGCCCACCCAGTCGGTGCTCACCATCACCTCCAACGTGGTCTACGGCAAGAAGACCGGCAACACGCCGGACGGCCGCCGCGCCGGTGCCCCGTTCGGTCCGGGTGCCAACCCCATGCACGGCCGTGATGTCTGCGGCGCCGTGGCCTCGCTGTGCTCGGTGGCCAAGCTGCCCTTTGCCTTCGCCAAGGACGGCATCTCCTACACCTTCTCCATCGTGCCGGGCGCGCTGGGCAAGGACGAGGGCTCGCGTGAGCGCAACCTGTCGGGCATGATGGATGGCTACTTCCATCACGAGGACGGCGTGGAGGGTGGTCAGCACCTGAACGTCAACGTGCTCAACCGCGAGACGCTGCTGGACGCCATGGAGCATCCCGAGAAGTACCCGCAGCTCACCATCCGCGTCTCGGGCTATGCGGTGCGCTTCAACTCGCTGACCCGCGAGCAGCAGCAGGGACGTGGTCACGCGCACCTTCACGGCCTCGATGTGAGGACCGCGTGACGATACCGGCCGACGTGCCTTCGGGCACGGCCGCTCCCTCCGGGCGGGCGGCACCTCCGCCTGTGGTGCCCCTGGTGCCGCAGGCGGATCTCGAAGCGGCTGCCCACGCGCCGAAGCATCCGCACCTGCACCGGGGCTACCACGGAACCGGACTCGTCCATTCCATCGAGTCCTGCGGTACCGTCGATGGCCCCGGGCTTCGTTATGTCCTGTTCCTGCAGGGCTGCCTGATGCGCTGCCTGTACTGTCACAACCGTGACACCTGGGACCTGCAGAGCGACAAGGCCCATGAGATGACGGTGCCCGAGGTGATGAAGCAGGTGATGTCCTACCGTCATTACCTGAAGGCCACGGGAGGCGGCGTGACGGCCACCGGGGTGAGCCGCTGCTGCAGTACGAGTTCGTGCGGGACTGGTTCGTGGCCCTGTCACCAGAACGGCATCCATACCTGTCTGGACACCAACGGCTACGCGCTGCACTACGACGAAGTGCTGGAGACGCTGCTGGACCACACCGACCTGGTGATGCTGGATCTCAAGCAGATCGATCCGGACATCCACCGCGTGCTGGTGGGCATCCCCAACACGCGCACACTGGCCTTTGCCCAGCACCTGGCCAGGCGCAAGCAGAAGACACGCGTGCGCTATGTGGTCGTGCCGGGCTATACCGATGACGATCGTTCAGCCCATCTGCTGGGCCGCTTCATCGCGCCCATGGACAACGTGGACACGGTCGAGATCCTGCCCTACCACGAGCTGGGCGCCCACAAGTGGGCCCTGTGCGGTGACGACTACAAGCTCAAGGGCGTGCATCCCCCGCCCAAGGAAACCGTGCAGCGCGTCCGCAGCATCCTGGAAGGCTACGGCAAGGCCGTGATTGTCTGAGGGATGCTCTGAACAGGTCCCCGCGGCCGTCGCATCCCCGTAACGGGCGCATGACTGCGTTGCCATCTGCCGTCAATAGCACCGCTATTGAAAGCAGATGTCGCCTTGTCCTGCATCCCGTTCCGTGGCGCGCCGGTTTGCGGGACTTGTTCAGAGGATCCCAAAGGATCCCTGGATAGCTCCGCTAGCCCCGCTGGCGCATCGAGAACTCGAACAGCCGGCATTCGATGGCGCCGTTGAAGAGCGGCGTCTTGCGATCCTCGCGCAGGCCCAGCTGGCCGGGCAGGCCCCGGTCGCTGGTCAGCAGAAAAGACCTTCCAGCCCCCGAAGCGCTCGCGCAGCGTGGCGCCGATGGCGCGCCAGTGCTCCACCGGAATGCTGACCCGCTCGTTGTAGGGGCGGGTTGGCCAGCAGCACACCCGGCGTGTCGCCGCCCGGTTGGGCATCCACGGCATCCAGCGTCTGCATCGCCACCAGGTCATCGGGCAGGCCCAGCGTCTGCAGGTTCTCGGCCGTCAGCCGCATGGCGTGCGGGTCCAGGTCGCTGGCGCGGATCAGGCCGCGCGGTGCCTTCTCGATGCCCTGGTGGGCACGCTCGCGCAGTGCCGTCACCAGCCCGTCGTACAGCGCGGCATCGTGGAGGCGCAGCTGCTCGATGCCGAAGTGGCGATTGAGCCCCGGCGCGTGGTCGCAGAGGATCTGTGCGGCCTCGATGACCAGCGTGCCCGAGCCGCAGAACGGGTCCAGCAGCGGCTGGCGGGCGTCCCAGCCTGACAGCGCCAGCAGGCCGGCGGCCAGGTTCTCCTTCAGGGGGGCCGCCACGCGGTTCTCGGCACTGTGGCGCCAGCCGCGCTTGAAGAGCGGCTCGCCCGACAGGTCCAGGTACAGCTGCAGGCGGTCTGCCGTCAGGAAGGCACTGATGCGCACGTCCGGATGATGGGTGTCCACCGAGGGGCGCTCACCGCCCTGGTCGCGGAAGCGGTCGACAATGGCGTCCTTGATGCGCAGCGTGGCGAAGTTCAGGCTTCGGAGCGGCGAGCGCTGCGCCACCACGTCCACGCGGATCGTCTGCCGGGCATCGAACCAGTCCTCCCAGACCAGGGCGTTGCACAGCCGGTAGAGCGTGTGCTCGTTGCGGCAGGCTGCATCCAGCAGGCGCAGCAGCACGCGGCTGGGCAGCCGTGCTTCCAAGTTGATGCGGTAGGCCAGCTTCAGGTCGCCCCGGCAGCCGACGCCGCCCGGCCGGGTGTCGATGTCGTGTGCACCCAGGGCGCGCAGTTCGTCGGCCAGCGCCGCTTCCAGCCCGCGCGGGCACGGACAGAAATAATGGAAGGTGCCGGCCGCAGGGGAGGTGGGGGCCTCGTCGCGCGCGGGGGCGTCGTCGCGGGGCCTCGTCGTGGGGCGTCTCGTCGGTCAGCCCTGTTGCGGGCGGGTTCGGCCGCATGGCGGCTGGCAGGGCGAAGGGCGATCATGAAAGGAGGGGTCTGGGAAGATTCCGGGCCGGCAGCGCAGGAGGAGGGCAGCAGAGGATCAGAACGGCTTGATGATCACCATGGCGACCACGATCAGCAGCAGGATGACCGGGCCCTCGTTGAAGACGCGGAACCAGCGTTCGGAGTGCGAGCGCTGTTCGGCCGCGAACTTTTTCAGCAGGCGGCCGCAGCCGTGGTGGTAGCCGATCAGCAGCAGCACGCAGGTGAGCTTGACATGCATCCAGCCGGCACCCATGCCGATGCCGAAGCCCACGTACAGTACCAGGCCGGTGAGCACGGCCAGCGTGGCCAACGGCAGCATGAAGCGGTAGAGCCGCTGCGACATGCCCACCAGCCGCTGGTATTCGGCGGTCGAACCCTTCGGATCGACCTGCGCCAGATTGACGTAGATGCGTGGCAGGTAGAAGAGCCCGGCAAACCAGCTCGTCACCATCACGATGTGCAGGACCTTGGTCCAGAGATAGAGATTCGTGCCCATGTTCAGGTCCGGATCTCGCCGTGGCCGAACACGACGTATTTCTGGGACGTGAGCCCCTCCAGACCCACGGGACCCCGGGCGTGCAGCTTGTCGGTGGAGATGCCGATCTCGGCACCCAGCCCGTACTCGAAGCCGTCGGCAAAGCGGGTGGAGGCATTGATCATCACCGAGGCGGAATCCACTTCCCGCAGGAAGCGCATGCCGTGTGCATGGTTCTGGGTGATGATCGAATCGGTGTGGTGCGAACCGTACTCGTTGATGTGTGCGATGGCCTCATCCAGGCTCTTCACCACGCGGATGGCGAGGATCGGCGCCAGGTACTCGGTGCGCCAGTCGTCCTCGGTGGCGGGCACCGAATCGATCTGCGCTTCCTGCAGCAGCCGGGCGCCGTGCTCGTCGACACGCAGCTCCACCTGCTTCATCCGGTAGATGCTGCCCAGGCGCGGCAGCACCTCGGGCGCGATCGCCTCATGCACCAGCAGCGTCTCCAGCGTGTTGCAGGGGGCGTAGCGCTGCGTCTTGGCGTTGTCGGCCACGCGCACGGCCATGTCCACGTCGGCCGAATCATCGATGTAGACGTGACAGATGCCGTCCAGATGCTTGATGACGGGAACGCGCGCCTCGGCGCTGATGTGCTCGATCAGCGAGCGTCCGCCGCGCGGAATGATCACGTCGACAGATTCGCGGTCGCGGATCAGGTAGTCGACGGCTGCACGGTCGGTCATGCTCACCAGCTGCACGGCCGAGGGCGGCAGCCCCGTGCGGGCCAGGCTCTCGCTCATCAGTGCGGCCAGCGTGCGGTTGGAGTGGATGGCTTCCGAGCCACCGCGCAGGATGGCGGCGTTGCCGGCCTTCAGGCACAGGGCTGCGGCATCGACGGTGACGTTGGGGCGCGACTCGTAGATGATGCCGATCACGCCCAGCGGCACGCGCATCCGGCCCACCTGGATGCCGCTGGGACGCTGGCGCAGCTCGCTGATCTCGCCCACCGGGTCGGGCAGGGGCGATGATCTGTGCCAGCCCTCCACCATGGCGTCGATGCGTTCGGGGGTGAGCGTCAGCCGGTCGATGAAGGCACTGTCAAGGCCGGCGCTGTGCGCGCTGGCCAGATCCTGGCCGTTGGCTGTCAGCACCAGGCTGCGGTTGCGATCGATCTCATGGGCCAGCTGCTGCAGCGCGCGGTTCTTGATGGCCGTGCTGGCCCGGGCCATGTCGTGGCTGGCGTGCCGGGCGGCACGCCCCAGGTTGGCCATGTAGGGTGGCCATGTCGGGGTGTTCATGGATCGGAAAGCTCCAGAAGCCAGAGGGAAGGTCCGTGCGCCGCAGCAGCCACATGCGACCCGTGTGGGCAGGGTGTGCCGGGACGCCGCTGACCGAAAGGTCGTGACCGGGACGTGAGGCCGGCATCCGGGGACGTTTCAGTCATCGGCCAGCGCGGCGGACAGTTCGACCGGGCCGGGCAGGTGCCCCCGGCCAGCGCGACCAGCAGGGTCTCGGCGTGGAACCAGGGATCGGCGGCCGGACCGGTTCCGCCCACACCCTGGTCATTCTATCGAGCCGGGCCACTTGCTGCAGCAGGTGTCCGAGTGTCCGGATATCCAGGCGACGAAGGGCCTGGCGCATGATGGCCTCGCGCTTGCCGAACACGCCGGCGGCACGCATGGCCTGGGCGGGAGCGACGCGCTCGATCTGCAGGGCCTGCTGGATGCGCAGCAGCTTGCGGATCGCGTCGGCCAGCGCCCAGCAGAGCAGGGGCATGGCGGCATCCTCGGCGGCCAGCGAGCGGGCCATGCGCACGGCACGGGCCGGGTCGCCGGCCAGCGCCGCATCCACCAGCCCGAACAGCTCGAAGCGGGCGCTGTCCAGCACGATCTCGGCCACGGCTTCGGCCGGCAGCTCGCCCGGAGGCAGCAGCAGCCCCAGCCGCTGGATGGCCTGGTGGGCGGCCAGCAGGTTGCCTTCCGTGCGTTCGGTGATCAGCGCCAGCACGGCAGGCGTTGCCTGCTGCTTCTGCGCGGCCAGCCGCTCGGTCACCCACTTGCCCATGGCGCTTGCGTCGATGCGCGGTGTCTCCACCCACAGCATCTGTTTGGCCAGGGCCTCGAACCAGGCCGTGCTGGTGGTGGCGCGCTCCAGATGGGCGCTGGAGACCAGCACGCGGGTGCCGTCGTCCAGCCGCGGCAGCAGTTCGCGCAGTGCATCACCCAGTTCACGGGTGGGCTTGGTGTTCAGGCGCAGGTCGATCAGCCGCTGGCTGGCAAAGAGCGACGTGGACTGGGTCGCTTCGACAAGACGGCTGCGATCGAAGCGCGCGTCGATGTCCAGCACCTCGCGCTCCTCGAAGCCCAGCTTGCGGGCCCTGGCACGTACCAGGTCGGCCGCCTCGATGACCAGCAGCAGCTCGTCGCCGCTGACCCAGGTGAGCGGCGGCAGGCCCTGGCCGATGGCCTGACGCAGCTGCGCCGGCGTGCTGATGCGCTGGCCCATGGGACGGGCGCTTACTCTGCCGGCCGGATGGCCGCCAGCCGCCACAGCAGCTGATGGGCCATGTCGTTGCTCATGTCCCGAAAGAGCATGGCTTCCTCGTCGGCCCGGGCCGTGAGCTGGTTGTCCGCGTTGGAGATCTCGCGGCGCAGCGTGATCTCGCTCTCGGGGATCAGGTCGTTGCCCTTGGAATCCTCGACATGAAAGCGCAGCCGCAGTCGCAGCTCGTATTCGCGGGCGCGCCCCTCGGACGAGTAGGCGACGACCTCGCGCTCGGGCACTTCCTGCAGGATCATCAACCGGACCTCGGCCTTCTTCGGGTCGGTCACCAGCTCGGTGCCCTCGCTGTGCGACAGCTCGCGGCGCAGCGCCAGGCCGATGCTGCCGTTGGGCGCCAGGTTGGTGTAGAGCGTGCTGAACGGCAGCTGCGTGGCGCGGCGCATGTGAAAGCCGCAGGCCGCCAGCGGCCCGGCCAGGCCGACCAGCAGCGCGCTGCGGGAAAGTCCCCGCAGCCATCCGCGCCGGGAGGTGCCGGCCAGGGGCGAGTGTCGGGAAGGCGGGACATGCGGCTTTCTCGCTGAGGGCCTTTACAGCACCACGTTCACCAGACGGCCCGGCACCACGATGATGCGCTTGGGCGTCTTGCCTTCGCCGATGCGGGCCACCTCGGGCGAGGCGGCTGCCACCTGCTCGATGGTGGCCTTGTCGGCGTCGGCCGGCACGCGGATGGAACCGCGCAGCTTGCCGTTGACCTGCAGCATCAGCTCCAGCTCGCTCTTTGACCAGTGCTGCCTCGTCCACCACCGGCAGCGGGGCATCGATGATCTCGCGACCCTCGAAGCCGCGTCCCAGCTCCAGCGCCTGCCACAGGGCATGGCCGATGTGCGGCACGATCGGGTAGAGGCTGCGCACCAGGGATCGACATCCCCTCGCGCAGCGCGGCGGCATCGGCCGCGGCCGTGGGGGCCTGTTTCTGCGCGGCGGCTTCCAGGGCGTTCAGCAGCTTCATGGCGCCCGAGACGATGGTGTTGTACTGCTGGCGCTCGTAGTCGTACTGGATCTGCTTCAGCACCGTGTGCACCTCGTAGCGCAGGTCACGCCACGCCTCGGACAGGCCGGCTGCATCCACGGTGTCGGCAGCGCCGCGCACCACGTCGCGCTGGGCATGGCCGAAGGCCCAGAAGCGGCGCAGGAAGCGGCTGGCGCCTTCCACCCCACTGTCGGACCATTCCAGCGTCTGCTCGGGCGGGCTGGCGAACATCACGAACAGGCGCGCCGTGTCGGCCCCGAAGCGCTCGATCAGCGAGGTGGGGTCCACCCCGTTGTTCTTGCTCTTGGACATTGTGCCGATGCCGGCGTAGTCGATCTCGGAGCCGTCGCTCTTGAGGCGTGCGCCCACGACCCGGCCCTGGGCGTCGGTGACGTTTTCCACGTCCTTCGGCCAGAAGTACTCGATGCCGCCCTTGGCCGTGCGCCGCTGGTAGATGTGATTGAGCACCATGCCCTGCGTGAGCAGCCGCTTGAAGGGCTCGTCGAACTTCACCAGTCCCATGTCGCGCATCACCTTGGTCCAGAAGCGTGCATACAGCAGGTGCAGCACGGCGTGCTCGATGCCGCCGATGTACTGGTCCATCGGCATCCAGTAGTCGTTGCGGGCATCGACCATCGCCTCGTTGTTGTCATGCGAGCAATAGCGCATGTAGTACCACGACGAATCGATGAAGGTGTCCATCGTGTCGGTCTCGCGCCGGGCCGGCTTGCCGCAGCACGGGCAGTCCACCTTCAGGAAGGCTTCCGACTTGTTCAGCGGGTTGCCGCTGCCGTCGGGCACCAGATCCTCGGGCAGCACCACCGGCAGATCCTTGTCGGGCACCGGCACTTCGCCGCAGCTCTCGCAGTGGATGATGGGAATGGGGGTGCCCCAGTAGCGCTGGCGCGAGATGCCCCAGTCACGCAGACGGTACTGGACGTGCTTGCCGCCCAGGCCCTTGTCGGCCAGTTGGGCCGCCACCGCGTCCACCGCGTCCTGGTAGCCCTTGCCGTCCAGCAGCGGACCGGAATTCACGCAGACGCCGTTCTGCTTGTCGGCATACCACTCCTGCCACTGCTCCGTGTCGTAGGGCTGGTTGTCCACGCTGACGACCTGACGGATGGGCAGGCCATACTTGTGGGCAAAGACGAAATCGCGGTCGTCGTGCGCAGGCACGCCCATCACCGCGCCGTCGCCGTAGCTCATCAGCACGTAGTTGCCCACCCAGACCGGCACGTCGGCGCCGGTGAGCGGATGGCGGACCACCAGGCCCGTGTCCACGCCCTGTTTCTCCATCGTGGCCAGGTCGGCTTCCATGGCCGAGCCGGTGCGCGCTTCTTCCACGAAGGCAGCCACGGTGGGGCGGGAGGCTGCGGCCACTCGGGCGATCGGGTGCTCGGGGGCCACGGCCACGAAGGTGACACCCATGATCGTGTCGGCGCGGGTGGTGAACACGTACAGCCGGCCCGTCATCGATGGGCTGGCCCTGCTCGTCACGGATATCGTGCTCGAAGGCAAAGCGCACGCCTTCCGAGCGGCCGATCCAGTTGGCCTGCATCATCCGCACCCGCTCGGGCCATCCCTCCAGGTGCTCGGTCACCTCCTTCAGCAGCTCGCCGGCGTAGTCGGTGATGCGCAGGTAGTACATCGGGATGTCGCGCTTTTCGACCGGTGCGCCCGAGCGCCAGCCCTTGCCGTCGACCACCTGCTCGTTGGCCAGCACGGTCTGGTCGACCGGGTCCCAGTTGACGGTGCCATGCTTGCGGTAGGCGATGCCCTTTTCGCGCATGCGCAGGAACAGCCACTGGTTCCACTTGTAGTAGTCGGGGCTGCAGGTGGCCACTTCGCGCGACCAGTCGATGGACAGGCCCAGCGGCTGCATCTGCTGCTTCATGTAGGCGATGTTGTCCCACGTCCACTTGGCCGGGGCCACGCCGTTCTTGAGTGCCGCATTCTCGGCCGGCAGGCCGAAGGCGTCCCAGCCCATGGGCATCAGCACGTTGTAGCCGCTCATGCGCAGATGGCGGTACATCACGTCGTTGATGGTGTAGTTGCGCACATGCCCCATGTGCAGGATGCCCGAGGGGTAGGGCAGCATCGAGCAGGCATAGAACTTGCCCTTGGGAAAGCGCGGGTCGTGCTCGACGGCGCGGTAGGCGTTGGTCTGCTGCCAGTGGGCGCGGGCCTCGGATTCGATGCTTCGTGGGTCGTAACGCTCGTCCATGGGGGGCGTGGCTCTTTGGCCAGGAGAAGAAGGTGGGTACGGTAAACCTCCCATTCTATCGCGTCCCTGGCGCACAGCCGGCATGTGCGGCGGATGCGGCTACCCGAGCATCGACGCTGACACCCCCGGGCTGCGGCAGGCCGGGTTTTTCCCGATTTTCCGCATTCCGATACCCGGGGTTCAGTATCATCCGCCCCATGCTGGATTTCCTTCATCTGCCCCCTGGCTGCTGGCACAGCTCACCCGCTGGCTGGACTGGCTGCGCGCGCCCCTGCACACCGGGCCGCTTGACGACGTCAACCCGGTGGATTTCTGGCACGGCGTGCTGATGGGCACGGCCGGTGCCGTGCTGGTGCCGGTGGCCGTACTGGCGGCACGCTACTGGAAGATCGTGCCCGGCCAGGACTGGCCCCGGATCATCAACCACCGCGGCTGGCAGCGCGTGCACGGCCTGTGTGGCGTGGCCGCCGTGCTGTGCCTGGTGGCGGGCGTGGCCATGGCCTTTTCATGGGCATGTCGCTGGCCCAGCCATCTGGCGCATCCCCATGCCTGGATGGGCTGGGGCGTCGTGGCCGTGCTGCTCCTGCTGGTGATCAACATCGCCCTGCGGGGCAGCATCGGGGGCCCCGGGCGGCATCAGGCGCGCACGCTGGTGCATCTGCACGACGTGCCGGGCGATCACTACGACATGACCCGGCGCCGGCGCATCTTCGAGCAGGGCCATCGCTGGCTGGGCTACGGGCTGATGCTGGCGCTGTTTGCCAACGTGATGACCGGCTACTGGCATGTGAACGTGCCCCGGGGGTCTGGCCGTGGCCACCCTGGCCTGGTGGGCATGCCTGGCGCTGATGGCCTGGCGCTGGGAGCGCCAGGGACGGGCTGTCGATGGCTACCAGGCGCGCTGGGGCCCCAGCATGGCGCATCCGGGCAACCGCATTCCCCGCCTGGGCGGCGGCCTGCACCGCTATACCGAAGAGGAATACCGCCGCCTGTCCTGGGGCGGCCAGGTCATGCGCCGCCGGAAGAAACGCACCACCCGCCGGCGGCGTTCCGACCGGCAGGAGGCAGCGCGACGAAAGCTCGAAGCGTCGGAACGACAGGAAATGTTCACGGCGACGCAGGTGTCCGTGCCTGCGCCGACGACCGAGACCCTTCCGGAGGCGTCCGAGCAGGTGCCCGGGCACGATCCGTCGGCCGCCGAGACCGGGCCAGGGCAGGACACGGCCCGTTAGAATGGCGGCATGGCCGATCTACTTGCCCATCTCAACCCACAGCAACGGGCTGCTGTCACCGTCCCCAGCGGACACGCACTGATCCTCGCGGGCGCCGGCAGCGGCAAGACCCGCGTGCTCACCACCCGCATCGCCTGGCTGGTCGGTACCGGCCAGTGCTCGCCGGCCGAAATCATGGCCGTCACCTTCACCAACAAGGCCGCGCGCGAGATGATGGCGCGCCTGAGCACCATGCTGGTGGGGGCCAATCCGCGCGCCATGTGGGTGGGCACCTTCCACGGGCTGTGCAACCGGCTGCTGCGCGCACATCATCGTGACGCCGGCCTGCCGGCCAGCTTCCAGATCATGGACAGCGCCGACCAGCTGGGCGCCATCAAGCGGCTGCTGCGCGGGCTCAACGTCGACGACCAGCAGTTCCAGCCCAAGGCGGTCCAGCACTTCATCAACGGCAGCAAGGAGGCCGGCCTGCGCGCCGCCGACGTGTCCGCCCATGACAGCCACAGCCGTCGGCTGGCCGAGCTGTATGGCGCCTATGATGAGCAGTGCCAGCGCGAGGGCGTGGTGGACTTCGCCGAGCTGCTGCTGCGCGCCTACGAGCTGCTGCAGCGCAACCAGCCGCTGCGCCAGCACTACCAGCAGCGCTTCCGGCACATCCTCATCGATGAGTTCCAGGACACCAACGACCTGCAGTACCGCTGGCTGACACTGCTGGCCGGCGGCGGGGCCTCGCTGTTCGCGGTGGGCGACGACGACCAGTCCATTTATGCCTTCCGGGGCGCCAATGTGGGCAACATGGCCGCCTTCGAGCGCGACTATGCCGGCCCGCAGCTGATCCGGCTGGAGCAGAACTACCGCTCGCATGCCCACATCCTGGATTCGGCCAACCATCTCATCCGCCAGAACGCGCACCGCCTGGGCAAGGACCTGTGGACCGACGCGGGCGAGGGCGAGCCGGTGCGCATCTTCGCGGCGTTCTCCGACCGCGACGAGGCCCAGTGGCTGCTGGAGGAGATCCGCGCGCTGGTGGCCGACGGCATGTCACGTTCCGAGATCGCCATCCTTTACCGCTCCAACGCCCAGTCGCGCATCCTGGAACACACGCTGTTCTCGGCCGGGGTGCCCTACAAGGTCTACGGCGGGCTGCGCTTCTTCGAGCGGGCTGAGATCAAGCACGCCCTGGCCTACCTGCGACTGATCGAGAACCCCGACGACGACGGCGCCTTCCTGCGGGTGGTGAACTTCCCGGCGCGCGGCATCGGCGCCCGCACGCTCGAAAACCTGCAGGACACGGCGCGCACGCATGGCATCAGCCTGTACCGTGCCGTGCCGATGACGAGCGGTGCGGGCGGCACGCGGCTTTTGCAGTTCGTCATGCTCATCGAGCTGATGCGCCAGAACAGCGCCCGCCTGCCGCTGTCGGAGAGCATCGACGACGTGATCGGCCGCAGCGGTCTCATGACCCACTACGAGCAGGAACGCGAGGGGCAGGAGCGCATCGAGAACCTGAAGGAACTGGTCAACGCAGCGCTGGCCTTCCAGGCCGAAGGCGGCATTGATGCCGCCACGCCGGCCAGCGCGGGTCTGGCGGGCACGACGCAGCCGGCCGCAGATGGCGCCGTGCTGCCTGCCGATGCCGCGCCCGTGGTGCAGGTCTCGCCGCTGGCGGCCTTCCTGGCCCATGCCTCGCTGGAATCCGGCGATGGCCAGGCCGAGGAGGGCGTGGATGCCGTGCAGCTGATGACCGTCCACGCAGCCAAGGGCCTGGAATTCGAGACGGTGTTCGTCACCGGGCTGGAGGAAGGGCTCTTCCCGCACGAGAACTCGGCGTCCGATCCCGGCGGGCTGGAAGAGGAGCGCCGGCTGATGTACGTGGCGATGACCCGTGCACGTCGGCGTCTGTACCTGTCACTGGCCCAGACCCGGATGCTGCACGGCCAGACCCGCTACAACATGCAGTCCCGCTTCCTGTCCGAGCTGCCCGAGCGTTCGCTGAAATGGCTGGAGCGAAATGCCCTCGGCCAGCGCCCAGGGTAGCCTGGGCCTGGGCACGGAACGCGGCAGCCGGGGCTACTATGGAGGCGGCGGCTACGGCGGAGGTGGTTACGGCAGTGGTGGTGGCAACGGGGGCGGCAACTGGCGCCCGCGTCTGGACAGTGCCGTGCACGAGCGAAACCGCCAGTCCGGCTGGGTACGCCCGGCCGATCCGGGCATCCCGGCCAGTGGCGACGCCAGCGGCAAGGCCCGGGCCGGGCGCGACAGCCGCTACCACATCGGCCAGTCGCTGCGTCATGCGCGCTTTGGTGAAGGCGTGGTCACGGGCATCGAAGGCAATGGCGACGATGCCCGCATCCAGATCCGCTTCAAGGCGCCGCACGGCGTCAAATGGCTCGCCCTGGCCGTGGCCAAGCTGGAGCCGGTCTGATGACGTGTTCGGCCTGCGGTGTTCAGAGCAGGCCGGTGGTGCCCGGGTGCTGTTCCAGCAGGCTGTCCAGCAGGGTGGGGCTGCTCATGGCAAGGGGCGTCATGCCCGGGTACTGCGCCTGAGCCCCCAGCGGCATCGGGCCATCCGTGGCCGGGTGCGCCACACCCACCAGCTCGGGTGACGCATCCGTGGCCTCCTGCTCGTGGTGAGGCGCGGGCAGCGACTTCTGGGCCGGGAGTTTTTCAGGGGTTCAACGCTCCATCGAGTACGGTCCCGGATCAACCATCCGGTCGTTGGCGTTGTAGGGGGTGACTATGGCAGAGCCGCCATCGTTCGACGCATGGTTCCAGTACACCCGTCCGAAGTCCTCTGCCCTGATGATGTCGCCATTTTTCAGCACGGTGCCGCCGTCTTCACCGAGGACCAGGGCATCAAGGATGCCATTGGTGTCGTTTGTTTCGACGATGTTGGTCACCTTGACGTAGGCTGGGTGTTCGTCTGCCAGATGAGGGTACCTTTCTACCAGATCAAAGTTCTCGGCAGGGATGTGGAAGATGGGTCTGCCCTCGTTGATGCTGACGGTCTGCTCGATGGCGCCCTGCAGGGTCGTACCCTGGGCATCCTGCACCGGGATGAACTTGAACGAACCACCCTCGTTCTTCGAAGCGTCCCAGACCACCTTGTCGAAATCGGCGCGGGAAACCACGCTGCCAACCGTGAGGGCGTCACCGTCCTGCAGGCTCATCGTGTTGGCGGCAGCGTCGCCGTCCTTGCCCTGAATGGCCGTGATGCGCACGAAGGCCGGGGCAGTTGCACTGTCCGTTCCGTTGAAGATGTCGGCACCCGACCGCCTTGTTCTGGTTATACGTATAGGCCACGGACATGTCGGCCTGGTAGGTGGGCAGTGCAGGCGCCTCGTGAATGGTGACGGTCTGCTCGACGGCGCCCTGGAGGGCCGTACCCTGGGCATCCTGTACCGGAATGAACTTGAACGAGCCGCCCTCGTTCTTCGAGGCGTCCCAGACCACCTTGTCGAAATCGGCGCGAGCAACCACGCTGCCAGCCGTGAGGGCGTCACCACCTTGCAGGCTCATCGTGTGGGCGGCAGCCTCGCCATCCTTGCCCTGAATGGCCGTGATGCGCACGAAGGCGGGCGCGGTTTTACTGTCCGTCCCGTTGAAGATCCCGTCACCTACGACCTTGCTCTCGTTGAAGGCGTAGTCCAGGGAGACGTCGGCCTTGTAGGTGGGCAGCGCGGGGGCCTCGGCTGGTGTTTTCCACGAAGGCTCCAGCTCCATGAAGTACCGTCCCGGATCGATCAGTCGTCCTTCGGCGTTGTAGGTGGCGAGAAAGACCTTCCCGCCGTCGTTTCGACGCATAGTTCCAGTACACCCGGCCGAAGTCCTCTGCTCGGATGATGTCGCCCACTTTCAACACGGTGCCGCCGTCTTCTCCGAGGACCAGGGCATCGAGGATGCCATTGGTGTCGTTTGCTTCGACGATGTTGGTCACCTGGACGTAGGCTGGGTGCTCGTTTACCAGATGAGGGTACGCGTCCAACAGATCAAAGTTCTCGGCAGCGATGTGGTACAGCGGCCTGAGCCTCGTTGATGCTGACGGTCTGCTCGACGGCGCCCGGCAGGGCCGTGCCCTGGGCATCCTGCACCGGGAATGAACTTGAACGAGCCACCCTCGTTCTTCGAAGCGTCCCAGATCACCTTGTCGAAATCGGCACGGGAAACCACGCTGCCGGCCGTGAGGGCATCACCATCCTTCAGGCTCATCGTGTTGGCAGCAGCCTCGCCGTCCTTGCCCTGAATGGCCGTGATGCGCACGAAAGATGGTGCGGTGGCGCTGTCCGTGCCGTTGAAGATGTCAGCGCCGACCGCCTTGCTCTGGTTATACGTATAGGCCACGGACATGTCGGCCTCGTAGGTGGGCAGCGCAGGGGCCTCGTGAATGGTGACGGTCTGCTCGAGCGCGCCCGGCAGAGCCGTACCCTGCGCATCCTGAACCGGGACGAAGCTGAACGAACCACCCTCGTTCTTCGAGGCGTCCCAGACCACCTTGTCAAAATCGGCGCGGGAGATGACCTGATTGGGGACGATGGCGTTGCCGCCCAGCAGGCTCATCGTGCCGGCGGCAGCCTCGCCATCCTTGCCCTGGATGGCCGTGATGCGCACGAAGGCGGGAGCCGTCTCATCGTTGGAGCCGCTGAAGACAGTCGCTCCCAGGGCCTTGTTTTCACCGTGCGCGTAGGAAACCGATGCATTTTCGCTGTAGGCGGGCAGCGGCTTGACCAGTGGCAACGCGTTTCCGTCACTCCCTTCCGCAGGTTTCGACGCATCCGCGGTGATGCGGGTGCTGCTGGTGCTGCTGGCGCGGATGGTGCGGCGGGTTCCGTGGAGGCTGCAGCTGCTGCGTCGGCTACAGCGGGCGTTCTGGATGCCTCAGCCTGCGTGCCTTCGTTCGTGGGCCGGGAAGGGGCTGTCGGTGCGGTTCCGGTTGCCAGCGGGGCCGTGTCCGTAGAGGGGGCAGCGACCGATGATTGTCCTTCGGTACCTGCGTTCGCGTCCTCACGGCTGCTGTCGTGCCCGGTGGAGAGGCGGTTGCGTGCCGAGATATTGTGCAGGGGGACCATTGTCCCTGCAGGTTGGCGCCGGCAGCCACGGCGAAAGCGCCGAGAATGCTGGGGCCAAGCAGCGCCGACCCGGTTGCAGCCGTCGTGCCGATGGTGCCAGCCGTGCTGGCAGCTGCGCCGGCTTCAGTCATGGCAGCAGCTTCAGTCGCAGCACCAGCGCCAGTACCGGATGGCAGCCAGAGTGCCGCCTTGTCATCGTCGTCATCCTCCTGGGCTTCGGGTGTCGATGCCTGCGCAAGCTTCAGATGTTCCGGCGTCTCGTCGGCAGGAACACTCTCCTTGGCGTGACGGTAGGCTGCACGTGCATGCCGCAGGACTTCGCGCCGCAGGATATCGTGAGGGGTGAGGGCGTTGCCAGGATGGCTACCGGTCTGGGGAGTCATCGATCGATCTCAGGAGAAAAAGGGACGAAGGGCGGCCATGCGTGAGAGGCGTACAAGGGCGCATTCTTCATTGATACTTATATAGATGATTTGGAGTCGAAAGAAAAACTGGCAGATACGCGGCCGGATGGCGTGACTGGACGGGCGGCCGTTGTATTCTTTCTGGGAAAGCCCATTCAAGGCACTGATAAGAAAAGGGTGCCGGGGACGTGTCCTCGGCACTCTTGGCAGCTTTCACGGCATGTGTGGCGCTGAATCAGAGTATTCCGTGGCTCACCTGATGTTCAAGCAGGTTGTCCAGCGTGCTCTGGCCATTGACCGAGAGGTGAGAGGACCCGTGGAAGGCCGACGCTGCATCCGTGAAGGACTCGGGGTGCAGGGCTGCAGAGTGACCAGCGATGCCATCGCCGTCTTCGCTTTCTTCAACGTCGGTCTCTTCTCCGCCGGGCTCCTCGGGAGGCACTCTTCCCGGTCCGGGTCTTGGCAACCTCAGCCAGGTACCATGCTGTGTGATCTTTTCGTCATCGGTTGATCTCGTGCCCTGTAGAATCCAGTCCGACGAGCGTGAATCGTCCGCCGTTGTTGGACGTATAGTCCCAATACAGCTTGTCGAAATCCTCGGGCCGGATCAGGTCACCCACCTTGAGAGGCGTGCGCTCGCCGCATCCAGCTTGAACATGCCGTCCAAAGTGTCGTTGGTGTCCTGGTGCTCCGTTAGACAGTGGATCCTGTAGTGCGAGAACTCTCTTCACCTCTCAACCGCGTCCCGGAAACGGCTCACTCTGAGAAGTGGTACACGTAGTCGAAGCCGATGGAGACGGTCTGTTCGGTGGCACCCTGGCATCTCCGTGCCCTCGCTGTCCATCACCGGAATGAACTTGAAAGAACCACCCGGCGCTTTCAGCGCATCCAGGAAAACGTTGTCGAACTGCTCCTTGCTGATCACCTGGTCGGTGGTGATGGCCTCGCCCTCTTTGCCCAGGGTCATGGCATCGGAGACTTCTCCGCCATCCTTGTCCAGAACCGCCGTGATCTTCACGAAGGAAGGTGCGTGCGCCGGGTTGGTACCGTTGAAGATGCTCGCGCCGACAGGCTTGTTGTTGGCGTGGATGGCCTGCTGGACCAACTGGTGCGGGGCGTAGTCCGGCGGAGTGGGGGGCGGCGTAGTGGCCGGCGGATTGGTCGGGAGATGCCGTAGTCCTCGCCGTTCTTGCTCTGCTCGCCGTCTTCTCCCTTGGTATCTTCGCCCTTGGTGCCGTCACCTTTGGAGTCGGCACCGTCGTGCTTGCCATCGTCCTTGGCGGAGTCATTCTCCCCGTCGTGGCTGGCTTGCCCATCGTCGCTGGTTTGATTGCCGTCGCCGTGGTCGCCATTACCGTGGTTGCCGTCGCTGCCGGTTTCGCCGGTTCCGGTTTGGGAACCGCCAGTCTGGGCGCCGCCGGTTTGGGACCCACCCGTTTGTGTGGTGTCACCCGTACTCGGGTTGCTCGTGGCAGGGTTGCCTGTATCCGATCCACCGCCCACGTTCTGGGGATGTGTCTGGCTGGCGTCGCCTTGGCCACTGGTATTCTGAGCGGGCGGGCTGACTCGCCGCTCTGGCTACCCTGAGTCGGGGCGGTCGTCTGTTCGCTGCCACCCTGGCCGCTCGGAGTCTGCGGCGCCGTCTGGCTTTCGCTACCCTGGCCGCCTGCATTCTGGGAAGGCGCCTGGCCGTTGCTGGCTTGGCCACCCTGTCCTTCGCCGGTGGTGGAACCACCTTTATCCGAGGCGCTCCCTTTATTGCTGTCCGAACCGGAGGTCGAGTCGGATCCGCCGGCTGAGCCGGAACCCGAAGCAGAACCCGAGGTCGATTCAGAGTCCCGAGCCCGTCACGGGCTTGTTCTCCGAGCCTGAACCATCTGCGCCCGGGTTTGCCGCCTGCGGGCTTGGTGCCTTCACCGCTGTTTGTGCCTTGGTTGGACGTTTGGCCCGTACCGGAAGGCGAACCCGCGTTCTGGGTGGTTCCGTTACCCTTGTCGTTTCCGGAATGCTGACCGCTCGTGTTGTTTGGGCCCGTACCGTTATTGGCCGTGCCGGTGCCTCCATTTGCTCCCGTGTTTGCGCTGCTACCCGTGCTGGAACCCGTATCGGAGCCGGTGCTGGAGCCCGTGCCAGGGCGAGCCTGCACCTGTCTGGGAACCCGCCTCATGGCCCGTGTTACCGCCTTCACCGGAAGAGGTGCCTGGGCTGCTGCCGGGGGCAAGGGGGTCGGGGGGTCTTGATGACGACAGTCTGCTCGACAGTATTCGGTGCAGTGGTGCCCTTGGCATCCTGCACGGGAAGGAAGCTGAAGGAGCCGTCGCTCTTGGATGCGTTCCAGAAGATCCGCTCGAAATCGGCGCGTGAGATGACCTGGCCGACGGTGATCTCCTCACCGTTCTCCAGGGTCATCAGACCGTTTGAACTGCCATTCTTGCCGCGGATGGCGGTGATGCGGATGAACTCCGGGGTTTCTTCGGCGTTGTTGCCATTGAAGACGTTGGCGCCAATGGCCTTGTTCTCGTTGGCGCCATAGTTCAGAGAGCGGGTATTGGCCGGATCGGCAGCGCCAGCGCCCCCCACATTGCCGGAGCCACCCGCGCCACCTGTATTGCCGGAAGCACCAGCACCACCGGTACCTCCAGCCGCCCCAGAGCCGCCCGCATTGCCAGAACCCGCGGCACCACTGGTTGCATTGGAGCCACCCGCAGCGCCAGCACCGCCCGCAGCACCAGTACCGCCCGCGGCGCCAGTACCGCCAGCACCACCCGCAGCGTCAGAGCCGCCAGCTGCATTGGAACCGCCCGCGTTGCCAGAACCAGCGGCACCACCAGCGGCATCGGAACCACCTGCAGCACCGGTGCCACCCGCAGCGTCGGCACCACTTGCGGCACCGGAGCCACCTGCAGCGTTGGAACCAGCCGCAGCACCGGAGCCGCTCGCGGCGCCCAGCACTACCGCCAGCGCCGATGCCACTAGCGCCTGCACCCCGAGCCCGAAGCAGAGCCGGAAGCTGCACCAGCATCAGCGCCCGAACCTAGCGCCTGCACCGCTGCCCTGTTTGTTCGCCGCCACGGTTTCCTTGTGCGTTACCGTCAGCAACCGATCCTTGCTGCCGCCCAGCGCCAGAGGCGAGGGGGGCCGATGCAGGCGAACCCGAGGAGCCGCCACCACCGCCGCCGCCACCCAGAGCGGCAGCAAGGGCCACGGTGCCCAGGACGGCACCTGCCGTCAGCAGGGTGCCTGAGGCCATACCAGCAGCCCCACACCCTGCGGCAGCGCTGCACCAGCAGCTCCCAACACCAGCAGCCCCGACGCCTGCAGCGCCTGCCCGGCAACTCCCACGCCCGCGGCGCTTGCGCCAGCTGCCCCAACGCCAGCAGCGCCTGCACTGGCAAACACCCAGCGCCAGCAAAAGCCAGTGCACGGCAACGCCTGCACCGCCGGTCCCGGCGCCAGCAGCGGTGACAGACGATGCGCCTGCCGCAGCTTCGGCTGCTGCGCCCGTCATCGGAAGATCCGCCGGTGACGGATGCCGTGCCGCCCACGGGCATCGGTGGCTGCGGCCGCTTCATCGCCGGTGGGCAGCCATGCGGCATCGTCGTCATCGTCTTCGTTGCGCCTCATGGCGCCGGGCAATCTCGGCCACGCCAGCGGCAGCCAGCCGCTTGCCGTCGGCAGTCTCGTCGCCCGTCAGCGCCAGCATGCTGTGGGCATGGTGCCCGGCAGCTGTCGGGCGTGCCTGTGCGGACGCGTTGCGCGTCGGCACGGGTTGGGTCATGTCGGTCGATTGCTTTGGTCATCGGGGCGGTCTTTCAGGAAAGGAAGTCCGTTGACCGGCGCGATGGCGACATCGGGCATCGTGCCGGGGTTATCTGCACGCTGCATGATGTGTGTCTTCAGGAATCGGCGGTAGAGGCAGTCGGCCGATTGGTCGAGGGCGCAGGACGGGTGGCTTCGCGACCGGGCAGGCTGTCTGAATAGGCAGCACAGGACGCCCTGCGGCCAGTCCGGCCGGGCGTCACGGGGCGCGTGTCTTCAGGCAGGGATGAAGGCCGGGGATGAGGGGCGGTTCAGCCCTGGTCGGAATCGTCCTGAAGCCGTGGGGCAGGCTGCCTTGCCCGACCACTTCCACGGTGTCCAGGTAGCAGGCCCACAGGGCACAGGCGATGACGGAAAACACCACCGGCAGGACCAGCAGGAAGATGGGTGAGGCAAAGGGCAGGGCCGGGGCACCGCTCAGTACCTGGGTCACCAGGGCCACGCTGATCAGGAAGACCAGCAGGCAGAGCGCGTGGCAGACGAAGGCCAGGGCGTTGCGCCCCACGGCCACGGCCGAGAACACCACCGACTTGAGCAGCGGAAGCCCGTGCAGGCCGGCAAAGATGGGCGCATACCACAGCAGCAGGTAGCAGGGCACGGTGATGACGGCCATCGTCATCATCGACTGGAACACCGGCATGATGAGGTTGCTCATGGTCTCGGCGTCGGGAACCTTGTTGGCCGGCATCTGGCTCAGCGTCTCGAACATGGCCGCCACGGCATCCTGGTAGCCCGACAGCCAGGCAGCACCCGTGTCGATGGCCAGGCTGAGCAGGCCCAGCTGGGCTACGGTCAGCAGCGCCCGGCGGTTGCCCTGCGCCCAGCCGAAGAAGACGCGGGCGTTGAAGATCTGCGTGAAGGGACGCGTGCCGGGTTCTGGCATGGCGGCGCTCTGCGCGGCCAAGGGCGTGTCGCTGCCGGGCGGTGCCAGCTCCCGCAGGGTGGCCAGGTAGCCCACCAGCAGCACCGGCACCACCAGCTTGGCCAGCACCAGGCCGAGAATGCCCAGGATTCCGAACAGGTTGCTGGCCGTGATCAGCATCAGCATGAGCAGCAGCAGGGGCAGGGGGGCCCGCCCCAGCAGGCCGAAGCCGCGCTTGAGCCAGTACCAGCCATGGCTGGCGGGTACGCGGTGGACCTGGATGCCGCTGGATGTCGTCTGTCCGGCCATGTCAGTGCAGCGCTCCCGAAAGCGTGCGGCGATCGGTCAGAATCCGTTCGAAGTGGGTGGGATCCTTGGGCTGCAGCATGGCAGCCTCGCGGGGCAGCAGCAGGTCGTAGAGGCGCGACAGCCAGAAACGCAGGGCTGCGGCCCGCAGCGCCATGGTCCAGCCCCGGCGCTCGATGTCCTGGAGGGGGCGCACGCTGCGGTAGCCGGCCAGCAGGGCCTCGGTGCGCGCCGGGTCCAGATGGGCGTCGTCGGCCGACAGGCACCAGTCATTGCAGACCACGGCCAGGTCGAACAGCCAGGTGCCGTGGCAGGCGAAGTAGAAGTCGATGACGCCGGGGTTGGACGGCGTGGTGAAGAGCACGTTGTCGCGGAAGCAGTCGGCATGAACAGCCGAGGCGGGCAGATCCTGCCATTCGGACGTGGCCATCCAGGCCTGCTGGGCAGCCAGCTCGTCCTCGGCCAGCGCCAGCTGGGCGGGCGCAAGCTTCGGACGCAGTTCCTTGATGGCCTGGGGCCACCAGCCCGGGCCGCGCACGTTGGCCGGGGCCGGTCCGAAGTCGGCAGCCGCCAGGTGCATGCGGGCCAGCAGCGCGCCCATGGCCTGACAGTGTTCCGGTGTGGTGTCCACGACCGACTTGCCGGTCAGCCGCGTGACCAGCGTGGCGGGCTTGCCGTTGAGCATGCTGAACAGCTGCCCCCTGGCGGTTGGCCAGTGGGGCCGGGCAGGGAATGCCACGGCGGGCCAGATGCTGCATCAGCTCCAGGTGGAAGGGCAGCTGCTCGACAGGCAGCCGCTCGACCAGGGTGAGGACCCAGCGGCCCTTGGCCGTGTCGACGAAGTAGTTGGTGTTCTCGATGCCCGAGGCGATGGGTTCGATGGCCAGCAGCTCGCCGGCATCGTACTGGGCCAGCCAGTCCTTGAGCTGCTGATCGGAGACGACGGTGAAGACGGCCATGGGGCGGATCCGGGGTGGGGTGGGGATGCGCCGATTCTAACCGTGTGACGGAATGCCCCGTCGGTTCGGTCGGGCGGTGTCGGTCGGGTCCGACGGGTCAGAGCTGCAGGTTCAGCTGGCGCTCCTCGCTGGTGGCATAGAAGCCGCGCTGCTGGTAGAAGTCGAAGATGGCGTTGACCACCTCGTCCGGATCGTCGATGACGCGGATCAGCTCCATGTCGGCCGCCGAGACGGTGCCATGGGCCACCAGCGTGTCGTTCATCCAGTCCAGCAGGCCCTTCCAGAAGGTCGAGCCCACCAGAATGACCGGAATGCGTCGGCCCACCCGGGTCTGGATCAGCGTGAGCACCTCCATCAGCTCGTCCAGCGTGCCCCAGCCGCCGGGCGCGGCCACGAAGGCGGCCGCGTACTTGGCAAAAGGCCACCTTGCGCGGGAAGAAGTGCCGGAAGTGCAGGGACACGTCCTGATAGGGGTTGTCGTGCTGTTCGTTGGGCAGCTCCATGTTGAGGCCCACCGAAGCCGAGGCCCCGGCGAAGGCGCCCCTTGTTGGCGGCTTCCATCAGGCCCGGGCCGCCACCCGAGATGACGGCAAAGCCCGCGTCGGAGAGCTTGCGCGCCAGCGTCTCGGTCTCCTTGCACCAGCGGTGCTCGGGCTTGATGCGGGCGCTGCCGAAGATCGAGACGGCCGGGCGGATGTCCGCGAGCGCCTCGGTGGCCTCGACGAACTCTGCGATAATGCCCAGCACGTGCCAGGACTCTCTTGCCTTGATGGCGGTCGCTCGCTCGCTGGGCATCATGTTGCTCAGCTTGGGTGTATTGGGGATTGCTTTCAGGATGTTCTTGACCATGGGTCCCGGGTTCTTTTTGCTGCTTTTCTCTCCGTACCGGGCGGTTCCGGAGGCAGGCGTGGCTGTCTTTGCTGGTTCCGAGCGTATCAGACTCCGGCCGAGCGGCCGGCTTTGACCCCCGGGCGCGGCCCTGTTTCCGTCAGACCGACGTTTCCCGATGACCGACACCCAGACCCTGCTGCTGGTCGATGGCTCCAGCTACCTGTTTCGCGCCTATCATGCCCTGCCGGACCTGCGCAACAAGGCGGGCGAGCCGACCGGCGCCATCCATGGGATGGTCGGCATGCTGCGTCGGCTGCGTGACGACACCCGGCTGCACGGCGGCGCCACGCTGGGCGCTGTGATCTTCGATGCGCCGGGGCGCACTTTCCGCGACGACCTGTACGAGCACTACAAGGCCAACCGCAGCCAGACGCCCGAGGCGCTGGTGGCGCAGATTGCGCCCATCCATGAATTGACGCAGGCGCTGGGCTGGCCGCTTCTGGTGGTGCCGGGCATCGAGGCCGACGACGTGATCGGCACGCTGGCCACCCGCGCGCGTGCCGCCGGCATGCGCACCGTCATCTCCACCGGCGACAAGGACCTGGCTCAGCTGGTGGACGACGAGACGCTGCTGGTCAACACGATGACCCGCGACGGCGTGCCGCCCACGGTGATGGACGCCGCCGGCGTGCGCGATAAGTTCGGCGTTGATCCGGGGCAGATCATCGATTTCCTGACGCTGACCGGCGATGCGGTGGACAACGTGCCGGGTGTGGACAAGGTGGGCCCCAAGACAGCCGCGAAATGGCTGAACGAATACGGCTCGCTGGATGCCATCCCGCAGCACGCCGACGAGATCGAGGGCAAGGTGGGCGAGAACCTGCGCGCAGCGCGCGACTGGCTGCCGCGTGGCCGCGAGCTGGTGACGGTGCTGCGTGACGCCGACCTGAGTGCCTGGGTGGGCGGCGTGGAGACGCCTAGCTGCGCCCCGAGGATGAGGGAGGCGTTGCTGGGGCTCTTTCGATCGCTGGGAGCTGCGCACCTCGCACGCCGGCTGGTGGCCGATCGGCAGCGACGCGAGGCGGGGCTGGCATGGGCCACGGTGCGGATACGACAGGGGCTGCTGCGGGTGAGGGGGCGTCGGCCGGGCAGGGTACGCCGGGGCATGCGTCGGCCAGTGCGGGCGCTGCAGGCAGCCGGGCAGGGGCATGGTGCGGCCGGCGATGGCGCTGCGGGACTGGAAGCGCTGCCTGGCGGCATTGGCCACTTCACGCGTGACGGCATCGTGCTGGAAGCACCGCCAGCAGGCGAGCTGCAGGCCGAGACGGTGACCACACGTGCGGCGCTGGATGCGTGGCTGGCGCGCGTGCAGGCGGCCGACCGGGTGGCCATCGACACCGAGACCACCTCGCTGGATCCGCATGCGGCGCGGCTGGTGGGCATTTCGCTGGCGGTAACGCCCTGGCAGGCCTGCTACATCCCGGTGGGGCACAACTATGCGGGCGTGCCCGAACAGCTGCCGATGGACGCGGTGCTGGCGGTGCTGAAGCCCTGGCTGGAAAGCGATGCGCCGCAGAAGGTGGGCCAGAACATCAAGTACGACATGCACGTGCTGGCCAACCACGGCATCACGCTGCGCGGCGTGGTCGATGACACGATGCTGGAATCCTACGTGCTGGAGGCGCACCGCACCCACGGCATGGATGCGCTGGCCGGACGCCACCTGAACCGCACCACCATCACCTACGAGGAAGTGGCGGGCAAGGGCGCCAAGGCCATCGGCTTTGACCAGGTGGCGCTGGACGTGGCTACCACCTATGCGGCCGAGGACGCCGACGTGACGCTGCAGCTGCACCGCACACTGTGGCCGGCCATCGAGGCCAGCGAACGGCTGCGCCACATCTACCGCAACATCGAGATGCCCACGCTGCAGGTGCTCTATGACATGGAGCGCCACGGCGTGCTGCTGGACCGCGACCGGCTGCGGGCCCAGTCGCAGCAGCTGGCCGAACAGCTGATGGAGCTGGAAAGGCAGGCGCACGAACTGGCGGGCCAGCCCTTCAACCTGGGATCCACCAAGCAGCTGGGCGAGATCCTCTTCGAGCGGCTTGGGCTGCCGGTGGTGAAGAAGACCCCGGCCGGCAAGCCGTCCACTGACGAGAGCGTGCTGGAGAAGCTGGCGCTGGACTACCCGCTGCCCAAGGTGCTGCTGCAGTGGCGGGGTCTGGCCAAGCTGAAGTCCACCTACACCGACAAGCTGCCGGAGATGGCCGACCCGCAGACCGGGCGCGTGCACACCACCTATTCACAGGCCGTGGCCATCACCGGCCGGCTGGCCTCCAGCGACCCGAACCTGCAGAACATTCCGGTGCGCACCCCGGAAGGGCGACGCATCCGCGAAGCCTTCATTGCGCCGCCGGGTCACCAGATGATGTCAGCCGACTACTCGCAGATCGAGCTGCGCATCATGGCGCACATCTCGCAGGATGCCGGGCTGCTGAAGGCCTTCGCCGACGGCGAGGACGTGCACCGCGCCACGGCATCCGGAAGTCTTCGGCGTGCCGATTGCAGAGGTCAACAGCGAGCAGCGCCGCTATGCCAAGGTGATCAACTTCGGCCTCATCTACGGCATGAGCGCCTTCGGCCTGGCGGCCAACCTGGGCATAGAACGCGGTGCGGCACAGGCCTACATCGACCGTTACTTCGCCCGATACCCCGGCGTGTCCGCCTACATGGAGCGCACCCGCGCCCAGGCTCGTGAACAGGGCTACGTCGAGACCGTGTTCGGTCGCCGGCTGTGGCTGCCCGAGATCGGATCATCCAACATGGGCCGCCGCCAGATGGCCGAGCGCGCCGCCATCAACGCCCCCCATGCAGGGCACGGCCGCCGACCTCATCTGCTGGCGATGATCGACGTGCACGCCTGGCTGCGACGCGAGAACCTGGGCGCCCGTCTGGTGATGCAGGTGCACGACGAACTGGTGCTGGAAGTGCCCGATGCCGAGGTGGAACGCCTGAAGACTGACCTGCCAGCCCGCATGGCCGGCGTGGCCCAGCTTTCGGTGCCGCTGCTGGCCGAAGTGGGCGTGGGCGAGACTGGGAGCAGGCGCATTGAGCGCCGGCTCAATCCAGGAGCGCGCACACGACATGCCAGGTGATGAGTCGGGGTGAGAGTCAGGGGTGCATCATGAATGACGCCATCTTGACCGGCTTCAGCGCTGGGCTCAGTCTCATCCTGGCGATTGGTTCGCAGAATGCGTTCGTGCTGCGGCAGGGGCTACGAGGCGAGCATGTCGGACTTGTCTGTCTGGCCTGTGCGCCATCGGATGCCATCCTGATCTCGCTGGGTGTGGTGGGCTTTCGGCAAGTCTCAGCCATGGCTGGATGGCTGGTGCCGCTGTTCCGTTGGTGTGGTGCTGCCTTCCTGCTGACGTACGGAGCGCTGCGTTTTCGGGCTGCCTTTGGCGGCGCAGAAAGTCTGGCACCGGCCGAAGGCGGTGGTGCGCCGCTGTGGCCCACGCTAGCAACCTGTCTGGCGCTGACCTGGCTGAACCCGCATGTCTATCTGGATACCGTCATTCTGCTGGGGTCGATATCCACGCGTTTTCCGGGGCAGGAAATGCACTTTGCGCTGGGGCGATGACGGCCTCGTGCCTGTTCTTCTTCTCGCTGGGCCATGGCGCACGCCTGCTGCGACCGCTTTTTGCCACGCACCGCGCTTGGCAGGTACTGGATGTTGTGGTTGGCATTACGATGTGGGTGATAGCTGTGCAGCTGGTGTTGGTGGGGTCGTCAGAATAAAGGCGATGAGTGCTGGCTGTTTCGATCGCAATCGAGGCCAGCTCCGTCCGTGCGTGGCGCTCATGTTCCGCAGAAAGTCACGTATCCTCGGCTGTCCTTCGGAACACTCCTGATAGGCCCGAATGTTTGATTCGGGGTCGAATGGGCGCTGAAGGACGGATAAAAGCGCGTTGAAGGGGCTGCATGTCACGCGCTTCGGCGGCTTCCAGTGCGGCTTCAACAAGGGCGTTGCGGGGGATGACGAACGGGTTGGCTGTTTTCATTCGTGAAGCAGCTTTCCTGTCGGCTCTGTGCCTGCTCATCAAGCCGCGCATGCCAGCGGGTTTTCCAGGTGGAAAAGGCCTCGCTGGAAAACAGGGGTTCGGTGCCATCCAGATCGTGGCCCTCCTGGCCGTCCATGGCCAGCGTGAGGCGCACGAAGGTGTTGGTGTAGTCGGCTTCGTGATTCAGCATCAGCTGCAGCAGGTCGACGGCCAGCAGCTGGTCGCTGGCGGGCACTTCTGCATCCTGCGGGGTGAAAGAGACCCAGCTTCTGGCACATGCGCCGGGTGTAGCAGGTCTCGAACTGGCTGGCGAAGGCGTTCAGTTCCTCCTTGGCCATGTCGACGGCTTCGTCCTGGTCGTCACTGAAGAGCGGCAGCAGGGTCTCGGCCAGCCGGGTCAGGTTCCAGTGTGCGATGGGAGGCTGGTTGCTGTAGCGGTAGCGGCCTTGATGGTCGATCGAGCTGAAGACAGTATCCGGATCATAGGTGTCCATGAAGGCGCAGGGGCCGTAGTCGATCGTCTCGCCGGCGATCGACATGTTGTCGGTGTTCATCACGCCGTGGATGAAGCCGACCGATTGCCACTGCGCCACCAGGGCGACCTGGCGTGCGATGACCCGACGCAGCATCAGCCGGTAGGGGTTGAGTTGCGGATTCTCAGCGGTTTCGGTGCGGATGTCGGGAAAATGTCGTTTGATGGTGTAGTCGGCAAGCGCCTTCAGTGCGGCGACGTCGCGCAGGGCTGCGGCATACTGGAAGGTGGCGACCCGGATATGGCTCTGGGCGGTTCGGGTCAGCACGGCCCCGGTTTTCGGTCCGCGACGATGGATGCGGTCACCCGTGGTGACCACGGCGAGGCTGCGCGTCGTCGGGACGTGCAGCGCGTGCATCGCTTCGCTGATCAGGTATTCGCGCAGCATTGGCCCCAGCGCCGCCTTGCCGTCACCCTGGCGTGAATAGGGCGTTTGTCCGTTGCCTTTCAGCTGGATGTCGATGCGTTGCCCATCCGGCGTGATCTGCTCGCCGATCAGGGTGGCCTCGCCCGTCACCCAGCATCGCAAAATGCCCTGAACTGATGGCCCGCATAGGGCTTGCGACAGCGGCTGGGAACCCTCGGGGAAGCGGTTGCCCGAGAAAAGGTTTGCGGCCTCCGCCATCAAGGGGCTGTCATCCGGCCATGGCGTCGGCGCTGCCGGATGGGCGGCAGCATTGGCATTGGCGCCGGCGCCGGCATCAGGTGCAGTGGCGTCTTCTGGCGGCAGCAGCCCCAGTTCGCGGGCCAGCGGCTGGTTGAAGAGCAGAACCTGGGGGCCTGGGGAAGCGGGCGGGCTGAGCGTCCGAGAAAAAGGCCTGGGGCAGCGAGCGATAGCTGTGGGACAGGTTCCAGTGCAGGGGTGTGGGGTTCATGCGGGCGGAGAGGGGCTGGCTTCAACGTTCAACGGCAACACCTCGCCCTCATATGGGGCGTTGCCCTGGAAAAGACCAGACACTACCAGATCCGGGCCACAAGGACTGTGTCGCCATTTCCGTCTCTCGTTCTGGTGGATGGGCGCGCCGTGTCGTCCGGTCAGGGATCAGACCGTCGATCAGACGCAGGCTCCGCTCTCCTGGCTCGGAGACGAAGATCTTGCAAGTATGTTCAGGGTACGGTAAAAAGGTACAGCAGGAGGGGCATGCAGACCAAAGACTGGTTTGATCTGAAGATTGACGCACAAGGGAAGGATGTGATCGCCAAGGCGGACCTGATGGGGACAACCATGGCCGCCTTCGTGCGTGTGGCGGCCGTAGAGAGGGCGCAGGAGCTGCTGGAGCGGGAGGCACGCATCAGGCTTTCCCAGCGTGATTTCGAGGCCTTCACCCAGGCCCTGGACGGCGCTTTCAAGCCGAATGCCGTGCTGGAGAAAGCACTGACCGAAGCCCGGGAGAAGGTGCGTCGCGTTTGAAGAACGAGCGCTGGACACAGGGCTGCACGACCGTCGAGGTTTTGACTGCGGTGTCGATGCGCTGAATGACTATTTGCAGCGCTACGCCGATCAGCATCGACGACGTGGCGTCAGCTCTGTTTTCGTATTGACGGACAGCGAGGAGCCGGCCCGAATTTTGGGTTACTACACGTTGAGTGCGGCCGAGGTCGAGAGCAGCGTGCTGAGCACGATCGAGCAGAAGCGGTTGCCGCGATATCCAATACCTTGCTTTCGGCTTGGGCGCCTGGCTGTCGATCAACGGGAAAAAGGCCGGGGACTGGGGCGCTTTGCTACTTGGCTGCGCCGTGGATCGTTGCCTGAAGGCTCGGGAACAAGTGGCCGCCTATGCGTTGGTGGCGGACGCCAAGGATGAGGCAGCACGGCAGTTCTATCTGCATCATGGCTTCATCGGCTTCTCCGATTCCACGATGAGCTTGTACATCCCTCTCAATGGGGTGTCTTTCTGAAGAAAGCCTGGTGGATTGGGTGTCTGCGTTTCCACTTTCTGCATCTTCAGTCGGATCTTTATTTGGAGTGGCGCCTGATTCATCAAAAGGTTCATGAGCGTTTTTTGTTCATGCGTTTTCTGTGGCCTCACCCACCAGCCACTCCCGAAAGCATCGTCAGGGCCGGCCGTTCGGCCTTGTGTTCGGGGACGATCAGATAATAGGCGCGTGAGCTGGGCATGCTCTGGGGGCAGGGGCTGATCAGGCTGCCGTTGGCCAGCTCCTGCTGGATCAGGAAGGGCGGGATCAGTGCCACGCCCAGCCGTTCGATGGCGGCCTGGGCCAGCATCGAGAACAGCTCCAGCCGCATGCCGGTCATGGCGCGAGGTGTGGTCACGCCGGCGGCGGCAAACCACCGTCGCCAGGCGTAGGGACGGGTGCTCTGCTGCAGCAGCGGCAGCTCGGCAATGGCCTCGGGCGTCATGTGCGGCTGCACGCCGGGCAGGGTGGGGCTGCATACCGGCACCGGGTATTCGTGCATCAGGAAATGTGCCTCGGTGCCTGGCCAGCCGGCATCGCCGAAGCAGATGGCGGCGTCGAAGCCGGTCTGGTCGAACAGGAAGGGGCGGGTCTGGGTGTGCAGATTCACGATCACTTCGGGCTGGCGGGCCTGGAAACGGCCCAGGCGCGGCAGCAGCCAGCGGGTGGCAAAGGTGGGCACGACGGCCAGGTCCAGCGTGCTGCCGGTGCCGTGCTGCGACATCACGGCCAGGGTGTCCTGTTCCAGGGCGTCCAGCCGGGGGCCGATCTGCCGGCTGTAGTCCCTGTCCGGCCTCGGTCAGCTGCACGCCCCGCCGGGTACGCCGAAAGAGCGGCACGCCCAGGTACTCCTCCAGCGCGTTGATCTGCCGGCAGACGGCGCTCTGGGTCAGCGCCAGTTCCTCGGCAGCCCGCGTGAAGCTTTCGTGGCGGGCCGCAGACTCGAAGGCAAGCAGGGCGTGGGTGCTGGGGATCTTCTTGCGCATGATGGGGTTGGGGAGCTTGAGGCTGGGGCTGGGTGAACTATCTCGGAGTTCCTGAAACGCACAGGTTACTGCATAAATGTCGTTTGAGGTGGCTTTTGTGGGTCGCTAGAATGCGCGCAAGGAATAATGAAAAGGAGACGACCCATGGCTTCCCATCGCGCCCCCTTCAACTGGGCTGACCCGCTGCTGCTGGATGCGCAGCTTTCCGATACCGAGCGCATGGTGCAGGACAGCGCCCGTGCCTACTGCCAGGACAAGCTGCTGCCGCGTGTGCAGGAGGCTTTCCGCCATGAGAAGACCGATGTGAGCATCTTCCGGGAGATGGGTGAGCTGGGCCTGCTGGGCCCCACCATCGCCGAGGAATACGGTGGCGCCGGGCTCAACTATGTCTGTTACGGGCTGATTGCCCGCGAGGTCGAGCGGGTCGATTCCGGCTACCGCTCGATGATGAGCGTGCAGGGCTCGCTGGTGATGGTGCCTATCGAGGCTTTCGGCACCGAAGAGCAGAAGCAGAAGTATCTGCCCAAGCTGGCGACCGGGTGAGCTGATTGGCTGCTTTGGCCTGACCGAGCTCAACCATGGCTCCGACCCGGGCAGCATGGTGACGCGCGCCCGCAAGGTCGAAGGTGGCTACAGCCTGTCGGGGGCCAAGACCTGGATCACCAACAGTCCCATCGCCGATGTCTTTGTGGTCTGGGCCAAGGATGATGAAGGCCAGATTCGCGGCTTCATCCTGGAGAAGGGCTGGAAGGGTCTGTCGGCACCGGCCATCCACGGCAAGGTGGGTCTGCGAGCCTCCATCACCGGCGAGATCGTGATGGACGAGGTGTTCGTGCCTGAAGAGAATGCCTTCCCCGAGGTGCGGGGCCTGAAAGGTCCGTTCACCTGCCTGAACTCCGCCCGCTACGGTATTGCCTGGGGTGCGCTGGGGGCTGCCGAGGCCTGCTATGAGGCCGCCCGCCAGTACACGCTGGACCGCAAGCAGTTCAACCGGCCGCTGGCGGCCAACCAGCTCATCCAGAAGAAGCTGGCCGACATGGCGACCGAGATCTCGCTGGGCCTTCAGGCCGTGCTGCGTGTGGGCCGCATGAAGGACGAGGGCATTGCGCCGGTGGAAGTCACCTCCATCGTCAAGCGCAATTCCTGTGGCAAGGCGCTGGACATTGCCCGGATGGCGCGCGACATGCTGGGGGGCAACGGCATCTCCGACGAATACCCGGTGGCGCGTCATCTGGTGAACCTGGAGGTGGTCAACACCTACGAGGGCACGCATGACATCCATGCGCTGATCCTGGGCAGGGCCATCACCGGCATTGCAGCGTTTGCCAACTGATCGGCCCTGGCATGCCAGAGGCGGCCCGGTCCGGATGACGGGTCGCCGGTTCTTTCGGCCGGCCGCACGGCCTTGTTGGGAGTGTGCGGCAAGAACCAAAAAACATGAGGAGACTGATCATGGCGGGCGCGCTGTCACACATTCGCGTGCTGGACCTGTCGCGCATTCTGGCCGGTCCGTGGGCGGGGCAGATTCTGGCGGACCTGGGGGCGGATGTCATCAAGGTGGAGCGCCCGGGACCTGGCGACGATACTCGAGGATGGGGCCGCCATGGATCAAGGATGATCAGGGGCAGGATACTTCGGTAGCTGCCTCATTATCTGTGTGCCAACCGGAACAAGCGCTCCATCACGGTCGATATCACCCAGCCGGAAGGTCAGGACATCGTGCGTCGGCTGGCGGCTCAGTCCGACGTGGTGCTGGAGAACTTCAAGCTGGGTGGCTTGAAACAGTACGGACTGGACTACGACAGCCTGAAGGCCGTCAATCCGCGGCTGGTGTATTGCTCCATTACCGGGCTTCGGGCAGGGATGGTCCCTATGCGCCACGCGCTGGCTATGATTTTCTGATCCAGGGGCTGGGCGGGTTGATGAGCATCACCGGCCGGCCGGATGGAGAACCGGGCGCTGGCCCCATGAAAGTGGGCGTGGCGCTGACCGACATCCTGACCGGCCTGTATGCCACGAATGCCGTGCTGGCGGCACTGGCCTGGCGCGAGCAAAGCGGTGAGGGCCAGTACATCGACATGGCGCTGCTGGACGTGCAGGTGGCCTGTCTGGCCAACCAGGCCATGAACTATCTGGCGACCGGCAACAGCCCGCGGCGGATGGGCAATGCGCACCCCAGCATCGTTCCGTATCAGGATTTCCCCACGGCGGATGGTCACATGATTCTGGCCATCGGCAACGACGGTCAGTTTGCCCGCTTCTGCGAGGTGGCCGGAAGGCCTGAACTGGCGGCCGATGCGCGCTTTGCCACCAACCGTGCACGGGTGGAAAACCGCGCCGAACTCATCCCGCTGCTGAACGAGATCACGGCCACCCGCACCACGACCGAATGGATTGCTCAGCTGGAGGCCCGTGCCGTGCCCTGCGGTCCCATCAATGGGCTGGCCGAGGTGTTTGCCGATCCGCAGGTGCAGGCCCGTGGCCTGGCCGTGAAGATGCCGCACCCCGAGGCTGGCGAGGTGCCGCTGGTGGCCAGCCCGATCCGACTGTCGAAGACCCCGGTGGAGTACCGTCGTGCGCCCCTCTGGTGGGTGAACACACGGATGAGATCCTGGCCGATCTGGGGGTGGATGCGGCAGGCATTGCGGGGCTGCGGGAGCGGGGGTGGTGTAGGGACCCCTGCGTCGGGTCAGACCGTGATGGGTGCCAGACTTCAACGGTGTTTTACATGTCGGGGCATCTGTCATCTGTCACAATCGAAGACTGGTTTCTGACCCGATGGGAGAGGGTTTGATGGGTGTTCATTCCATGATCAAGGTACGCCGCCTGCTGGGTGCACCGCTGGCTGCGGCTTCGCTGTCGCTGGGCGTGGCGCTGGGCGGGACGGTGGCGCTGCCGGGCACGGCCCTGGCGCTGGATCTGTCGTCGATCACGCAGAGCGATGCTTCCGCCGGCGTCAAGGCAGCACTGCAGAAGGGGGCGGAGTCGGCGGTGGCCAGTCTGGGCAAGGCCGATGGCTTTCTGGGCAACCCGGAGGTGAAGATCCCGCTGCCGTCCAGTCTGCAGAAGCTGGAGAAGGCAGCCAAGCTGATGGGCAAGCAGAAGGATTTCGAGGCGCTGCAGGTGAGCATCAACCGCGCGGCCGAGGCGGCGGTGCCGGAGGCGAAGACGCTGCTGCTCAATGCCATCAAGGGCATGTCGGTGAAGGATGCCAAGGGCATTCTGGCGGGTGGTGAGGATTCGGTGACGAGCTTCTTCCGTGAGAAGACCTCGAAGGAGATGTACCAGAAGTTCCTGCCGATCGTGACGCAGTACACGGGCAAGATGGGGCTGGCGAAGCAGTACAACTCGCTGGCCGGGCAGGCGTCCAAGCTGGGCGTGGTGAAGTCGGACGACGCGAAGATCGAGAGCTATGTGACCAACAAGGCGATGGATGGTCTGTACAAGATGATCGCGGCGGAAGAGAAGTCGATCCGTGCGGACCCGGTGGGTACGGGTTCGGCCATCCTGAAGAAGGTGTTTTCCAAGTAAGGTCTGACATCCTTTGAAATCTGGGGCCTTCTGTCAGGGCTGTCAGGTGAGCCGGAAGCCCGGGCAGGTCGATGAGATGACCTGTCTGGGCTTTCTGTTTTTGCAGAGGGGTTGCGTGGTGGCCGGTCTGTCGGGCTGGGCCTTCCATCGGGCAGTGTGTGCGAAGCGCTGAGGTTTGCGGGTACAAATTCGCGGCAAAAGAACCCGCTTCCTCTGTGAATGGCCCCGATGTTCCCGATGATGAAGGTCTCTCCGGTTTTGCGTCGCCTGTCAGGGCGCTTCCATGCGTGCCGCTTCCTGTTCGCCCTGCCGTTGGCGGCGGGATTGATGACGGCTGCCATGCCTGCACAGGCGCAGGTCTACAAGTGCAAGGTGGACGGCAAGGTCAGCTACCAGGCGATGCCTTGCAGGGGGAGGTCGAGGGGGAACTGAAGCTGGCTCAGGATGATGGGGTGGGCCGTGAGGGTGCCGCCCTGCGCAAGCTCTGGACGGGTCTGAAGGCCGGCATGAGCGTGGCCGAGGTGAAGAAACAGAGGTCCGGGCTGATGGTGCCCGAGCGGCCGAGCAGGCTGGTCAATGGCGCCGAGGGGCTGCTGGAGAAGGACATGAAGTTGGCCGGCGTCCTGTTCAAGGTGAAGTACTACTTCCTGGACGGTGGCTACTACCAGGTCATGGTGACGACGGACAACCCGTGGTTACGGGAAGACGACGAGATCCGGGCACTGTACGGGAAGCTGCAGCCGCAGGTGCTGAAGATGCTGGGCAAGGCGTCGAGTGAGGAGCCGCTGGAAATGCGGAACATCGGGCTGTGGGGGCGTACGGAGTGGACGGATGCCGATGGGAACCTGAAGACCTGGGTGTTCATAACGCCCGGGCCTCCCGGCCAGTCCATGCTGACGGTTGGTCATCGGCCGGACGGGGTGGCGGCGTTCAAGGATCTGCGCCAGCTCAGGAAGCCCTGAAAACGATGATGGGCTGGTTGCAGGCACCCCGCTGCCTGTCCGGACAGTTCACGATGTTCCCGATGACGATGACGATGACGATGACGATGAAGAGCACGCCGGTTTCGTGCCGCCTTTCAGGGGGCTTTCCTGTGCGCGGCTTCCTGTTCGCCCTGCCGTTGGCGGTGGGATTGATGACGGCTGCCATGCCTGCGCAGGCGCAGGTCTACAAGTGCAAGGTGGACGGCAAGGTCAGCTACCAGGCGATGCCTTGCAGTGGGGAGGCCGAGGGGGCGCTGAAACGGGCTCAGGATGATGGGGTGGGCCGTGATGTTGCCACCTTGCGCAAGCTCTGGACGGGCCTTGAGTCCGGCATGAGCGTGGCCGATGTGCTGGAGCGGGTACCCGGTGCAACGGCGCCCTCGAAGATGGAAAGGATGGCCAATGGAGCCGTGGTGCTCCTGGAGAAGGACGTAAAGCTGGCTGGCACGACATTCAAGGGGCGGTATTACTTTCTGGACGACGGCTATCTCATGCTCGGTCTCGCGCCGGATGCGCCGGCGATGCGGAGCAATGGCGAGGTCCGGCATCTGTACGGAAAGCTGCAGCAGCTGCTGCTGAAGGTGCTGGGCGAGGCGTCGGATGAGGTGCCGCTGGAAGAGCGGAACGGCAGCCTGCAGGGGAAACGAACTGGCGGGATGCCGCCGGCGACGAGAAGGCCTGGGTGTTTGTATCGCACGGGAATTTCGGCTGGTCCTTGCTGACGGCCGGATATCGACCGGAAGGGGCGCCGTTGTTCAAGGCGTCGTTCCCCCGAAAGCGGTGATGGGGCGGGTAGACGGTCCTGCGGGAATGTGGGGCGGTTTGCAGCCCTGATGCTCTGCGGCATGGCCGGGTGTCTGCCCGGAGAGGGGCTGGCCGAATTGCAGTCAGTCTGTCGGGTCATGCCTTCCATCGGGCGGCGCATGCCGTGTGATGCGGTTTGCGGGTACAAATGCCGCGGCGAAAAGAACTTGCTTCCTGTGTGGGTGTACTTCGATGTTCCCGATGACGATGAAAGCTACTGAGGTTTCCCTTCCTGCTTCGCGGCGTTTCTCTCGCGTCACTTCCTGTCGGCCCTGGGGCTGGGGCTGGTGACGGCTGCAACGCCTGCGCAGGCGCAGGTTCACAAGTGCGTGGTGGATGGCAAGGTCAGCTACCAGGCGATGCCTTGCAGTGCAGGGGTGGATGCGGGTCTGAAGCTGCCCGGGAGTGCCGGGGCTGGCAACGCCGCTGCCTCGCCCCGGATGCCCTGGACGGGGTTGAAGGTCGGCATGACGGTGGATGAAGTGCAGAAACAGGTGTCGGGCCTGACCCCGCCGCTGAAACCGGACTCTCTCATGAATGGTGCCCGGGAGTTGCTGGCCAAGGAGGTCAAGGTGGCCGGGGAGACGTTCCGGGCAGGCTACTACTTCCTGAAGGGCGGCTTATACCAGGTGAGCATGACGACGGAGCCGCTGGTGCGCGAGAGCGATGAGATCCTGGCGATGTACCCCAAGGTGCAGGCGCAGCTTCTGAAGGCGCTGGGCCCGGCGTCGGGTGAGGTGCCGCTGAAGGATCACGGTAGCGGTCTGCTGGGACGCACGCGCTGGGACGATGCTGCTGGCAATAACATGGCCTGGGTGACGGTGGGGCCGGCGTCTCGCCGCGGTAAGGCGCTGCTCACCTTCGGCTATCGGCCGGAAGGGGCCGTGCCGTTCAAGCCCATGTAAGTTGCTCAAGGTCTGGAAAGGGGAGGCCGGCGTGGCCGAGGGGGCTTCGGGTTTTCCCTGAGTTTTGAGGTGGTTGCCCAGTCATTCACGGAAGATATACCCCCGCCTAATTACAATATGAGGAGTTTGATCTTTTCATTTTGTTAAGCAGGAGACTTCCATGAAGAGTCTGGGTGAATTCATCGTCGAGAAGCAGGCCGAGTACCCGCATGCCCGCGGCAATCTGAGTGGCATTCTGGCGGCCATCCGTCTGGCGGCCAAGGTCATCAACCGTGACATCAACCGGGCCGGTCTGGTTCACGAGATTCTGGGTGACGCCGGTGCCGAGAACGTGCAGGGCGAGCAGCAGAAGAAACTGGACGTGTTCGCGCACAAGACGATCAGCGCGGCCTTCTTCGCTCGGGACGACGTGGCGGGCTTCGCGTCGGAAGAGGAGGAGAACTTCATCGCCTTCGACAGCGAGAAGAACCGCAATGCCAAGTACATCGTGCTGACCGATCCGCTGGACGGTTCGTCCAACATCGACGTGAACGTGTCGGTGGGCACCATCTTTTCCATCTACCGGCGGGTGACGCCGGTGGGCACGCCGGTGACGCTGGAGGACTTCCTGCAGCCGGGCCGCGCGCAGGTGGCCGCAGGCTATGTGGTGTATGGTTCTTCCACGATGCTGGTCTACACCACCGGCAATGGTGTCAACGGCTTCACCTATGACCCGGGCATCGGCGTGTTCGCGCTGTCGCACGAGAACATCCGCATTCCCGAGGACGGCAAGATCTATTCGGTGAACGAGGGCCAGTACCTGAAGTTCCCGCAGGGCGTGAAGAAGTACATCAAGTACTGTCAGGAAGACCGCCCGTCCGAGGGCCTGCCGCTCACGTCGCGCTACATCGGCTCGCTGGTGTCGGACTTCCACCGGAACATGCTGAAGGGCGGCATCTACATGTACCCGCAGGGCAGCAACTATCCGAAGGGCAAGCTGCGCCTGCTGTATGAGTGCAACCCCATGGCTTTCCTGGCCGAGCAGGCCGGCGGCATGGCTACCGACGGCGAGCGCAACATTCTGGACATCCAGCCCACCGAACTGCACCAGCGCAGCCCCTTCTTCGTGGGCTCGAAGAAGATGGTGGAGAAGGTGCACGACTTCATCCGGAAGTATCCGGACTGAGCATCGAGGCCGGTGGGCGAACGGGCGCTTGGGTGCCCGTTCGCCACGGATGCAGACAGGGCGGTCGGCTGTGGTTCGCACGGTGGCCGCCCTGTCTGTTCTTGGGGGCATGGCGCCTGAAGGCAGCCCTTGCGCCCGGCATGCGCGGGTAGGTGGAAGGCCTGTGTTGCATCAGGCCCGAGCGTCGGGCCTGACGGGCATGATGGCCCTGACGGGGGACTATTCGCCCTTGGCGACCGGTCGGGACGGATCGCTGATCCAGCCGCTCCAGGAGGGCGGATAGAGGCGGCTGCCGGGCAGACCGGCCAGTTCCATCGACAGCAGGTTGTGGTTGGCGGTGATGCCCGAGCCGCACTGCTGGATGATGTCTTCGGGCTTGCGGCCGGCCAGCAGGGTTTCCCATTCGTGGCGCAGCACTTCGGCGGGCTTGAAGCGGCCGTCGGGGCGCAGGTTCTGCGAGAGCGGCCGGTTGATGGCGCCGGGGATGTGGCCGGCCACGGGGTCCATGCTGGTGTCCTTGCCCTGGAAGCGCTCGGCGGGGCGGGCATCCACGACCTGGCTGTGGCCGTCCTGCAGGGCGGCCATGAGCTGGGCGGTGTTGAGCAGGGTGACCAGCGTCGGGCGCTCGGACAGGTGGCCGGGCGTGGCGGGCGTGGGGGCTTCGGTGGACATCGGGTAGCCGGCGCGCTGCCAGGCGGCGATGCCGCCGTCGAGCAGGGCGACGTGACGGTGGCCCAGCCAGCGGGCCAGCATCCAGAGCCGTCCGGCCATGGCGCCGCCCTGGTCGTCGTAGACGACGAGCTGGGTGTCGTCAGAAAGGCCCAGTGCAGCCAGCTTGCGCGCGCAGTGTCTCGCGGTCGGGCAGGGGGTGACGACCCAGCGAGGGATCATGACGGCCGCTGAGGTCGTCGTCGATGGAGAGGAAGTGTGCCGACGGGATGTGGCCTGCTTCCCAGGCGCGTCGGCCAGCCTGCGGATCGTCGAGTCGGTGGCGGCAGTCGACGAGCACGCAGCGATCGATGGCGTGGGCCAGTTCTTCGGCGGAGATCAGCGTTGTCCAGTTCATGGCGGCAATGAGGTGCGCGCCAGGGGCGATGCCGCTGGCGCATCCGGCAGGGCGCCGGCCGATCCGGCGCCCCGTCGGGCATCTTACCGCGGGCGGACGAGCTGGCGCTCGGTGAGCTGGTGGCCGGTGGGGTGATTGGCCGGCAGGTTGCGGTCGTCGCCCACGTCGCCCAGTTCACGGCGCAGGAACTCGTGGAAGTGCTGCATGCCGTCTTCCATCGGGCTCTGGTAGGGGCCGGTCTGGTTCTCGCCACGTTCCAGCAGGGCACGGCGGCCGGCGTCCATGCGCTCGCCGATCTCGTCGTCCTCGATGGCGGTCTCCATGTAGGCGGCACGCTCGGCCTCGATGAACTCGCGCTCGAACCAGACGATTTCCTCGGGGTAGTAGAACTCGACGATGTTGGTGGTCTTGCCCGGGCCACGCGGAATGAGCGAGGAGATGATGAGCGAGTTGGGATACCACTCCACCATCAGGTTGGGGTAGTAGGTGAGCCAGATGGCGCCGTATTTGGGCAGCTTGCCGCCGTTGAAGCGCAGCACTTCATCGTGCCACTTGCGGTAGACGGGGCTGCCGGGCTTCTGCAGGTCGCGGTGCAGGCCGACGGTCTGCACGGAATACCAGTCGCCGAATTCCCACTTCAGGTCGTTGCAGTCCACGAAGTGGCCCAGACCCGGGTGGAAGGGCACGACGTGGTAGTCCTCCAGATAGACCTCGATGAAGGTCTTCCAGTTGTAGTTGCACTCGTGCACCTCGACGTGGTCGAGGCGGTAGCCGGAGAAGTCCAGATCGGCGGCCACGCTCATGCCGCGCAGGTCGGCGGCGATGTCGCGTGGGCTCTCGAAGAGCAGACCCTGCCACTCCTGCAGCGGGTAGCGCGGCAGCTCCAGACAGGGCTGCTGGTCGAAGTGCGGGGCACCTTTCAGACTGCCGTCCAGGTCGTACGTCCAGCGGTGCAGCGGACAGACGATGCTGTCGGCGTTGCCCGAGCCGTTGAGCATGATGGCCTGGCGGTGGCGGCAGACGTTGGAGAGCAGCTCGATGCGGCCCTGCGGGTTCTGCGCGTCGGGGCGCTGGTTGACCAGCACGCGACCTTCCTGCTCGGCCACCAGGGTGCGGTAGTCGCCGGGTTCGGGCACCATCAGGCGATGGCCGCGATAGCCGGGGCCGTTGTCGAACAGCCGATGCAGTTCTTGTCGATACAGCGATTCGTCGAAATAGGCAGTGACCGGCAACTGGGTTGCGGGTCGCTGGATGTGTGCCAGATGCCCGATGTCCGTCATGATGGAACCTGCGTCCCTCCGACCAGAAGTGATGTGAAGCGGCTGAACAGGAAAGGCGGCCTTCGGCCTGCCGCGGGGCCGGGCCGCTGAAGGATGAGGGAGGCCGCCGAGGCCGGGCCGGGGCGCAGGGAGATGGCGCGAGGGCGGGGATTCGAGACGGCTGCGGCGGGTGATGTCCGCGTGCTCCAGAAGGGCCGGATTCTACCGGCAACGGGGTGGGGTGCCCAGCAGATTTTCCGGCGGGATGATGGGGCATTGGGTCCTGTCGGCTTCTTTGGCCGGTTTGGGGGATTCCCCAAGCAGGATGCGTGGGAAGGGCACGACACGCGCTAGAATGCCGACACCCCGGTGTCGCCGGGGGGCCGTGGCACGCCGTCGTGTCGCCGGGGCGGCTCTGTTCATTGCGCCGTGGCTCGGGCGCGGGTGTGCTTATCCGTCTGTCGTGTTCGTCGAGGGTATCGAGGTATTGGGATGAAAGTTGCCGCCCGTGCAAACGGGGCTCCGTCGTCGCGTTCCGGTCAGGATGTTCCGGATCCGTCGGAGAGCTTCGACCAGTCGATGCAGGAGCTGGAGGCACTGATCGAACAGATGGAGAACGGCCGCCTGCCGCTGGAAGCGTCGCTGTCGGCCTACGAGCGCGGCGTGACGCTGCTCAAGCGCTGCCGCGACAAGCTGGCGGCGGTCACGCAGCAGGTCGAGGTGCTGGAGGCCGGCCTGCTGGTGCCCTACGAGGTGCCGGAAGAGGCCGGGAGCGAGGCCGGTGACGCCGAGGGCGGAACCATGAACACCGGGGGCGGCTGCCCCGAGAACCCGGGCGAAGGGGCGCGGAGAATGAACCAGGACACCTTGGCAACGGCGCTGGGCGCCAGCCCGGCCGCTGCGCCGTTGACGCTGCAGGCCTGGATGCACGCGTGCGCTGCACATGTGGAAGAGGCGCTGGCGGCACGGCTGCCGGGGCCTTCGGGGACAGGCGCCCGGCCTGGCGCCCGACCGGCTGCACGAGGCGATGCGCTATGCGGTGCTGGGTGGGGGCAAGCGGGTGCGTCCGCTGCTGGTCTACGCGGCCGGCGAGCTGGTGGGCGCCGATGCCCACGTGCTGGACGGCGCTGCCTGTGCGGTGGAACTCATCCACGTCTATTCGCTGGTGCATGACGACATGCCGGCCATGGACAACGACGACATGCGCCGGGGGAAACCCACGGTGCATCGTCAGTATGGCGAAGCCATGGCCATGCTGGTGGGCGATGCGCTGCAGGCGCTGGCCTTCGAGGTGCTGGTGGCGCCCCTGGTCGAGGGCGACCCGCAGGCGGCCAAGGTGCCGGCAGCCACGATGGTGGCCGCGCTGGCGCGTGCGGCGGGCTCCTGGGGCATGGCTGGCGGCCAGGCGCTGGACATCGAGGGGGTGGGGCTGCGGCTTTCACGCCCCCAGCTGGAGGCGATGCACCGGGCCAAGACCGGGGCGATGCTGTCGGTCTCGGTCGAGCTGGGCCTGCTGGCGGGCGGCCAGCCGTCGGCAGATCTGGCCGAGGCGATGCAGCGCTATGGTCGGGCCATCGGGCTGGCCTTCCAGGTGGTGGACGACATCCTGGACGTGACGGCCGATTCGGCCACGCTGGGCAAGACGGCCGGCAAGGACCAGGCGCAGGACAAGCCCACCTATGTGTCGCTGCTGGGTCTGGAGGGCGCGCGCGCTGGCGGCCGATCTGCATGCCCAGGCGCATGCCTGCCTGCAGGCGCTGGGGCCGCGTGCCGACCGGCTGCGGATGCTGGCAGATTTCATTGTCGAGCGCCTGCACTGACCTGACCATGGCACGTGCCGGGGGATCGACGCCATGCTGCTCCCGGACACGCGCTGCAACGGAATAGAAGATCACCTGCCACTGAGATGAGCGAAGACGCCAAGCCCCAGACCGAGAAGTTGCTGGCCTGCATCGACAGCCCGGCCGACCTGCGCGGCCTGAGCCGCGAGCAGTTGCCGGCGCTGGCCGACGAGCTGCGGGATTACATCGTCAATGCCGTGTCGCGCACGGGCGGTCACCTGTCGTCCAACCTGGGCACGGTGGAGCTGACCATCGCGCTGCACTACGTGTTCAACACGCCGCGTGACCGGCTGGTGTGGGACGTGGGGCATCAGTCCTATCCGCACAAGATCCTCACCGGACGGCGCGACCAGATGGCCACACTGCGCCAGTACCAGGGGCTGTCGGGCTTCCCGCGGCGCACCGAGAGCGAGTACGACACCTTCGGGGTGGGGCATTCGTCCACCTCCATCGCGGCGGCGATGGGCATGGCGGTGGCCTCGCGCAATCTGGGCGAGAACCAGGGGCCCGAGCGGCGGCGGCACGTGGCGGTGATCGGCGACGGGGCGATGAGCGCCGGCATGGCCTTCGAGGCGCTGAACAATGCCGGGGTGATGCGCGACGTGGATCTGCTGGTGATCCTGAACGACAACGACATGTCGATCTCGCCGGCGGTGGGGGCGATGAACCACTACCTGGCGCGCATCCTGTCGGCGCGGCCGCTGGTGAAGGCACGCGACGTGGCGCGGCAGATGCTGTCGGTGGTGCCGCCGATGTACGAGCTGGCCCGCAAGCTGGAAGAGCACGCCAAGGGCATGCTGGTGCCGGCCACGCTCTTCGAGGAGCTGGGCTTCACGTACTTCGGGACCCATCGACGGGCACGACCTGGATGCGCTGGTGCCCACGCTGCAGAACCTGCGCGAGATGCGCGGGCCGCTGTTCCTGCACGTCATCACCCGCAAGGGGCAGGGCTACAAGCTGGCCGAGTCCGATCCGGTGCTCTACCACGGGCCCGGCAAGTTCGATCCGGCCGAGGGCATCAAGCGGCCGCTCACGCCACCGACCAAGCCCACCTACACGCAAGTGTTCTCGGACTGGGTCTGCGATATGGCTGAGGTCGAGCCGCGGCTGGTGGCGGTGACGCCCGCCATGCGCGAGGGGCTCGGGGCTGGTGGAGTTCGAGAAGCGATTCCCGCAGCGTTACTTCGACGTGGGCATTGCCGAGCAGCACGCCGTCACCTTTGCAGCCGGCATGGCCTGTGACGGGCTGGTGCCGGTGGTGGCCATCTATTCCACCTTCCTGCAGCGCGCCTATGACCAGCTGCTGCATGACGTGGCGCTGCAGGACCTGCCAGTGGTGTTCGCGCTGGACCGCAGCGGCCTGGTGGGGGCCGACGGGGCCACGCATGCTGGCGTGTATGACTACGCCTTCCTGCGCTGCGTGCCCAACATGGTGATCATGGCGCCGGCCGACGAGAACGAATGTCGGCAGATGCTGTATTCAGCCGTGCGCTACCACGCGCCGGTGGCCGTGCGCTATCCGCGCGGCACGGGCCCGGGCGTGCCGGTGCAGAAGGAATTCACCGAACTGCCGCGCGGCAAGGCCGAGGTGCGGCGCCAGGGCAAGCGCATTGCCATCCTGGCCTTCGGGTCGATGGTGGCGCCTGCCATGACGGCCGGCGAGGCGCTGGATGCCACGGTGGTCAACATGCGCTTCGTCAAAGCCCATCGACGCTGACCCTGATCCGCGAGCTGGCAGCCACGCATGACGCCTTCGTGACGGTGGAAGAGCACGTGGTGATGGGCGGTGCCGGCAGCGCCTGCCTGGAGGTGCTGGCCGAGGCGGGCATCGAGAAGCCGGTGCTGCTGCTGGGCCTGCCGGATCGCTACATCGAGCACGGCGAGCATGCGCTGCTGCTGCGGCTGGAAGGGCTGGACGGGCCGGGCATCGAGAAGCGGATCCGCGAGCGCTTTCCCGAGGCCTGAGCTTCCCTGGCCTGAATGTTCGGGGACTGAACGTTGTAGATCCGGATCTCCCGGGTCTGAACCTGTCAGGCTTGAACTTCCGGGGCCAGGGGCTGGAGGCCTGCGGTTCAGGCCTGAAGAACCCCGAATCCGCGGCAGCAGATTCGGGGCGAAGAGAGGAGATTTAGGAGATTGAGGCAATTGAAACAACCGATGCCGGGCTTGTGACGGCATCGGTGAAAAATCGCTTGCGTCTGTGAGGATTTTCGCACAGAGCATGCAGTTTCCCCTAGGACCGTTCGTCCGCCGTCGAAGGCCGTTCGTAGGATGGTCCGACAGGAAGGGTTGTATGTATCACGGTTGACACATGTCCCCTGCTTGACGGGCTTGACATGCGGGCTGCGCGGGGCGAAGGCCCTGTCCGCGGCCCGAGGACCTCGACGTTCAACGCAGCTGCAGCATGCCTTTCTGGTGGCGGTGCATCAGGCTGATGCTGGCCCAGGCGCCTTCGCGGGTCCACTGGCCCTGGCGGATCTGCGCCAGCACGGCCTCCAGCGACTGCAGGCTGGCACTTTCGGTTTCGCCGTCGGGATGGGTGGGCTGGAAGCCCTCCGGCACCTGCAGGTCAAAGACGTGCATGCGCTCGCGGTGCAGGACAGTGTGGCCGTCGTCCTCGCTCAGGCTGGTGGAGTCCATGATGCCGGTGGGCAGTGCATGACGCGCCAGCGTCTGGGCAAGGCCGGCTTCCTCGGCGGCTTCGCGGAACAGGGTGGAGAGCGGCGTTTCGTCGCAGCCGATGCCGCCGGCCACCAGGGAATCCAGCAGGCCCGGGTCGATGGCCTTGTGGGCTGCACGACGGGCACACCACAGTCGGGGCTGCTCCTGGTGGACGGTGTAGACGTTGACCTGCACCGTGCGCAGCAGGAGCCCCAGCGGGCGCAGCAGCGACCGTTCGATGTGAAAGAGCGGTTCCTGCTCGTCGGGCCCGAAGATCTCGATGGCCTCGCCCCGCCAGCCGGGCAGAGCCCCCCGGGCCTGCATCTCCTGGGCCCAGGACTGCAGCAGGGTCGGTTCCACCCGCACCAGGCGCACGTGCGGCTGGCCGTCCCGGGTCTCGACGTTGAAGATGCGCGCATCCAGTCGCGGCAGCCAGCCAGGGCGATACGGCGCCCAGGCAGTGCTGACGGTACCAGAGCGGCGCCAGGCCTTCCGGCACCTGGGCCAGCGAGGCGTCGAGCAGGGCGGGAGCCGACGTGATGGAGGGCTTCATGGGCGGGGGCCCGGTCTCAGTCCCGGAAGTTGTTCGATGACCAGTGGCAGTTCGGGCACGCCGCTGCGGATGAGGCCGATGGCGGTCTGCAGGTCGTCGCGCTTGTTGCCCGAGACGCGCACGGATTCGCCCTGGATGGAGCCGCTGACCTTCATCTTGGAATCCTTCAGCAGCTTGACGATCTTCTTGGCGACATCGGTGGGCACGCCGTGGCGCACGGTGATCTTCTGCTTCATCTTGTCGCCGCCGATCTTCTCGGGCTTGGCTTCGTCCAGGTAGCGCACGTCGACGTTGCGCTTGGCCAGCTTGGCCACCAGCACGTCGCGCACCTGGCCCAGCTTGAAGTCGTCATCGGCGAAGGTGGTCATTTCCTTGTCCTTCAGCTCGATGCGGGCGTCCGACCCCTTGAAGTCGAAGCGGTTGCTGATTTCCTTGTTGGCCTGGTCGACCGCATTGCGGATCTCGACCATATCGGCTTCACAGACGACGTCGAAAGAGGGCATGGTTTGGGCTCCGGTCAGCATGAAGGATCCGCTGAACAAGTCCCGCGGGCAGGCGCGTCACGGAACGGGATGCGGGACAAGGCGACACCTGCCGTCCCATGGCGCTGCCATGGACACCCGGTGGCTGCGCAGTCATGCGTCCGGTTCGGGGAGTGACAGCCGCGAGGATTTGTTCAGAGGATCCGGAAGGGGCTATTTTAGGGTGCTTGTCCGCCGTTTGTCCGCCCGATGAGCGGCAGGCTGCAAGAGGCCATTCCTTTCCGCATGTGTCTTCCATCCAGGCCAAGCCGGTGTAGGATACGCGGACGGGCATCTGCGGCTGGCGGGGCGCTTCCTCCCATGGCCGCACAGACTATCTATCTCCGGGAGGATGGGCAGGATGGCGAACAGTGGCAATCGGGCGCCGGCGGGGTCGCAGGCGGACAAGGACGTGACGGGCACGTCGCCGGTCACGGCACTGGAGCGGTTGCGACAGTTCACCACCGTGGTGGCCGACACGGGCGATTTCCACGGGCTGCAGACCTTCCGCCCGCAGGACGCCACCACCAACCCCTCGCTCATCCTGAAGGCCGTGCAGAAGCCCGAGTACGCAGGCCTCATGCACGAGGTGCAGGCCCGCTACCCGCAGGCTCCGCTTGACGAGCTGGCCGATCGGCTGCTGGTGGCCTTCGGACAGAAGATCCTGCAGATCATTCCCGGCCGCGTCTCCACCGAGGTGGATGCGCGGCTGTCGTTCTCGACCGATGCCACGGTGGCGCGTGCCGAGCGCCTGATGGACTACTACGCGCAGGCCGGCATCGGCCGTGACCGCGTGCTGCTCAAGATTGCGGCCACCTGGGAAGGCATCGAGGCCGCCCGCCGGCTGGAACGTGCCGGCATCCACTGTAACCTCACGCTGCTCTTCGGCTTTTCCCAGGCGGTGGCCTGTGCCGATGCCGGGGTCACGCTGATCAGCCCCTTCGTCGGGACGCATCCTGGACTGGTACCGTGCCCACGAGGGGCGCGATTTCTCGGTCGAGGAAGATCCGGGCGTGCTGTCGGTGCGGCGCATCTACACGTACTACAAGCGCTTCGGCTACGCCTGCGAGGTGATGGGCGCCAGCTTTCGCAGCACGGCGCAGATCCTGGCGCTGGCCGGTTGCGACCTGCTCACCATCAGCCCGGCGCTGCTGGCCGAGCTGGATGCGCAGGAGGTGCCTGTGGCGCGGAAACTGGATCCGGACGCGGCGCGTCAGGCGCAGATCGAACGGCTGTCACTGGATGAGCCCGCCTTCCGCTTCGACCTGAACGAGGATGCGATGGCGACCGAGAAACTGGCCGAGGGAATCCGTGCCTTTGTGGCGGATGCGCGGACCCTGGACGGGCTGCTGGCGAGAAAAGTGTGAAGATGCGCGACCAGGACAGGAAAGGCCATACATGGCTGGCAGCGGGGCTGCTGGCGCTGCTGGCAGGGATGTGCGGGGCTCTCGTCGCCCCGGGTGCCGGTCGTGGCGGCCAGCCAGGGCGGCGTCTCGGTGGCTGCCGAGCCGGGCGAGGCCGATCCCCAGTCCCCTGCAGGCGCGGGAGCCGCAGGCGCTGACGACGGATGCTGATGACGAGCGTTGCTGGAGCCTGTCGAGGAGGTGCGCGATGTCCAGGGGCCGGCGCCGGCCGGCCTGACGCCCGCGTATTGCCGCAACCTGTACGATGCGCTGGAGGGGCAGATTCGCAGCCGCCAGCTGGTCGATGCCGGCGAGCAGCGCCTGCCGGGCTACCCGTTCCTGCGGGCCAATCGCTTTCTGGCGTCTTTTTGGCGCTGAATTTTGAGTCCACGCTGGCGGCCTCGAAACGGAGCGAGCGCCAGGCGCAGGCCGCCTCGCTGCTGGAGTCGCCCGCCTTCCAGGCGTGGCTGGCGCAGATGCAGCGGCTGGACACCCAGGTGCGACATCTGGAGGCGTCACGTCTGCCGGCCCAGGCCTTCCCGCTGTATCAGCTGCCCGACCGGCACGCACTGCTGGGCGCCCTGGATCAGTGCGCACCGCTGCTGACAGCCGAGCTGATGCCGGGCGACGTGCCCCGCATCCCTGGCTGAGGCCAAGGTGCCGGATGAATATCAGCGCTCGTTGCGAGCGCTGGGGCTCTATCCGATCACCGGCATTGGCGTGGCCTCGTCCATCCGGAACTGGGAGGTTCACCAGCGCGAGGTGTTCCAGCGGCTGCGTCATGCCAATTTCTCGGGAAGGGCGGCCTTCCAGCGCTATCGTCCCCGCGAAAACGCCCTCAGGCGCCGATGCCTGGCGCACGGCGGCGAAGGTGATGCAGGCGGTGCCGCGCGACGCGCTGGGCATCCCGAAGTTCTTGCCGGCGCAGCGTGATGCGCTCTTCGAGGCCTTCGCGCCAACCTTCGAGGTAGCCACGGTCAACGACTCCGACCGCATCGGCCGCCTGCAGTGGATTGATCTGGCGGGCCTGGTGCGTGACCCGCGCGAGCGTTTCTGGCTGGATGTGGACACCAACGTGCCGGCGGTCTACCGGCGCCTGACGTTCACGCGCTTCGGCAAGGCGGTGCTGCCGCAGCTGGTCTACACCATCTGGTTCAGCGAGCGGCCGATGGAAAGCGGCAGCGACATGCAGGGCGGGCGGCTGGACGGCCTGGTGTGGCGGGTGACGCTGGACGAGGACGGCGCTCCACTGATTTTCGACTCCATCCAGCCCAGCGGCCGCTTTGCGATGTTCTTCCCCACGCGGCGGCTGATGCCGGATGCGCAAGCGCGTGCGAACGTGGACAGTCTGGTTGAATGGGTCTATTCCCCCATCGACGTGGCCATCGAGGACTGGGTGGGCGAGACCTGGCCCGGTCCGCTGTCGCTGCATGTCAGCAGCCGTACCCACCAGCTGGTGGGCATTGCGGCTCCGGGGAAAGCCTGGGGGAACCCTGTCTTTGACAACCCGCCGTATCAGCTGGTGTCGGCCGATGTGTTGCGTGCGCTGCCCGGTGCCGGGTGACGGCCGGCGCAGCATCTACAACCAGGACGGCATCGTCTCGGGCACCGAGCGGCTGGGCCGCTGGCTGCTGTGGTCGATGGGCATCTCCAACATGGGGGCGATCCGCCAGCCGGGGCATCAGCCCACGGCGCTGGTGGGCCGTCGCCACTTCGACGACCCGTACCTGTTCCAGAAGCGTTATCGGCGGGTGCCCGTGCCGGAGGCCGGCAAGCGCTGATGCAGCAGCCCGGCAACATCCTGCCGGGCAGAAGCGTAGGGTAGCGGGCAGATCTATCGCGACCCGGCAGATTTGCCAGGCACTACCACCGGGCTCAGCATCCGTCTGCTCCCCGCCTGCTTCTGACGCAGCAGCACCCCGCATTCCGTGTGCGGGGTGAACGGGAACTGGTCGAACAGCGCCATGCGCTGGATGGTATGCGTCCGGCAGAGGGTGTCGAGGTTGGCGCGCAGCGTGTGCGGGTTGCACGAGATGTACACGATGTTCGGAAAACGCTGCAGCAGCGCGAGCGTCGCGTCATCGACCCCGGCGCGCGGCGGGTCCACCAGCACGGTGGAGAAATCGTGGTCGGCCAGCGAGATCTCTGCTCGCGCAGGCGCCGGAAAGCTGCGCTCGCCCTGCATGGCCTGCGTGTACTCCTCGGCCGACAGGGCGTGCGATGCGCACGTTGGGCCGTGCGTTGGCCTGAATGTTCCATTGCGCGGCCTGCACCGAGGTCTTGGACACTTCGGTGGCCAGCACTTGTCGGAAGTGCCGTGACAGCGGCAGCGTGAAGTTGCCGTTGCCGCAATAGAGTTCCAGCAGGTCGGAGGCCGGAGAGATGCCGGCCTGCTGCACCGCTTCGTGGGCCCAGCCGATCATCCGTTCGCACATCCGGGCGTTGGGCTGCGTGAAGGCCCCTTCGGGCTGGCGATACAGGAAGGGAGCGGGCGGCGCACCGTCCGGGCCGGGAATCTCCAGCCGCTCGGTCACGAAGTCCTGCGACAGCACCCGTTTCTGGCCCCGGCTGCGACCGATGACATGGATGCCCAGCGCCGTCTGCAGCTGGCGGGCGGCGGCTTCCCAGGCATCGTCCAGCGGGCGGTGGTAGACCATCGTCACCAGCATCTCGCCGCTGAGGGTGGCCAGAAACTCCACCTGATACCAGCGCCGTCGCAGCACGGGATCGGCGCTGGCCGCCGCCAGCAGGCGTGGCATCAGCGCATTGATGGCCTCGCAGGCGGGTGGAAACTGCTCGACGCGTTGCAGGGTGGCGCTGCTGGCCTTCTGCCCGGGCGAGAACATCGCATAGCAGATGGCATCGTCCTCGTGCCAGATGCGGAACTCGGCGCGCATCCGGTAGTGCCGGGGTGCCGAGGCAAAGACTTCGATGGTCGGGATGTCCAGCCCGGCAAAGAGCGCCTTGAGCGCTTCGTGCTTGGCGTCGAGCTGGCGGTCGTAGTCAGCGGCCCCGAGGTCTCGGAGGCCACTGCGGAGCCCTCATGGGGGCTGGGGCCTCGGTGGGGTGCCAGGGAAGGGGACTCGGATGGAGCCTGGGAGGGGCCTGGGAGGGCGCGCTGGCGTGGGGTCACGGCGGCAGGGTTCCTCGGGGTCAAGGGCCGGTCACGGGGACGTGCGGCAGGAAACGGTCAGGGTGGGCAGGGAGGAGCAGCTGGCGGGTTCAGTGCGCGCCGGTGCTGCCAAAGCCGCCCGTGCCGCGCTCAGAGACGGTGAAGTCGCCCACCACCCGGAAGCTGGCCTGCACCACGGGCACGATGACGAGCTGGGCTAGCCGTTCGAAGGGCTGCAGCGTGTAGGCGGTATTGCTCCGGTTCCAGCACGAGACCATCAGCGGTCCCTGGTAGTCGGAGTCGATGAGGCCCACCAGGTTGCCCAGCACCAGGCCGTGCTTGTGGCCCAGGCCCGAGCGGGGCAGGATCACGGCCGCCAGGCCCGGATCGCCAATGTGGATGGCCAGCCCGGTAGGGATGAGGTGCGTGCTGCCGGGTTCGATCACCAGCGGCGCATCCAGGCAGGCGCGCAGGTCGAGGCCGGCGCTGCCGGGCGTGGCGTAGGCAGGCAGCTGCTCGGCCATGCGGGGGTCAAGGATCTTCAGGTCGATCTGGGGGGCGGAGGACTGGGTCATCGGTCGAGGGTCTCGAAGGTGTCGGGGCGGAAGCGGCCGGGGCCGCTCGATGGGGGAGCCAGGGGCTTGCCGGCGCTTCAACGGAAGAAAGGCGGCCCTGCCTTCACGCCGGCAGCCGCTGCGCCAGCTCTTCCACCAGCCGGCGGGCCAGCGCCGTCTTGCTGCCCGAGGGCAGCGGGTGGTGTCCGGCCCTCGTCCACCAGCAGCAGGGTGTTGTGGTCCTGATTGAAGGTGGCAGGCCCCAGGTTGGCCACCAGCAGCGGCACGCCCTTGCGCAGGCGCTTCTCGGTGGCATGCTGCGCCAGGTTCTCGGTCTCGGCGGCAAAGCCCACACAGTAGGGGGCGTCGTGCCGGCGGGCGACGGTGGCCAGGATGTCGGGGGTTCTCCACCAGCGGGATTGAGGGCACGCTCGGCCGCCGGTGTGCCTTCCGTTTTCCGGCAGGGCCGACGCCTCGGGGCCGTCGGCCACTGGGGGGCGATGCGGCTCGATGAGCGGCGGCTGGGCGGATGGCTTCTGATCTTCTGCGTGGCTTCCTGGGCCGGTCGCCAGTCGGCCACGGCGGCCACGGCGATGAAGCAGTCGATGCTGATGGTGGAGGCCGCCAGATCCAGTTCGGCGGTGACGGCATCCAGCATCTGCCGGGCGCTCTGGACACCGATGAAGCGCACGCCGGCCGGTCGCGGCAGCTGGGTGGGCCCGCTGACCAGCGTGACCGAAGCGCCGGCGCGGCGGCAGGCCTGGGCCAGGGCATAGCCCATCTTGCCGGAGGACTGATTGGTGATGCCGCGCACCGGGTCGATGGCCTCGTAGGTGGGGCCGGCAGTGAGCAGGATGCGCTTGCCCTGCAGCAGCTTGGGCGTGAAGAAGGCGTTCAGCTCCTCGATCAGGTCCAGCGGCTCCAGCATGCGACCAGCGCCCACCTCACCGCAGGCCTGCTCACCGGCGTCGGGGCCCAGCACGCCGATGCCGTCGGCGCGCAGCTGGTTGATGTTGCGCTGGGTGGCCGGGGTTCTGCCACATCTGCCGGTTCATGGCCGGGGCCACCAGCAGCGGGATGTCACGCGCCAGGCACAGCGTGGAGAGCAGGTCGTCGCAGTGCCCGTGAGCCAGCTTCGCGATGAAATCCGCCGTGGCTGGCGCCACCAGGATCGCATCGGCCTGACGGCTCAGCTCGATGTGCGGCATGTTGTCGTCGATGCGGGCATCGAAGGCATCGGTGTAGACCGGGTTGCCCGACAGCGCCTGGAAGGTGACGGCACCGACGAAACGGGTGGCGGCCTCGGTCATCACCACCTGCACCTGGGCGCCGGCACGGCCCAGATCGCGCACCAGTTGGGCGGCCTTGTAGGCGGCCACGCCGCCGGTCACGCCCAGCACCAGGCGTCGGCCGGCCAGCGGGGCAGGCGGCAGGCTCTGGTCATCCGGGGTGGCGGGAGGCCAGGTGTCGTGGGTGGCGGGGGGCGTATAGGCGGGTGTGTTCATGGTGGGCACGGTCGCGGTCTGCCGGCGGTGCCGGGGTCGACCGTGGAAGCGGAATCATCGGATCGGGAAGCGCTACCGGGCGGGAGGGGCTGCTCTGCGCCGGCAGCGCGACCCCTGGACAGGTCAAGCGCTTACCGGGCCTTGCGGGGGCGCAGCCAGGGCAGCAGCTCGTGGCAGATCAGCAGGATGGCGCCCAGCGTGATGGCGCAGTCGGCCAGATTGAAGGCCGGGAAGGCCCAGCTGCCCTGGTAGAACAGCAGGAAGTCGGTGACATGCCCCAACACCAGGCGGTCGACCAGGTTGCCGATGGCGCCACCCAGGATGAGTGCAAGCGCCAAGGAGAACATCCGCTGCCCCCGCGCCGAGAAGAGCAGCGAGATGAGCACCGCCGAGGCCACGACGGCGATGCCGGCAAAGAACCAGCGCTGCCAGCCGCTGTGGCCGGCCAGGAAGCTGAAGGCCGCACCGGGGTTGTAGAGCAGCGTGAGATCGAAGAAGCTCGCGATGACCGGCAGTCGCTCGCCGTAGGCGAAGCTGCCGATGATCTGGTACTTGCTGATCTGGTCCAGCACGATGACCACCAGCGCCAGCACGAGCCAGGGCCAGACGGCGGCACGGTGCGCCGTCGGGTCGGAGGCGGGGTGGGGATCGTCGGGGCTGTCGCGGATGGCTCCGTGGCTCAGGCATGCTGGCGGGGCTCGCCCTCGCCGAACAGGTTGCCTCGCAGCGACCGCACAGACCCGGTGCTCGGGATTGGCGCCCACGTCGGCGCGCCAGTGCCAGCAGCGCTCGCATTTCTGGTGCGGGCTGGCCTTGGCGTCGATGGCCAGCTCGGAGTCTGCTGCCCCTCGGAGAGGCGGGCCGCCGAGGTGATCAGCACGAAGCGCAGATCGTCTTCCAGGCTGGCCAGGGCATCATGCAGCTCGCCGGCCGGTGCGGTCAGCGCCACCTCGGCCTGCAGCGACGAGCCGATCTCGCCCCGCTCGCGCAGCTGCGACTCCAGGTGCGCCTGCACCTGGGCGCGCGCCTTGCGGATCAGGCTCCAGCGGGCGTCCAGCGCCTCGGCATCGGGCAGCTCGGGGAAGACGTGGAAGAGCTCTTCCTGGATGCTGGCGCCCGGTTCGCGGCAGCGCTCGGGGGCGAACACCGGCCAGGCCTCGTCGGCCGTGAACGACAGGATCGGGGCCATCAGCTTGAGCAGTGCATCGGTGATGTGCCAGAGCGCGGTCTGCGCGCTGCGCCGTGCCAGGCTGTTCTCGGCCGTGGTGTAGAGACGGTCCTTCAGGATGTCCAGATAGAAGGCCCCCAGCTCTTCCGAGCAGAAGGTCTGCAGCAGCGAGACGATGGGGTGGAACTCGTACTTCAGGTAGTGGTCCACGATGCGCTTCTGGACCTGCTCGGTCATCACCAGCGCGTAGCGGTCGATGTCGAACATCCGGTCCAGCGGCACGGCATCCTTCTGGATGTCGAAGTCGGAGACGTTGGCCAGCAGGAAGCGCAGCGTGTTGCGGATGCGGCGATAGGCCTCGACCACGCGCTTGAGGATCTCGTCCGAGACCGAGATCTCGCCCGAGTAGTCGCTGCTGGCCGTCCACAGGCGCAGGATCTCGGCGCCCAGCCGGTTGGCCACTTCCTGGGGCTCCACGCCGTTGCCCAGCGACTTGCTCATCTTGCGGCCCTGGCCGTCCACCACCATGCCGTGCGTGAGCAGCGCCTTGTAGGGGGGGCGTCGTTCATCATGCACGAGGTGAGCAGCGACGAGTGGAACCAGCCGCGGTGCTGGTCCGAGCCTTCCAGGTACAGGTCGGCCGGGAAGGCGGAGTCATCGCAGTGCGAGCCGCGCAGCACCGTCTGGTGCGTGGTGCCGGAATCGAACCACACGTCCAGCGTGTCCTTGCCTTTCTCGTACTGGTCGGCCTCGTCGCCCAGCAGATCGCGCGGATCCAGCGTCTGCCAGATCTCGATGCCGTGCTTCTCCACCAGATCGGCCACCTGGTCCAGCAGTTCAGGGGTGCGCGGGTGCAGCTCGCCCGTCTCCTTGTGCAGGAAGAAGGCCATCGGCACGCCCCACTGGCGCTGGCGAGACAGCGTCCAGTCCGGACGGTTGGCGATCATCGGCGTGCAGCCGCGCCTTGCCCCCAGGCCGGGTAGAAGGTGGTTTCCTCCACGCCGCGCAGGGCGCGCTCGCGCAGCGTGGCGCCTTCCTTCGGCTTCAGGTCCATGCCGGCGAACCACTGGCTGGTGGCGCGCAGGATCAGCGGCGTCTTGTGCCGCCAGCAGTGCATGTAGCTGTGGGCCACTTTTTCGGTGGCAAACAGCGTGCCGTTGTCGCGCATGTGGGCGACGATCTTCGGGTTGGCGTCCCAGACGGACAGCCCGCCGAACAGCGGCAGGGTGGACACGTACTGGCCGTTGCCCATCACGACGTTGATGATCTCGTCGTCCTTCATGCCGTGGGCACGGCAGGTCTGGAAGTCTTCCACACCATGGGCCGGCGCCGAGTGCACGAGGCCCGTGCCGGTGTCGATGGTCACGTAGTCGGCCACGTACACCGGCGAGGTGCGGTCGTAGAACGGATGGTGGAACCGCACGCCGTTGAGCGCCTGGCCGGGGGCGGTGGCGATGATGCGGCCTTCCAGCCCGTAGCGCTCCAGCTGGGGCGCCACGCGTTCCTTGGCCAGGATCAGCAGCGTGGGCTTGCCGTCACGCTGGGTCTCGACCAGCGCGTACTCGATCTCGGGGTGCAGGTTCAGCGCCTGGTTGGACGGCAGCGTCCAGGGCGTGGTGGTCCAGATGATGGCGTAGCCGTGCTCGGTGGGCAGCTTGTCCAGGCCGAAGGCGCGGGCCACCCGCTCGGGCTCGGCAAAGGCAAAGCCCACGTCCACGGTGGGATCGGTGCGGTCGGCGTATTCCACTTCGGCCTCGGCCAGCGCGGAACCGCAGTCGAAGCACCAGTTCACGGGCTTGAGACCCCGGAACACGAAGCCGGCACGCATGATGGTGGCCAGCGACCGGATCTCCTCGGCCTCGCTGGCCGGGCGCATCGTCAGGTAGGGATGGTCCCAGTCAGCCCAGCACGCCCAGCCGCATGAAGTCGGTCTTCTGCTTCTCGACCTGCTCGCCGGCGTAGGCGCGGCACTTTGCCTGCACTTCGGTGGTGGGCAGGTTCTTGCCGAACTTCTTCTCGATCTGGTGCTCGATGGGCATGCCGTGGCAGTCCCAGCCGGGCACGTAGCGGGCATCGTAGCCGGCCAGGTTGCGCGACTTGATGATGATGTCCTTCAGGATCTTGTTGATGGCGTGACCCATGTGGATCACCCCGTTGGCATACGGGGGGCCATCGTGCAGCACGAAGATCGGCCGGCCCTTGGCCACCGCGCGGATGCGACGGTAGACGCCCTGGTCTTCCCACTGCTTGACGCGGCCCGGCTCCTGCTTGGGCAGGTTGCCGCGCATCGGGAAGGGGGTATCAGGCAGGTTCAGGGTGTGGCGGTAGCCGGAAGCGCCCTCGTTGCCGGCGGATTCAGTCGATTTGGCCATCGGAGTCGGTCGTCTTTTTGAAAATGGGCCCTTGCCTTGCGCACGTCGTCGGCAATCTGCCGGCCCAGGGAGTCGAGATCGGGGAAAGGCCGCTCGTCGCGCAGCTTTTCCAGGAATTCCACGCGGACCAGCCGGCCGTAGGCATCGCCCGACCAGTCCAGCAGATGCACCTCCAGCAGCCAGGCGCCGTCGGCCTCCACGGCCGGGCGGGTGCCGAAACTGGCCACGCCGGGCACGGCCTGGGCAGGATCGTCGGACAGGCCGTACACCTGCACCACGAAGATGCCCTGCAGCGCCGGGCGCCCCCACGGGAAACGCAGGTTCAGCGTGGGAAAGCCCAGCCGCGTGCCCAGCCGGCGGCCGTGGCTGACGCGGCCGGAGATGGCATAGGGGCGACCCAGCATCTGCGCTGCCCAGGGGAAGTCGGCCTGCAGCAGCGCCTCGCGGATGAGCGAGCTGGAGATGCGCACGCCGGCGTCTTCCACCGTGGGCATGGCCAGCACGCGGATGCCGCATTGCTGGCCCACGGACTTCAGCATGCCGAAGTCGCCCTGGCGCTGTGCACCGAAGCAGAAGTCGGTGCCGATGCGGATGTGACGGGCCTGGAGCCCCTGTGCCAGGCAGGTGCGCACGAAATCCTCGGCCGGCCACTGTGCCACCCGCTGATCGAACGGGGCCAGATGCACCCGGTCCACCCCCAGCGAGGCCAGCATTTCCAGCCGGTCGCGCAGCGTGGAAATGCGCACGGGCTCGGGGCCGACGTCGCGGCCGCGCTGTCTGGCCAGCGCGTGAAAGTACTCGCGCGGATGGGGGCTCGAAGGTGAGCACCGCTGCCGGCAGACCGGCCTCGCGCGCGTCGGCCACCAGCGTGCGCACCAGGGCCTGGTGGCCCAGATGCACGCCGTCGAAGTTGCCGATGGTCAGCGCACAGGGCTGGTCCAGATGGGCAGGGGGCAGGGATCGGAGAATTTTCACCGGCCTGATTATAAGGATAACGCTCGGGATGTCCGCGCGGAAAGCGCCCGGATGCGGGCGACAAGGTGTCCGGAAGGCCACGATCGATGGCTTTTGGGGGCAACGGAGGCCTGACGGGTTCGGTGGTGGGGCGCCCGCTGCTACCATTTCGCATCGAGTGCCCTCCTTCCACCCCGGACCGCCATCGCGAGTGCTGCCGCCCAGAAAACAAGTGCCTCGCCTGCCCGTGTCGTCATCCTCATCTCGGGGCGCGGCTCCAACATGATGGCGCTTGTCGAGGCCATCGAGCAGCAGAAGCTGCCGGTGGAGGTGGCGGGCGTGATCAGCAACCGCCCCGACGCGGCCGGTCTGGCCTGGGCGAAGGCGCGGGGCATCACCACCCGGGCGCTGGACCATCGCCAGTTCCCCAACCGAGCGGCCTTCGACGAGGCGCTGGCCGACACCATCGATGCACTGGTGCCGCCCGCCCAGGCCCCGTGGGTGCTGCTGGCCGGCTTCATGCGCGTTCTGACTGCCAGCTTCGTGCTGCGCTACACGCGCCGGCTGGTCAACATCCACCCGGCGCTGCTGCCGGCACACCCGGGGCTGCACACCCACCGTCAGGCCCTGGACGGCGGCGCCATGCTGCATGGTGCCACGGTGCATTTCGTCACCCCCGAAGTGGATGTGGGGCCGATCATCGCCCAGGCCGTGGTGCCGGTGCTGGTCAATGACACCGAAGAGGTGCTGGCCGCGCGCGTGCTGGAGATGGAGCACCGGCTCTTTCCGCAGGTGCTGAGCTGGCTGGCCGCCGGTCGCATCACGCTCACGCCCGTGGGCGGCGTGCTGCTGGACGGCGAGGACCACCCGGAACAGCGCACGCTGCTGCACCCGCTGCTGACGGGCGCTCGCGCCTGATTCACTCTTTCCTCGGCATCCCGCATGAACGACAGAACCTCTCAGGAGTCCGGCGCACGCGACATGCCGCCGCGCATCGATGCCCGGCTGCTTGGACTGGCCGCCGATGCGCTGGCCGCCGTGCTGCCGGCCGATGCCGCGCAGGCCGCACGGCTCTTTGCCACCCCGTCACCCGCCTGGGGGAAGGCAGCGCCTGCCGACCAGCAACTGGGGGCGTGGCTGCGCCGGCACCCGTCGCTGGGAGCGCGTGATCGCCGCTGGCTGTCGGACAGGGTCTATGACGTGCTGCGCCATGGCCGGGCCTACGAGTCCTTCCTGGAGGAGGGCGGCCGTGCAGACGCCGACGGGCAGCCTTCGGCTTCCCGGGATCGCCTGCCGGGCCTGATGCGCCTTTCCGAGGCGCTGCGGACCCACGCCGAACCCGAGGCCGCAGCCTATCGTCAGTGGCTGGAACAGCAGCCGCCGGCCGTGCGCTTCAGCCTGCCGGACTGGCTGTGGGAGGGGCTTGCCGCCACCCATGGCGAGCAGGCCGAGACCCTGGCAGCCACCTTGCTGCTGCCGGCTGCCATCGAGATTCGCAGCAACCTGCTCAAGGGCAAGGCCACGGCGCTGCAGAAGAAGCTGGCCGAGGCGGGCGTGGCCGCCGAGACCGTCCCTGAGGCGCCTGCGGCGCTGCGTGTGACGGGCCGCCCGGCACTTACCCGGTTGCCGCTTTTCGAGAACGGCTGGTTCGAGCTGCAGGATGCCGGCAGCCAGGCCATTGCCGAATGCGGCGCAGCCCGGCGTGGCGAGCGGGTCATCGACTTCTGTGCGGGCGCCGGCGGCAAGACGCTGGCGCTGGCGGCGCGGATGCGCAACCAGGGGCAGGTGCTGGCCTTCGACACCGACGAGGCCCGTCTGTCCCGGCTGGGGCCGCGGCTCAAGCGGGCCGGCGTGGACATCGTGACGCAGATGCGTCTGAAAGACAGCCACGACGCGCGCCTGGCGCGCTACCAGGGCTGGGCCGACCTGGTGCTGGTGGATGCACCGTGCAGCGGCAGCGGCACGTTGCGCCGCCATCCGGACCTGAAGTGGCGGCTGCAGCCGCAGGAAGTCGAGCATTATCGGCAGCTGCAACGGCAGATCGTGGCCGCTGCTGCGCGCCTGCTGCGCCCGGGCGGTCGCCTGGTCTATGCCACCCTGCAGCCTGCTGGCCGACGAGAACGAGGCGCAGATGGTCTGGCTGGCCCACCGGGCCCGGGCGGGGCGTCTGCTGCCAGCGGCGCAGCTGGTGCAGCGGGAAGGGCAGCTGACCCGGCCGGGTCAGGGCGGCGCAGTGGGAGCATGGGGCGTGCAAGCCACGGATCCGGCCTGGCCCGCCGTGTCGTTGCAACCCGTTGCACAGCGCTACTGGCTGCCGCAGCCCGAGGGGGCGACGTCTTCTTCATGGCCAGCTGGACGCGGGCCTGAGCCGCGTCGATATCGCCGTATCCCGCTGTATCCCAGGCCTGCCCGGGAGGCAGGTCCGGGCAGCGCACTTGCAGGTGCTGCCGGGCAGGCCGCGCCTTGCCATCATGCAGCAGTGACCAACCACCATGCCATCCGGGCAGCGCTGGCGGCAGGCAACAAAAAACCGGCCAGCGCGAGGCGCGGGGCCGGTTCTTGCAGATCGGGTGATGGACGGCTGCCGCAGGGCAGCCCGACCGGGATCACTTGATCTTGGTTTCCTTGTAGGGAACGTGCTTGCGGGCAACCGGATCGAACTTCTTGATTTCCATCTTTTCCGGCTGGGTGCGCTTGTTCTTGGTGGTGGTGTAGAAATGACCGGTACCGGCGGTCGATTCCAGTTTGATCTTGTCACGCATGTCGGGTCTCCCGGGAGGTGAGGTCGGTTCGGGCTGAGGGGATCAGGCCTTGGCGGCGTTGATCTCGGCCAGAACGGCCTCGACGCCCAGCTTGTCGATCTTGCGCAGGCCGGCAGCCGTCACGCGAAGGCGGACATAGCGCTGTTCGCTTTCCACCCACAGGCGGCGTTGCTGCAGGTTGGGCAGGAAACGACGCTTGGTCTTGTTGTTTGCGTGGGAAACGTTGTTCCCGACCATCGGGCCCCTTGCCCGTGACTTGGCAGACTTTTTGCCATGATGCTGTTCCTGTCCTGTTGCGGCGTGGCTGGCCCATGCGCTGGAAAAGGGTGCCTTCCGAACCTGCGCACCGGGTGGGGGATGCCGCAGGCCCGTTGCCGTGTTCCGGCAGGGACTGCAGGGCTGCACCCGCCCGCAGTGGCAACCTTCTTCTGGCCAAGCGCCACCAGACCACGTGGTGTCTGTAGAGGTTGAACGAAGGCCCGGCACCCGTGACACAACCTTGTGTCACCTGAACGCGCAGAGCCCACTAAAGCCGTGCATTATAGCTGGATCTGAAACCCGGAACAAGTTGGCTGCTGGCACGGCGCCACGGCCGTCTACAGCAGCCCGTGCTGCGCGAACGAATACTGCTGGCTGCCCGCCACGATGATGTGATCCAGCACGCGGATGTCCACCTGCCCCAGCACCGCCTGCAGCGTGCGGGTCAGCGACAGATCGGCGTCGCTGGGCTCGGGATGGCCGGAAGGATGATTGTGCGACAGGATCACGGCGGCGGCGTTGAGCTTCAGCGCGTGCTTGAGCACCTCGCGCGGGTAGACGGCCGTCTGGTTCACCGTGCCCTGAACATCATGTCGGCCGTGATCAGCCGGTGCTGGCTGTTCAGAAAGAGCGCCACGAATGCCTCGTGCTCCAGCCCGCGCAGCGTGAGTCCCAGGTACTCGCGCACCGCGTCGGGGTTGTCCAGCAGTGTGTTCTGTTCCATCTGTTCACGGGCCACCCGGCGCGCCAGCTCGATGACCACGGCCAGCGTGGTGGCCCGCGCCGGCCCCAGACCTTCCATGCGCATCAGCTGCGTCGGTTCGGTGGACAGCAGCCGGGTCAGCGACCGGTTGCACTGGTTCAGCAGCTGCAGCGCCAGCCCCACGGGCCGACTGGCCCCGCGTGCCGGTGCGCAGCAGGATGGCCAGCAGCTCGGCGCTGGACAGCGCTTCGGCCCCATGGCGCAGCAGCCGCTCGCGCGGGCGCTCGGCCTCGGGCCACTGGGCAAGCGGCGCCCCGTCCAGCGGGTGCCGATCGCGGCGCAGAAAAGCCGTCCGGCCCGATCATCGCCAGCATGGCCGCCTCTGTTGTGGCCAGGCCGTCGTCTTCTACAATGGCGGGTAGCGGTTCTTTCATGACACCCCTCATTCCTTTCCGGGCGGACGCGCCCGTCATCCATGACCGATTCTGTTTCATCCGAGTCTGCTTCCCTGTCTTCAGGTGCGCCTGCCGCTTCCGAGCCTGCCCGGGTGGGGCCGCAGTCGTTTCTCACGCTGCATTACCGCCTGAGCCTGCCGGAGAACGGCGCCGATGTGATCAACACCTTTGAAGGTAAGCCGGCCACCCCTGCAGCTGGGTATCGGCCAGATGTCTGAAGTGCTGGAAAAATTGCCTCGTCGGAATGGCCGATGGCGAGCACCGCATCTTCGAACTGGCGCCAGGCGAGGCCTTCGGCCAGCGCAATCCCGACCTCATCCAGCGCGTCTCCAACGCACTGCTTGAGCGCGACAGCCCTGCCCGACGACGCTGGCACCTATCAGCCCGGCGACCTGGTGGAATTTCCCGCCCCTGATGGCAGCCGCTTTGCCGGCGTGCTGAAGGAGCAGGACGAGACCGGTGCGCTCTTTGACTTCAACCATCCGTTGGCCGGCAAGGCCGTGCGCTTCGAGGTGAAGCTGCTGGGGGTGCTCTGAATGGGATCGACGAACGAGGTTGACCTGACCACCGTGGACCTGCACCGCAAGCCTGGCGGGGCCGGGGGCCCGGCCGAGATGCAGGCCGACGTGGAAGCGCTGCTGGCCGCGCCGCTGCCCGACGGTGAAGAGGCCGTGCTGCTGGCGCAGCCGCGCGGCTTCTGCGCCGGCGTCGATCGCGCCATCACCATCGTCGAGCGGGCACTGGCGCTGCATGGCGCGCCCATCTACGTGCGGCACGAGATCGTCCACAACGACTACGTGGTCTCCACGCTGCGCGAGAAGGGCGCCATCTTCGTCGACGAGCTGGACGAGGTGCCCGACGGTGCCACGGTGATCTTTTCCGCCCACGGCGTGTCGCGCGCCGTGCGGGCCGAGGCTTCCGGGCGTGGCCTGCAGGTCTTCGACGCCACCTGTCCGCTGGTCACCAAGGTGCACGTGGAAGTGGCCAAGATGCGCAAGGAAGGCCACCACGTCATCATGATCGGCCACGCCGGCCACCCCGAGGTGGAAGGCACCATGGGCCAGGCCGACGACGGCATCTATCTGGTGGAGACCGAGGCCGACGTGGAGCAGCTGCAGGTGCCCGAAGGCGTGTCGCTGGCCTATGTCACCCAGACCACCCTGTCGGTGGACGACTGCCGCACCGTCATCGAGGCGTTGCGTCGGCGCTTCCCGCAGATCAACGAGCCCAAGAAGCAGGACATCTGCTACGCCACCCAGAACCGCCAGGACGCCGTGAAGTTCATGGCGCCGCAGTGCGACCTGGTGCTGATCATCGGCAGCCCGTCCAGCTCCAACAGCAACCGGCTGCGCGAAGTGGCCGAGCGCCACGGCTGCGAGGCTTACCTGATCGGCAGCGCCGCGCAGCTCAACCCGGCCTGGCTGGAAGGGCGCAAGCGCGTCGGCATCAGCGCTGGCGCGTCGGCGCCCGAGATCCTGGTCGACGAGCTGGTGGCGCGCCTGCGCGAGCTGGGCGTGAAGTCCGTGCGACCGCTGGAAGGCGTGCAGGAGAACATGGCCTTCCCGCTGCCCAAGGGACTGGCGGTCCGGCGTCCGCAGGCCGCGGGTGAAGCCGCAGCCGACGGCGATGTCGCCAAAGCCCCCGCCGTGGACGCGCCAGCAGCGGGTAACGCGTCGGCAGCCGGCACATCCGCATGAAGCTCACGCTGCTGTCGCGCAGCTACTGCAGCCTGTGCCAGAAGATGCTGGACGCGCTGCAGCCCCTGGCGCGAGACCCACGGCTTCGACATCGAGGTCGTCGACGTGGACGCCGACGAGGCACTGGTGGCGCGCTATAACGAGCTGGTGCCCGTGCTGCTGGACGGTGACGTGGAGATCTGCCACTGGCATCTGGACGAGGCGAAGCTGCAGGCGCACCTGCAGGCGTGCCCGTAAAGGGCGCATTCCCCTTCTGTCGGCAGAGATTTCATATTTGGCAGACTGTGACAGGTATTTCCTGCATGAAATGCCTGCCTTGGCTAAACTTCGATCTCTCGCTTATTAGCAGTTATCTCAAATCCCCCCCTCAACAGGAGAACCCGAATGGATCGTCGTTCCTTCATCGGCAGCACCGCTGTCGCCTCGCTGGCTTCCCTGCCTCTGGCCGCTGCCGCTGCCGAACACAACCATGGCGCCCACGCCCATGGCAAGCACGCTGCTGCGCCTTCCGCTCCCAACCTGTACGCCGGTGCGCTGGCTGCTGCCGGTGAGTGCATCACCCACGCCGAAGTGTGCCTGAACCACTGCCTGAACCTGCTGGGTGAAGGCGACCAGAGCATGGCTGCCTGCTCCAAGGCCGTGAACCAGATGCTGGCCCTGTGCAAGTCCCTGCAGAGCCTGGCCGCCCAGCGTTCGCCGCTCACCCCGATCCAGGCCAAGATCTGCATCGAGGCATGCAAACAGTGCGCCGATGCTTGCAAGGAGTACATCGAGCACCACGTCGAGTGCAAGGATTGCTACGAGTCGTGCCTGAAGTGCGTCGAGGGCTTTGCGAGAAGATCGCCGTCAAGTAATCGGCTCGCTTTTCCTCTGAACAACCCGGCTGCAGGATTTTTCCTGCGCCGGGTTTTTCATGCGAATGGAGCAATATCTCCATGGGCGTGATGATGCAAAATGGTGGAAGAACGTTTCCGAAGGAGCGAGGAGCCATGAGCAACAACACGACCTGGAACGACGAAAGCGCGCGTGCTGCGCTGCGCCGCATCTTTGATGCTGCCGTAAAAAGCGCCGACCCGGCTGCTGCCGTGCGACGGCACCTGCCCGAGAAGCCGCGCGGGCGCTGCGTGGTGGTGGGGGCGGGCAAGGGCGCGGCCGTCATGGCGGCTGCCGTGGATGCCGCCTGGCCGGACGTGGATGTCTCGGGCGTGGTGGTGACCCGCTACGGACATGCCGTGCCGGCCGGCCGCATCGAGGTGCTGCAGGCGGCGCACCCGGTGCCGGACGAGGCCAGCGTGCAGGCCTCCACCCGCATCCTGCAGGCGGTGCAGGGCCTGAGGCCCTGACGACCTGGTGGTGGCGCTCATTTCCGGCGGTGGCTCGTCGCTGCTCACGCTGCCCGGGCCGGGCATGACGCTGGCCGACAAGCAGGCGCTCAACCGCATCCTGCTGGCCAGCGGCGCCACCATCAACGAGATGAACGTGCTGCGCCGCCAGCTCTCAGCCATCAAGGGCGGGCGGCTGGCGCAGGCTGCACTGCCGGCGCGGCTGTGCACCCTCATCGTTTCCGACGTGCCGGGCGACGATCCGGCCGCCATCGCATCCGGCCCCACCATTGCTGACCCGGCCACACGCGAAGAGGCCCGGGCCATCGTGGCCCGCTACCGGATGGAACTTCCCGCCGCCGCGCAGGCCATCCTGGCCACGCCGATGACACCGGCCGTGCCGCATCCCCGCGCCGAGGTGAAGATCATTGCCGCGCCGATGATGGCGCTGAAGGCGGCCGCCGACGAAGCCCGCACCCTGGGGACTGACCCTGCTCATCCTGGGCGATGCGCTGGAAGGCGAGGCCGCGCAGATGGGGACCGTGCTGGCTGGCATTGGACGCTCCACGGCGCTCTACGGCCAGCCGCTGGCTGCACCGGCCGTGCTGCTGTCAGGGGAGGAAGCCACCGTCACCATCGGGCCGGATGGCGCCGGCAAGGGCGGGCGCAACACCGAAAGCCTGCTGGCCATGGCGCTGGCCTTGGCCGGGCAGCAGGGGTGTCTGGGCACTGGCGGCCGACAGCGACGGCATCGACGGCACCGAGGACGCCGCTGGCGCCATCATCACCCCCGACACGCTGGCGCGTGCGCGGGATCGGCAGCTGGACCCGCGCGCCTTCCTGCGGGCCCACGACAGCTACAGCTGTCTTTGCCGC